>Ga0307508_10005051_pt1 | contig 12669 bp, 8 predicted proteins | sample 9_EM_MG_FD_203089 | JGI IMG/M metagenome (GOLD analysis project Ga0307508, IMG submission 203089) | Populus trichocarpa ectomycorrhiza microbial communities from riparian zone in the Pacific Northwest, United States - 9_EM | ecosystem: Host-associated > Plants > Roots > Unclassified | place... | reverse complement strand
AGCCGTCGGGGGCGGTCACGGTGACCGGGTTGGACGGGGCGCCGTTCGGGGCGACGGCCGGGGCGTCGGAGGCCGGGAAGGACTCCTGGCCCGCCTCGTCCACGCTGTCGACGTAGTTGCGCACGTCGGCCTTGAACTGCTCGGCGGCGTTCGCGAGGACGATGCGGTCCTGCGGGCGCTTCGGGCCGGCGATGGAGGGGACGACCGTGGAGAGGTCGAGCTCCAGTTTCTCGGAGAAGTCGGGCTCGGCCTTCGGGTCCAGCCAGAGGCCCTGCTCCTTGGCGTACGCCTCGACGAGCGCGAGCTGCTGGGCGTCGCGGCCGGTCAGCTTCAGGTACTTGATGGTCTCGTCGTCGATCGGGAAGATCGCGGCGGTGGAGCCGAACTCCGGCGACATGTTGCCGATGGTGGCGCGGTTCGCGAGGGAGGTCGCGGCGACGCCCTCGCCGTAGAACTCGACGAACTTGCCGACGACGCCGTGCTTGCGGAGCATCTCGGTGATCGTGAGCACGAGGTCGGTGGCGGTGGTGCCGGGCTTGAGCTCACCGGTGAGCTTGAAGCCGACGACGCGCGGGATGAGCATCGAGACCGGCTGGCCGAGCATCGCGGCCTCGGCCTCGATACCGCCGACGCCCCAGCCGAGGACGCCGAGGCCGTTGACCATGGTGGTGTGCGAGTCGGTGCCGACCAGGGTGTCGGGGTACGCCTGGCCGTTGCGGACCATGACCGTGCGCGCCAGGTGCTCGATGTTCACCTGGTGGACGATGCCGGTGCCGGGCGGGACGACCTTGAAGTCGTCGAACGCGGTCTGGCCCCAGCGCAGGAACTGGTAGCGCTCGCGGTTGCGGCCGTACTCCAGCTCGACGTTCTGCGCGAAGGCCTCGTTGGTGCCGAACTTGTCGGCGATGACGGAGTGGTCGATGACCAGCTCGGCCGGGGAGAGCGGGTTGACCTTCGCCGGGTCGCCGCCGAGCTCCTTGACGGCCTCACGCATGGTGGCGAGGTCGACGACACAGGGCACGCCGGTGAAGTCCTGCATGATCACGCGGGCCGGCGTGAACTGGATCTCCTGCGACGGCTGGGCCTGGGAGTCCCAGCCGCCGAGGGCGCGGATGTGGTCGGCGGTGATGTTCGCGCCGTCCTCGGTACGGAGCAGGTTCTCCAGCAGAACCTTGAGGCTGTAGGGAAGGCGAGCAGAGCCCTCGACCTTGTCCAGCCTGAAGATCTCGTACGACTCGTCGCCTACGCTCAGCGTGGCGCGGGCGTCGAAGCTGTTCGCCGACACGACAGTCTCCTTCATTTTTGTGCGCTTACCACCGCATCCTGCCGCCACGCCGTCTTGGCCGATCCGCTAAGGTCAGGCTAAGTTAGGTATGCCTTACTGCCAGACCGATGACAGCGTGCGGTTGCGGTACGCCTCGGCAGATATCTCGATGTCGAGATAACTCTAGTACATAGGGGCGGGCTGGTCATGCCCAGGCCCCATCGAGCCGCCATACCTGCGCGCCTTCGGGGTACCCGATGCGGGACGAAAGGGGGCGCGATGCCGCTCACGTTCCGCAAGAGCTTCCGGATCCTTCCCTGGCTTCGGCTGAACATCAACAAGCGGTCCATGTCCTTCACCACAGGTGGAGCGCACGGTCCGCGGCACACGCGCAGCACCACAGGACGTCGTACGACATCGATGGATTTGCCCGGACCTTTCGGGTGGCGCAAGACCCGTACCAAGAAGCACGACTGACCGGCTGTCACCCGAACGGCTCCCTCGACAGGCGGCATCTCATATCTGAGATAGCCTCAACCTCATGGCAGACGACTACCTCGTACGCATCGGCAAGCTCATCCGTGACGCCCGGCAGCATCGGGGCTGGACACAGTCGCAGCTCGCCGAGGCGCTCGGCACCAGCCAGAGCGCCGTCAATCGCATCGAGCGCGGCAACCAAAACATCAGCCTTGAGATGATCGCTCGAATCGGTGAAGCACTGGACAGCGAAATCGTCTCTCTGGGCTACGCGGGCCCGATGCATCTGCGCGTGGTCGGCGGTCGTCGGCTGTCCGGCGCGATCGACGTCAAGACGAGCAAGAACGCGTGCGTGGCCCTGCTGTGCGCCTCGCTGCTCAACAAGGGGCGCACAGTGCTGCGCCGGGTGGCCCGCATCGAGGAGGTCTACCGCCTCCTGGAGGTGCTGAGCTCCATCGGCGTCCGCACCCGCTGGATCAACGACGGCGTCGACCTCGAACTCGTACCGCCGGCCGAGCTGGACATGGGCGCCATCGACGCCGAGGCCGCCGTCCGCACCCGCTCCATCATCATGTTCCTCGGCCCGCTGCTGCACCGCATGGACCACTTCAAGCTGCCGTACGCCGGCGGCTGCGACCTGGGCACGCGGACCATCGAGCCGCACATGATCGCGCTCCGGCGGTTCGGCCTCGACATCGCCGCGACCGAGGGGCAGTACCACGCCCAGGTCGACCGGGCCGTACACCCCGACCGCCCGATCGTGCTGACCGAGCGCGGCGACACGGTCACCGAGAACGCGCTGCTGGCCGCCGCCCGGTACGACGGCGTCACCGTCATCCGCAACGCCTCCTCCAACTACATGGTCCAGGACCTCTGCTTCTTCCTGGAGGCCCTGGGCGTGAAGGTCGAGGGCATCGGCACCACCACGCTCACCGTGCACGGCGTGCCGGACATCGACGTGGACGTCGACTACTTCCCCTCCGAGGACCCGGTCGAGGCGATGAGCCTGCTGGCCGCGGCCGTGGTGACGGAGTCGGAGCTGACGGTGCGCCGGGTGCCCATCGAGTTCCTGGAGATCGAGCTCGCGGTCCTGGAGGAGATGGGGCTCGACCACGACCGTACGCCGGAGTACTTCGCGGACAACGGCCGTACGCGACTGGTGGACCTGACCGTGCGCCCCTCCAAGCTGGAGGCGCCGATCGACAAGATCCACCCGATGCCGTTCCCCGGTCTGAACATCGACAACGTCCCCTTCTTCGCGGCCATCGCGGCGGTCGCGCAGGGCCAGACCCTCATCCACGACTGGGTCTACGACAACCGCGCGATCTACCTCACCGACCTCAACCGCCTCGGCGGACGCCTCCAACTCCTCGACCCGCACCGCGTGTTGGTGGAGGGCCCGACCCGCTGGCGCGCCGCCGAGATGATGTGCCCACCGGCCCTGCGCCCCGCCGTCGTCGTCCTGCTCGCCATGATGGCCGCGGAGGGCACGTCCGTCCTGCGCAACGTCTACGTCATCAACCGCGGCTACGAGGACCTGGCCGAGCGGCTGAACTCCGTGGGGGCGCAGATCGAGATCTTCCGGGACATCTGAGAAACAGGGCAAATCGTCAAAATTGCCACATGCGACGATAGTCGCTGAACTTTCCCGTTGACCTGGGGAAACACCCTCCGATACCTTTCCGCGACTTCCCGCAGATTCCGGCACCTTGTGCAGTCGATGTGCAAGACGATCAAGGAATGCTGACGGTGCGTCAGGGAGATTTTCGCGCGACTGAGGCCCCGTCACTATTTACGGAGAGTAGCGGGGCCTCGGTGTGTTCCCAGGTCAGAGCCACGAAGGCTCTCCCGGCCAGCAACTCTCTGTGCTAACTTCGCTCGGACATGAAGGCACCGCCCCATACGGGCGAGCCATCGTGTGCAAACTTCACGGCGCCCTGCGCCCGCCTCGGCGGAACAGGGCGGCGACGACACCGGCGGGTACGCAACACAAAGCCCCGAAGCGCGTAAGCACTCCGGGGCTCTCTGTGGGACGGACCTGCCGGTCCTGTTAACCAACCGAAGACCGCGCTTATCAACTTTGGCGAGTAGAGCGCGCGGAACCCGGCCTCAGAAAACAGGTCCGAACCGATGTTTAGTCTGCCACACGGCAGGCTGCCCGCACGAGTCGACGAGCCAACTCAACCTGCCGTTTTGCCTCCTGCTGGCCTGCCTGCACCACGCCCTCCGGGCAGTGGCCCCACCGTCGCTGTCCCAGTCGAACCCTTCCTGACGATCATGCCTCTGGCGTGGCTGGCGCCCCTTCCCGGGGACGCTGTCCGCGTCGCCAGTCTCGTCCTCGATCTCGGCCACAGAGGACAGGGCTCGTACGCCTCTGATCAGTGGATCGCCGATGCCCTCGGCCTCCACCGCGTGACCGTCAACGGCTACATGCGCGAGTTGGAACGGCTGGAAGACGGAACCGCAATGACCGCGGTCTCCACCCACCGCTCCACCCTCACCCGCAGGCTTCGACTGCTGCGCCGTGACGAGAACGGGGCCCCGTCGGAACGCTTCTTTCGCGCTTCCGCGTACGCCCGCAACGCTCTACGCGGCAACCGTTTCAAGGTCTACGCGTACGCGTCGTTCTGCGCCGACACCGGGACCGAATTCCGTAACGCGCAGGCCGGCCGCGCCTGCGGCATCACGGGCAAGGACACCGTCCGCCTCGTCATGCGCGGCCTGGTTGCCGAGGGCTGGCTTACCCAGACCCAGGAAGGCGGCGGCCCCCACGGCGCACGGTACGAGGTTCATCCGGCCCCGGTCCCCCACCCCGATCCGACTACACCCACTGCCCCCGAATCGGCTACAGGCCCCCACCCCGATCCGGCTGCACAGAACACCACCCTCGGAACACAACTCTCGGAACAAGCGCGCGAGGTCATCTGTGGTTCTGCCCGTAGGGCGCATCAGGTTGTAGCGCGAGGCTCTGTGGACACCCCGGCCACGAAGACGTTTCCGCAGGCAGTGGCCGCACGCGAAGCGGCTTCGCCGGAACCGCCGGACTCGCCCACCAATCTGACCGTCTCGGCCGCCGCCCACCACGTCCTCCGAGGGCTTCCGGTGGAGCTGAGCCCCTGGCAGCGGTGGAAGACAGGCGAGTCCATCGACCGGGCCGTCAGCGAAGTCCGCGGCGACGTCGAGCGCATCGCGCACCGGATCAGCCGCCACCTCGCCGACGAGGAGCGCGTGACCGACCCATACCCGTGGATCGTCAGCCGTGGTCTGCGCAACTCCCCCTGTCCCGAGGGCGCATGCGAGGACGGCGTGATCTGGCCGACGGGCGAGACCTGCCGCATCTGTGTCGAGCGCTGGGCCGACCGACGTGGAACGCCAGTCGCCTTCCGCAGTTCGGCGCCGGTCTTCGAAGTGACCCAGGTGTGCCAGGAGTGCGAACGCCCATGCCGGGGCGAGCCCTCCGCCGATGGGATCTGCGCCGACTGCCGCGCTGAGATCAGCCGCGCCTTCGCCGCTTTCCTCGCCCCTCGCCACGTACCCGCCTCCTCCGAGCACGAGCAGTGGAACACCGGCTGCGCTACTGAAGCCCGCGCAGGAATCCAGAGGTCAGCATGACCCGCATCATCTCCAAGGGGGCCCACGTGACCGCCGCGTACGACGCACGGACCAACTCATCTCCGCTCGGCTGGCAGACTGCCGCCGCCTGCCAGGGCGAGGACTTGGAACTGTTCTTTCCCCGCGGTGCAGGGGGCGCGAGCACAGCCGCCCAGCGCAAGGCGCTCGCCATCTGCGCGCGATGCCCGGTGCAGGAGCAGTGCCTGAGCTGGGCACTGGAGAACCGCGCCGACTTCGGGGTCTACGGCGGCATGAGCCACAAGCAGCGCCGCGAGATCACCAACCGTGCTCCGGGGACCAGCCCGTACGCCCCCGGCACGGTCGGAGCCCCGAAGCCGCCCACTGGCGAAGCGAAGCCCGCCGTCGTCCCCTACTGCAAGCAGGGCCATGAGCTGACCGAGGACAACATCCTCATGCAGGGCAAACGGCGCCGATGCCTGACCTGCGAGACCGCGAAGTCCCAACTGCGAGCGGTGGCATGAGCGGGCGCAGCAATGCCGCCCGTGGACGCCTCGTAGGGAACCCCCGAGGGCCACCCCGTCCGCGCACCACGCAAAGGCGGCCCCGAATCCGGTGACTGCAACACCGGCCGGGGCCTACGACGAACCCCCAACGACCTGGGAGAACGCGCATGAAAAAGGTACCGCCCCGCGTCCCGCCCGTGGACCGAAGGACCGCCAGAAAGACCGCCACCCATCTCGCTCAGGGATGGACCCGTCACGAGCCACCGCGGAGCACGGAGGTCAACCAGTGACCCCCGAGGAGCATGCCAAGGCCGACGCCGAGGAGACCGCTTATCTGTCCGCCCTGCTCGCGGACACCGACGACGAACGCATTGCGCAGGCCGCCGAGGCGGCTGGTGTTGACCCCGAAATTCTCCGCATCGCATTGGAGGGCGGCCTGTGAACCTCAGAGCCCTCAACCGGCCCGCCGGCCTACCGCACGAAAATCCCAGGACTGCGGGCGAAGTTGCGGAGAATCGCCGGAGCTTCATCGGGCAGCACCCCAAGATGCGTATGGCCACCGCCTACGCCATGGCAGGCGTCGCAGCCGCGCTCGCCATCGTCGGCGCAGCCGGTTCCATCGGCACCATCACCAGGGCCGCCACCGCTCAGGACATGACGGGGTGGCTTTCCTGGACGCCGTGGGCGGGTGCGGAGGGCGTTTTGCTTCTCCTCGCGCTATACCGCGTGTCCAACGGTCTGCGCGGGCAGAGCAGCACCCTCGCCGTACGGCTCGCGTCCTGGGGTGCCGCGTTCCTCGCCGTCACCCTCAACGTCGCGCCACAGATCCAGGATCGCGACGTGCAGGGCGTGTTGTTCCACGCCGCAATCCCGTTGGCGACGATCGCCGGTATCGAGCTCCTGGAGCGCGAGGTGAGCAAGGCCCTCGCCGTGGCCATCGGGCAACAGCAGTACGAAGCCGAGGCCGCCCAACGGGCGCTTCTGGTGCGTGCGGACCGCTGGGTACGCCGTGCCGGTCGCGGTGGCAGGCGCACCGCCCCCGTATATCGCATGGTCGCCCGCCGCTACGTCGAAACGGTCCTGACTCAGGACCCGGGCGGCGTCGAGGACATGACGACTCGCGTCCGGGGGTTCGCCCTGCATGACGGTGCACAGAGGTATCTCGCCCCGGTCATCTCGACCGAGCGCATCCCGGAGGAGGATTTTGATGCCGTTGTCAACACCCGCCCCACCGAGGAGATCGAGGGGCTGCAGGAGCCTCCAGCGCTCCCCTCTGGCCCTTCACTGACAGTCGTCCCGGCCGTTAACACGACGGCATGGAAGGGGCCGGAGAAGTGCGACCTGCCGGTGCTCGTCGCTGCCTCGACAAAGCCCCTGGCCGCCTCCCCTTCAAGCGTGGTGAACGGCTCGAAGAAGAGCACGGCCGCAGTGGAGGAAGCCGCAGCTCCGATACCCGCCAAGGGGGTCCCGGCCGAGCCTGAGCCGGACACCGCCAATGTACCCGCCACGGAGCCCTCCCCCGTCGTGGCAACTACCGCCTCCACGCGCAGTAAGGCGGTTGGGGCGCGGGTCAAAGGGCCGTCGACTAGGACCGTGCGGAGGCGTCCCACGCTGACCCAAGAGCAGCGCATGGCGGCCATCCTGGAGGCGTTCCCAGGCACTGCCCCACTGACGGTCTACGAGGTCAGGAAGAAGGTCAGCGGACGAGATAGAGCCGTTCGCTCCGCCCTGGTCGAGTTGGGTCGTTGGAAAGCAACCACACGGAAATGACCGGTGCTTTGTGGCCGTTCAGGACGGGAGTATCCGCAACAGCCGACACAGTCACCGCCTGGACGGCCACGGTCTGCCGGACCTGTTCCTTGTCCGTGACGCAGATGCTGCGCCGATCAGGTCCCCTCCTGCCGGCGGAAGTCGAGCACTCGCTGCGAGTAAATTCGATGCAACTCGCTAAAACCGCGAGTCAGGTAGAGGTTTGCTAGCTCTTCAGCACCTGCGAGAGGAAGAATGGGCCCCGTCTCAGCCAAACGTCGCGCCATGGAATGATAGTCCTGCGTACAGTGATTTCTACGCAGATAGTCGAGGGCAACAACTGATGAGTGAGAGAGTACGGGATCATACTCCTGAGCGATTCTTCTACTCAGTCGCCTACACCCCTCCTCGTATCCGCGAAAGCTGAGCATTTGCAGCAATTCAAGCGGGGCATAAGAGCTTCCAAGCGTGGCGCTATCGATTGAAGCGCAGACGCGATCAAGTAGTGTGCGAGCCATTTTATCCTCGCCGGAAAAGAACAAGTTCGCAACGGTTGGATGCACGCTGATTAGATCAGCAACATCTACCTCGTGGAGCTTTTTTCGCAACTTCGAGCGGACACTATCTGCCAATGCAGGATCAGGGTCTCGATGGCAGATCAGAGCCAGACAGGAGGCTAGCTGCCCGGCATCCATATCCCGTTGCTGAAAGTACAGTCCGGCTAGCGCAAATCCCACCTCATGAACTTCTTCAACAGCTGAATCCACGAGAACTTCAATAAGCGAAGCCGCGTCCCAAAAATCGCTAATTTCAACTTCATGCAGGGAACGGCCGATGGAATCGGCATACACCTTGACCGACTGTGTGGCACCGGACAATTCAAGTTCCCTCAAGATGGTTGACATCTCCAAAGGCGGGCCGACTGTCAGGTTGGATATGTCGCCGCCAATACGCTTCACGAGCTGCATCTTTTGGACAGGATGCTCATGGAGAGAAACCAGCATCCACCCAATATCGCGAATCTCGCTTAGTGGGGTTTCCTCGATGAAGCGGGTTACCAAGCCCCGCGCTTTTGCGGGATTTGCGCAGGGGTTACTGAGAAGCGCGCGCAATGCCTCGGGATCCCCCACCGAAGCAAGTGGCTCCCACAGTTCGGCCGCCTCCTGCCTCATGCCGCGCTCGTCGGCTGCCCGCGCGAAGGTCGCCAAATCTGCGTGGCCTTGGAATTCCGAAACCGAACGCCAGAAGCTCCGAGGAACCGGTCTCTGCGATCGCTCCTGATGGGCGTGCTGAACGAGGTAATCAGCGAGACGGAACCTCGGTTCCCCACCCTCAGCACTTCTGGAGCGCAATCTACTCAACGGTCGTGCTGCACCACGTAGCATCGTGGTGGCGCACTGCAAGGCTTGCGGGATCCAGTCATCCTCTAGCGATCCCCATTCTTCGTCCGTCAAGTAACCCGGAGCACATCGCTTCATGAACGATTCACTGACAGACTCAGGGCGCCCCACTGTATACGCGTCCATGGCAGCACAAAGAATTGCCCATGTGGCAGGTCTTGAATCCTTACAGTCCTTGAAAAATTCCAGCAAGGCTGGGCCGGCGGCGATGTACTGCGTAATTCGATCTGGAGACGAAGAAAGGGCCAGGCGCAACCGTGCGTCTGCCCTAGCCGCTGACGCGAGAGAGGCATCAGGGAACGCTGGGTCCATCTCTAGTCTCACAGCCAGGTTATTGAGAAGTTCCCTGCTTTGCGGGAAAGGGCCCGCTAGCTCTGTGAGCTGCTGCCAGTATTGGGGCCACATAGTGCCTATGGCTTTAACTTTACTGCTACCTGTCAGGAGGTTTCGCAGAGCTGCCGCCGCGCGCTCGCCACCATCAGGCAGGAGATAGTCTTGCAGCTCATTCATCCAAACAATGGTGTTTGGGTACAGAGAATCAGACTGTAGGGCAGCAACTAGAGCATCTGGCTTGCTCGGATAAATGGGATGGTAAAGCCGCCAACCTGACAAGTTCCTTGCAGCTTCGTAGGCCGCTCGGGTCTTACCCGTCGATGATCCTCCAACCAATACGATCAACCCCGGCCCGTCATGGGCAAGCGTCTCCCGAAGGTCTGAGTCGTGCCCTCGCTTGATGTACTGGGGAACACCGCTGGGAGCCCCTTCCATTTGGATGGGCCGGTGGACCTCTAAGAGGAATGGATCCCTGAAGTCTTCCACCCAACTCCCCAGCCAGGTATGAGATTTCACACCTGGATCTTGGGAAGGATTCTGTGTCCGCTTTTCCTCAAGTGCCACCTTGCGTAGCGCCTCAAAACGGACCACCTCTGAACTTGGGCTGCGCCCTGCCGAAGTCGCCAATGTGGCCACGAGCGCTGCAAGATCGACCTTCCGCGCCGGTATGGACTTCCCGTTCATCCAATCACTGAGTGAAGACGAGCTGATGGAGACCGAGCTCCGACTCTCGGAGGCCCGCCGGGCCAAGGCTCGGAGCGTTGGGCTGCCAGCCGACTCGTAGAGATGCCGCAGAGCAGAAGCCAACCGCTCTTGTGCGTCTGTTTGCAGAGCCAACGAGACTCTCCACTTCACTCTTGTCCGGGGCCCGTTCGAGGCCGGACACTCCGGACAACGCTCTGACCTGGGCCTTCATCGCCTATGGGCTGAACACACGTCGCCGGACACGCCTCAGTTTGACTCACTAAAGAGGTCAGCGGAACGCATGTAACTAGATCGGGAGTCCCTCTGTGAGCATCTTCAACCAGGTCCCAGGCATGATCAATGATGCCCCTCAGGCGCTGGTGGCGATGTGCCTCATCCGCGTGTGCCGGCCCATCCTCCTCTTCGCAGCCTTCTGGACTGCTTCTCGGCGCACTCCTGACAAGGAGCAGATGAGGCTGTTCGGGAGCCTGGCAACAGCTATCCAGGCGTCGCGTTTCAGAGGGCGACGGTGACCAGCTTGCGCCTCTCGGAGCCGTGTGTGCTGAATGTGACCGATCAGCATCAGCGGGAACATGACCCGGGTGAACTCGTTCCGCGCCATCCGAAGTGCGTGGTGACGTATGGCGCAGGGGCGGGAGGTCACGGCAGGAGGATGCCAGCCGCACGATTGCCCAGCTCTAGCAGCTGGTCGTCGGCGACACCCGTCCCAGCCCGGACTAGGAACTGACGGACACCCAGCCAAGCACGCCGCCACAACCCCGGGTTGTCGGTCGCGGTCGCCAGTGTTTCGACGTCCTCGTCATACTGCTCGGCTTCCTCCGGCGTCAGATCCAAATCCGGCGTGAGAGTGCGAAGCCGCTCCACCAGCGTGGCCACGTCAGCAAGATCCACGCCGTTGAAGTGATTGGTCTGCTGGACATGCTCCTGTGCTCCGATGACGGAACCTGGGGAATTGGTGTTGTTGATGGTCCAGCTGACACCGTTCCTCTGGTCCATGTACTGCCTCACCGTCTTCCCAGACAGCACGCAGTCGCGGCCGTCGGCCTTCAGATAAATCCCGTCAATGGTGCCCCCACACAGCTCTCGCTGCACCAGATACCGCTGAGCCGCAAGGATCTCGTCCACCGAGAGCTGATCGCCGTGGAAGAAGCTATGTGGCGAGGAGAAGAAATCCTGAAGGTCCTTCGGCCTGTCGGGCTGGTCACTGTTGAACACCCAGCGGAGAAGCGCATCCTCGGCGAAGACGATGCGCGCGCTAAGATCCTTGACCTCACGCTCCTGGCGCCGGGCCTCCTGGAGGCCGTGCGGCGTGAATCGAAGGAGCGGCGAGTGCCCGTCGGCCTGCGTCACCATAGCCTCGACGAATCGGCCCGCTTGCAGATGCGACACCACAGCATCCGCGACTTCGAACGGAACCCGCTCCGACGCCATCCACTCATCTGTGCTCAGCGGCGCCGTGATGTCTCCTCCGCCCTGAACCAGTGCCCAGCGCAGCATCCGGGAGCCGTATATCTCCGTCGTCACGGCCACATCGTAGTGCGCAGGTTGCTTCAAGGTTCGATGTTGAACAGGGAAGGGAGCCACCCGCACCTTGCAAGGTTCCCCTACCAGGCTGCCCGACCGTCACGCAGGTACACCGGCCGCCCCTCATCTACCGCCCGAAGAGCCGCGTCAAGCCGGTCCCTCATCCTCTTCCGCAGCAGTTGCCGTGCCCTGTCCCCGGCCACGAACCGCGCTTCGGATAGCTCCTCGTCGTGCGGGCGCAGTTCCTCAGCCGTGTCGAGATGGCCCCCTTCGAAAATGAACGCAATTTGGTCATCCCACGGCCCGTGTGGTGCCACCCAGTCCACGACCAGCAGTCCACGCACGGTGATCTCCAGGCCCAACTCCTCCCTCAGCTCCCGCACTACCGTCTGCTCCGGCGGCTCGTTCGCTTCGGCCATTCCACCCGGAAGATCCCAGCCCGGCTTATACGTGGGGTTCACCAGAAGCACGCGCCCGGCCGCATCGCGTAGCAGCACATCGGCCGCGACACGCTTTCGGGCCTGTGTGGCATTGCCTTCCGCGAGATAGGCATTCCACGCGTCCGGGTCGGCGGGTGTGGGCCTCATGTAGGGGTTCCTCCCCTGGGGGCGATGATGTCGGCCAGCAGCAACATTCTGGCCCTCCGCGCGTCGTCGAATCTCACCAGGTACTCCCGCACCAGCCCGTAACCCTTGTGGGACTCCAGCAGACGACGCAGATCGTCAAGTTGGTGCACGACACGGATCGACCCCAGCGTTGGGCTCGTGCTGAGCAACTCGTGCCCGACACTCACCGCGGCGTCGAGGTCTCCCCGCCGAACGTGGATGTCCACCAGGACGATGCGGCTCAGCGCAAGAGACCGCGTCCGTCCCACTTCCCGAAGCGTCACCGCCTGCTCGGCCTGCGTCAAAGCTTGGTCGTGCTTCTCCAGGTCACACAGGATTAGCGCGGACTCACTCGCGAGCGCCGCAGCGTCAAAGGGACTCAACCAGGGATGCGCCGCATCCGCCGATGCTTCGAGCTCGTCCTGGGCGGCTTCGAGAGCGAGAACTGCTGGCGTGCGCTGCCCTCCTGCGGCCAAAGCTCGGGCCTGCATCGTCTGGAGCCGTGCAGTGAGCGCAGGAATTCGCGGACCATGGCC
>Ga0307508_10005050_pt1 | contig 12673 bp, 9 predicted proteins | sample 9_EM_MG_FD_203089 | JGI IMG/M metagenome (GOLD analysis project Ga0307508, IMG submission 203089) | Populus trichocarpa ectomycorrhiza microbial communities from riparian zone in the Pacific Northwest, United States - 9_EM | ecosystem: Host-associated > Plants > Roots > Unclassified | place... | reverse complement strand
AAAAACAAATCTATAAAATTTATATTACTCGAACATAAATACGCTATTATCATTTACAACTCAGCGTATAACGTATACGGGTATACTTACCAATGAGGGGGTAAAATCGTCATAATGGAAGGAATGGGGCCACATGTTCAAAATTTAGAATCCCTCCTTCTCTCTAAGTTGTGTCTTGCCTAGTTGCCTTCCTTTGCCTGTCATGCGCCTGCCTTCCTTCCTTACATGTCTCATTACATGATCACAACATAATTATCGCCGTTTACTTCGATAAAATCATCTCCTTCACTCTGAAAAATAATTTCCTTTGCTTGAACTCTCTCTCATTTTCTCTCCTTAGTTCATTTTACCGGAAAGTTTGAGATCATACCAAATAGAGAACAATACATAAATGAAATCTTGAACATGCCATTACACCTTTCTCTCTCATTTTCCGGGAAAAAATATGAAGGAAAGAGAGAGAAAGTGAGAGATGATCATACTACATTCACACCCTTCTCGTGAGTTTACCAAAAAGAACAGAAAAATTAACCTCCCTTCTGTCATTCTTGAAAAACTCAGCAGAGAGAAGGAAGAAATTTTTTAAGCCATAAACATCATCAATGCTGTCCTGTTGCTCTGTCTTTTAAAGCCGAAAAACAAGAGTTTGAACGTGGAAACCTTGATGGGATCTCTTGTTTCTGTACGTGGAATGTGATTCTGAAGAGATATGGATATAGAAATGGAAACGGAAGAAGAATTCGTTGCTGTTGAACCAATCTGGGTCCGAGACGTTGATGGTGATGATGCTGATTTCGATATTGATTACGAGTTTGATGCTTCAAAATGTTATGATTTTTCGAGGCAAGAAACAGAATTGGAGGCTCAAGAATCTGAATTTTGGTTTGAAATTGCACCAAGTTATCCTCCTTCACGTAAGTAATTGTCATATATTTGTTTCCTAATTGATCAATAATTTTTAGTCAAATTTTATTTGATTATTATTGTTTTTTTTAATTTTTTTCTGTGGAATTTTTTATTTTTATTTTATTTTTTAGCTTTTGCTATAAAGGCTAAACGGAGACCAAGTTTTGCCTCCTTGGAACCTGCAGAAATTTCAACAGATCATAATAATTATATAGGTAGAGGAAAATAACATGAAATCCATGCTAATTATTTTTTTTTTCTTTTATGAAGGTTACTAATTTTGTAGGTTGTGAATAATTTTTTTCTCCAAGCAGGATTAGAATCTGATAATCAGATAGTTCAAGATATTGCAAAAGCTGAAGCCAAGTCCCCAGTGAAGTCACCACGATCGAAAAATTCTTTTATGAATCCTACAGCAAGTCAGCTGGCCAAGAAAAATTGCTGGCCGGAAAATCATTGCAATCGATTGATCAGAAGGTTCTAGCTATTTCTTAAGTAATAATGTTTTTGAAGTTGCCATGAGTACTTCTAATTTATGTTCTGGTGTATTTTCTCTATTTTCTGTTTCATTTTATTTGCTTTTATTTGCTGCAGGTTTACCAAGTTCTCAGTGGAAAATGAAGAGAAAAATTCAAAGGGCTCTTCTGTTATTGGAAACCAAGCTACCAAAAGGCAAAAGCTCGAGTCTGGTTACTTGCGCAAGGTGCAGAAATGTCATCGTTTTTCGGCATCATTCTGGCTTTGATTTGCTTATTGTACTCGCTTTTCGAATTGCGGTTGGGGCAAACAACTTGTGAGTTTTCGATGTTTCATAAGAATACTTCTTTAATTTTCTATGCAGGTTGCTTGTTTGAAGCATCAAGCACTCTTTCAGCACAAGGAACCGAAAAAGGTTAGCAATAGATTCAAACTGAATTGTTAATTTTGGTTCATGATCGCTTAAGAATATCCACTGGATTTGGATTTGAGATTTTTTTGTGCTGCATTATAGTCTAATTTTAGTTTCCTGTTCATCTACTGATTTTTTAGATAATTATGGATTGTGTTACAGGTTGATGAAAGACCCACATTTGGCAGAACAAAAGCCACAATTCCCAGAGAACCTATACTTAGAACATCTTATAGGGCAGAAAGACACAGGTATCAATCACTTCTGTGGCATCTTCTTTGATAATTTTTATTTAGGATCCTCATAACATGGAGCTTTGCCTGATTTCTTCCATCTTTTTATTACTTGTTCTGAATTTTCAGGTCTAAGCTTAATTTAGAGTCTGATGAAAATGCGAAACCAAATGCTTCTTGTGCTTTTAAAGCAAGGCCATTGAACAGAAAAGTTGGTTCTTTCAGTAACTGTCTTGTGTTTTTTCTTGTCTTCCATTTCACAAGTTTTCATCTTTGTACTTATGTTCTGTGTGTTTGACAGATTCTCAGGGCTCCTTCATTCCCTCTTCCTAGAAAAAGCGCTCCACAACGGCCAGAATTTCAAGTAATCAGTAAAACTGGTGTTAATTTGCTTTATCAGCTCTTGCTCTTTCCCTAGAGTTTCTGGAGACATTGATTTGAATGATTATGATGATCACATAATTTTTCTTTTAAAATGCCTTTTCCATGGTCTTCAGGTTTTTCACCTGAGGACATTGGAGAGAGCAAGGACATCGGAGAGGGCTGCTACGCAACGTTCATCTATTAATAATGTAGGTGATCAATAATCATATTGATGCTAAATTTCATTCTGCCTCTTATACTTCTTGACTGGTAGAGATGTCTGCGTTGATTTTCTATATGTTCTGCATTGCTCAAGGAAATGATTTTCTCATTTCAGGCAGCAAATGTATCTAATTCTAATCCTATTTCACAAAATGGAACCACAGACTCTAGAAGGTAACATTGTCAGCAATGACAACTTTCTCAATTTTTGAAGACAGGCATCCCTTTTCACTTTTCCTCTCTGCATTTTCGTCCTAAATAGGACTTAATTTCAGTATGTTCCGTTGTGTAATCTCTCCACGTATTCTTTTCAAACCCTTGTGTTTCAGTATGATACTTGTTAAGAAGTTACATCCCTTTCAAAGAGAAAAGTCCAATTCTACCTTGAAGGAGAAATCAGAAGCCCTTGATAAATTTAAACCGCGCTGCCTTAATAGAAAGGTGAGGTGCATTTCATACTTTTCCATTTTTAATTTGTAATGCAAATGATTTTCTTGTTTATTAAGCCATATCTGTCTCCTAAAGATATCTCAAGAGATTATTGGCTAATGGTAGTATAGAGTCGTAAGTTCTGCCCTGCTATTCTGCCTTGTATGTTTGATTGTTTAGTGCTTACATTAGTCCTGTGTTTTTTACTTCTATGTAGGAACCAAATTCTCCGACTAAGAGGTTTCGGATGAACCTCACGATAGAATCATTTAGTAAGGTTTGTTTCGTTTGAATAATGTCTTATGTGGTCTCTTTATAACCAGTCATCAGGATGGATTCTTATGTTTTCTCTTGGCATGATATTCAGCTCTCCCTGGCATCTGAAGTCCATTCTAATGCAAATGCTCAGACAAAATTGCCATTGCAGTATAGGGTTGGTTCCTTCAAACTCTCCAATTGTGATTTTCGGAAATTTATTCTTTATACTTGCAATGCAACGCATTCTTGTTATATATGAAAACTTCCATTGTTTGAATGTAGGGCTCGAAAGAGAATGCACCAGGCTGTTTGAACCTATAAAATGAGGGTCTATATATTATCTTCCCTTTTACGTGTATTGACATGGCATTCACATGGTTTCTCAGTTGATGAAGGCCTCTCTTCTTTTTTTTTTCTTTCAAAAACCTTCTTACATATCATAGACGATGAGCGTGATCAAATTAACTAAGCTAGGAGGGAGTCATAACCGGTGTCGAGGGATTTGTTGCGTTGTCTCGAACCAGACTTAACATTAGCAGATAGCTTGAATGCTAACCTCGAGTTTGCAAGTTTATTGCCCATCACTTGATGGTTAATTTCTACAGGAGTTTGTGGATATATGCAGAGAGCAGTGTTTTTTCCTGGATTAAATTCTTGAAATGGCATGATGTTGGTTGAGGTTCCAGCACATCTATATAAAAGCTTCGGTATCTAGAATCCCATTTATGTAGGGAAATGGGAATGCCTGTCACCGGGGGCTTCCAAAGGGAAAACATGTTCGATTTATGAGAAAGAATGCTTACCAAGCAAAGTTTTGAGATTACAAATGTACAGTTTCCTAGTAGAGTAGTTTCAAGCTTTTCCTTTTTTCCCTTTGTTTTTGAGCTACTAACTCTTATCAAGCAAAGCAGCAAGAGCAAGAGACAGTAGATGCATTCAAAGACCGCATTTTCCATTCATGAAAAGCATTAAGGTGATCACAGAACCACAGAGTTGCTAAACCCAATTCTTACATCGAAAGGTCTTGAATGATATACCAAAATAAATTACGAGATAGTAGAAATACTTGTATAAGAAGTCTGACAAAAGCAGCTATCCGAAAGGGATTTAACCCCCCGTGTTCTGTAAAAGCAGTTAAGCTTAATATGTGCAAAAACATGATGAAACATATTACCAGATGTGCTTTAAACAACCCATTTAGAGCAAAAATTTGGGATTTTCTATCACTGAATTTTTCTGGGGTGCAAGGCAAATTAAAGAGTGTTCTTTGATACAACTTCTTTGAACCTCACGAACCACTGTGCATCAGAAGAGTTGTTTTCCTGCGAAGGTTGCTGCTGGTTAACTATTGGCTGCTGCTGCTGTCCTTTGTCGATGACAAATTTGGCATAGTCAATAGGCTTTGGAAGAAGAGAAGCTTTTGTAGGAAGAGCTGGAAGAAATGAAACCAAGACCCTGGACACATCCTGCATGGTTGGTCTCTCTGAAGGATGGCGCTTGGTGCACAGTAATGCAAGTTGGAAACTCTTCTTTACATGCGTCAAATCCATGCATGTAACGGAAACCTCTGGGTCAACAGCCTCCATTACAGTGTTGTCATCAGCCCTGGATAAAATCTGATAGAAACGATGGGCAAAGGATAGAGTTGCCGTCAGCAAAAATAACAAGACAGAACTTTTAAAACAACTAAATTGGACATTATGTAGCCACCTATCCATGTTGAGAACTACCATAAGCAATCATATGTTTATGAGCACATCTATTGAGATACATACCAGTTGCTGCAAATTAGACTCATTATCCACAGCCTTTTTCCCAGTTAGAAGCTCCAAGAGAACAATGCCAAAACTATAAACATCTGATTTTTCAGTTAGCCGCGATGTCCGGGCATACTCTGGATCAATGTAGCCAATGGTCCCCAGGACAAAAGTTGAGGTATGAGATTTTGTAGTTGGGATGCATTTAGCTATTCCAAAATCAGACAAGTGAGCTTCAAAATCCTCATCCAGCAAAATATTTGAGGACTTCACATCCCTGTGGATAATCCGAGGGTTGCAATCATGGTGAAGATAAGCAAGTCCTTGAGCAGCACCAACTGCTACTTTCAATCGAGTTTCCCAGTCAAGCTTAACCTTTTTGGATGATCCTTCCATTGATAGCAACAGAGAAGCATTAGCAAAATAACATAACATACAACTACCAGTTTTGACAAAGGGAGAAATAAGAATATACAAGAAACTACATTGAACAAGTGAACCAGAGGGAAGACTAACAGTAACAGAAGGGGAAGTTTAGTTCACTGACCATGAAGAAGATCCCACAGAGAACCATTCTTCATATAGTCATAGAAGAGAAGGTTCCCACGAGGAGATAGTGCATAACCATGTAAGCTGACTATATTCCGGTGTCTGATGCTTCCAATGGTCTCAAGTTCAGTTTCAAACTCATGCAAGTTGTATGGGTACTGATTGTAGAGTCGCTTAATTGCAAGTGGTCGGGAATTTTTCAACACACACTTGTATACTGTGCTAGATGCACCATAACCTATAATATACTTCTCACTTAAATTCTCAGTGTTCCTCATTATGTCATCGAAGGTGTGAATAGCCATGTCCATGTGAAGGACTACAAGCTTGGGAGGACCTGGCAAGATATTAACCAACCATGAGGGGATTTGGGAAAGTGAAGCAAAACCATAAACATAACAAGAACAAACAAATATCAAGAAAAACACATGCCTTGTAGGGTTTTGTCAGATCCCATTGTCAATTGTTTCCGTTGATTGGATTTGTAAATCACAACAACAATCATGGACAATAATGTTACGAATCCCAAAGTGATACAGACAACTGCAGCTCTAGAGAAGATCACTGAACAGCAGAAAATAGATTGATAAGTTCCCGATAAAACTCCAAAGCCTTCTTCAATTACAGTGGACTATGCCAAAAACGAAATCAAGCATTCAAAAAGAAACATATTGGACAAGGTGTTACCTTTAGACTTCAGGACATAAGGGCCACATACTGATCCCAACCAGTTGCCACACAACAAAGGATTTCCAATAAAACTGGTGAGGGAGTACAAATAATCAATGCATGGGAGTTTCTACAGGAAACTAATTCTGCAATTTTCATTTTTAGTGCTTTCAAAGAAGAAAGTGTAAACCACTCCATACCTGTCTGGCGGAAACCTTGTCAGGTTTCTAATAGGTGGCACAATTCCTGACAAATTGTTGTATGAGAAATTCCTAACACAAAAAGTCATTTTCAGCAGGCAGCATTAAAAATGAACTTCGAAGAGAAACAAGTAAAATAGCTTACAAATTGGCAAGGCTGAAACAATTGGTAAGTTGATCAGGGATTTCTCCTTGCAAGTCATTGTTGTTCAGGATCCTGCCATCCATCAGCAAATTAGAACTACATTGTAGAAATGCATCACAATTAAAAAAGAACTTACAGTAGTGACCTCATCTGAGCCTTGAACTTACAGAGTAACAATGTTTTGCAACTGCCCCAATTCCACTGGAATGCTACCAGTCACATTGTTGAAAGACATGTCTCTGGGGTAAAAAAACCACACTTTGTATTACACTCAGGAAAGGGGAAATTGCATACCCTAATAAAGTTCATCCAAGAATTAATAGTAGAGTTTGTAAGAATCTTACATAGCTTGTATGCTTCTTAGATTCCCAAATTCAGCTGGCAACCTTCCATGAAGATGATTCCTGCTCAAATTCCTGGAGAAGTAAACATCAGAAATTAGATCAGCAAGTTCCAACAAAGAACTAAAATTTAACAAACATTGCACTCCAGAGAAGACATACAAAATGAGAAGGTGCTCCAGATCACCAATAGAAGCTGGAATGGGCCCCGAAAAGTTATTGCTGGAGAGATCCCTGAAAAAATTGATTCATGAGACTAGCGAATTGCAGTTTGAATGAGCTCCAAAACCAAGTGTTAACAATTAATCACAAAAGTCTGCAGTATTAGGGAACTTACAATGTATCCAAATTGATAATGTGTCCCAGCTCAATAGGAATACTGCCTTTGAAATCGTTTGAAGAAAGATTTCTGAAAATTCAAGACAAGTCAGTTAATTGACAGGAAATAGTGCAAGTGCAACTACAAATATGATAAAATTTCCAAATATGGTTTCGAGAACTCACAGGTAAGTCAGACTTTCAAGACCCTTGAAACCTGAAGCTATGATTCCACTCAAGTGATTACCATATACATTTCTACGTATGGAAGTCATACCAATTAGTTGCTGTCAAGCTCACATCAGAAACATAAGACACTACAAATAGTGGCAAACAACTAGGATATAAAAATTCCTACAATTGGTTCAAAGCCCTGCATGAACTGATATTGTTCGGAATGGGGCCTTCAAGATGGTTGTTAGCAAGATTCCTGTTCCACAAAAAAAAATTAAGTAAAGGATAGAAGAGAAAGCAGAAAGCTTTTAATCACAGGAGACTCACAATTCAAACAACTGTTCGAGCATCCCAAGTTCAGGAGGAATTCTTCCAACCAGCTGGTTGTCATTCAATTGCCTAAAATAATTCTGTTCAGTCACTAAATAAAATAAAGTATGCGTTGATATACATCAATGCATCTGGAAACCTCCAAATCAGGAGAGGAATCTTACAAGTAGCTTAGCTTTGACATGTTTCCAAGCTCGGGTGGAATTGGTCCTGTAAGCTTGTTGCCATGAAGATACCTGGTGCGCATTAAAGAAAAAAAATCACATAAACATTGGAAGAGCCAGTGGCAATTTTATATGTTACCAAATAGAACTCACAGTTTCCATCGTTAAAAACAGTAATTGTAACAAAATGAACTCACAGTTTCCCAGTGTACGACAAATTGCCAAGTATAGGGGGAATTGGTCCAACTAGCTCATTGTCACTCAAATCCCTTTAAAAAGAAAGGAAATAAGTACACACTACAGATCACCATGCTGTAAATAAAAACATTGATGATTTTAAATCATACTTACAAAACAGCCAAGGCCTGCATTAAACCAATCACTTCTGGAATCTTCCCGGTGAGACTATTACCTTGAAGGGACCTAAAAAAGAGGAACAGCAATTACTTGTGGCATGTCATATACATGGTAGGACACTCTATCATCTTGCTTTAAGATAACTTAAAATGGCATGCTCCATATGGCAAAGAATAATGTACAAAATAGAAGACGTACAGAGTAGCAACTTGCAAGAAGCCAATGTTGTATGGTATCTCCCCACCGATCTGATTGTATGATATATCCCTGTAATTATCGAACTAAAAGTATACACATCAAGAAATCTCATAAACAACTCAAAATCAGTCTGTAGCAGAAAACATACAGTATCTCAAAGCTGGTACAGTTGCCGATGCTACTAGGAATTGTGCCAGATAGGTTATTTCCTCTCACATCACTGGCAAAAAAAAAGGTTTTAAGTCCAGAAAAAATAGAAATTAAAAGCGAAAACAACTCAACAGGAATACATAAGCAGGCAGGTTGACTACTTACAAATACCACAAGCCAGTCAACTGACACATATCTTCTGACAGTGTTCCAGTCAACAAATTGCCACGTAATCCACTGGGGCACAAATGAAACATGTTAACGAAAATAATCAGACTCCAGGTTAAAAAATGCTTTCACTTACAACACCGAATCCAGAAAATCCTATAAAGGTTCAATCAACAGGTCAAAAGAATAAATAATCTTACAAGTGCTTAACTGTGCCAAAAACTGAAATACTCACAGGTACTGTAAGACTTCATTCCAGTAGATCAGTCTTGGTATCTCACCGGTCAGCTGGTTTTTAGCAAGGTCACTAAAAAGGATCACAAGCAACATTTCAATAATATCAGTACCTATTGGAAGAATCTGGTGATTCATAAACACCATATCAAAACGTTAATCCACTAGGACTCACAGTGTCTTCAGATTTGGAATTTGGGTTAAAGTTGAAGGAATAGGACCAGTAAGCTGGTTGTTCTTCAAATTTCTACATTGGAGGACAAATTACTCCATGAAACTAGAAAACCCAAGCTGAAACATAGACTGAAAGAAACTCAAAAAAAGGATTCTTACAGGGTATCAAGTTGCTTCAACTTGGAAATAGAAAAGGGAATGTCACCATAAAGCAAGTTATCAGAAAGATCCCTAGATTCCACAATGCAAACCACGAGTTATCCAGAAATCACTAAAAACCAGCAGAAAATCTAATTTTTATCACACAGACAGCAGAATATTACAGATTGAATAATGAAGCACAATTGCCGATCTCTTCTGGGATTTGACCAGTCAACTTATTTCCTTGAAAGTCTCTGCCATTTACAAAAAATCAGAAAAAAGTACTATCAAGAAGACCAAACAGGAAGAAAAAAGGACAGATTCCAAACAACAACTCGTATGCTTGATGAAAAGAGACGCAGCTCACATGGATTGCAAGTTTCTCAAATCTCCAATGGCAGGAGAAATTTCACCACCAAGGTTCAAATTGGACAGGTTACTACACAGAACACACAACGGCAAGATTTTAAAACCCAAATTTGCAAAACAATGCGAAAGGCCGAAATAAAATAAAAGGAGTGAAAGAACGTGACCATCTTTCAAGGGCTTACAGAGAAACAACGGAGAGGCTGACATTGTCACAAAACACACCACGCCAAGAACAAAAATCTTCATTGTGCACATCATCCCAGTCAAGAAGCACATTCACCACATTGCTAAATGATTCCTTAATAGACATCAATGCTTTCCCTGCATCAAGACAATATCTTATTTAAAAATACGAGAATCCAAAAGGCTATACATAAAAAAAACTTGACTTTCCTAGCTCTACTATCAAGCAGTTTGATTTATGAAACAAAAGTCAAACAAAACAAATCTTTAGAACCCCACCACTTTTGGGAGTTCTCTCACTAAATTCCTCCTCTCTTACAGTCACAAACACAAAAGGATATAGAATCCTTGATCCATTTTACAGCTAAAATCACCATCTTTAAGGAGCCCGCGTAAAGAAACGGGAAATAAAGATGCTGCAAAAATTCAAAAACTGATAGAAAACACAAGGAAAAACCTGATGAAGCTAACAAACAAGAAAAGGTACACAAGGAGAGAGCAGTACCCTCGTCGTTAAGTGGGGAAACAAGAGGAGACATGAGAAGCAGAAGCAGCACCGCCATTGCTAAACAGTGCTTGAAAACCACTACTAGCTTCATTTTTTTCACACACGAACAGGAAAACAAGACACGAGTGAATGTATAAGACGAAGAACAGGAAGAAGAAACGGAAATTATGGGGTCTTGAGATTATCTGCTGTCATTGGTAGAGAGAGAACGGAGAGCATTCGTTTGGCGTGAACTGTAAGGTAGAGAGTTATAACATGGCACAGAATTTATTTATGAAGAAGTGAGAGAGAGAAAGAGAGGACAGAAACATAGTGCAGTAGAGAGAGAAGGAGAGGGGCAGTGTAATAAACGGCGGTGAAGAGACGTTTGTGGCTGACTTGCTTTGTTTGATGGTTAAAGCTGTCAAATAGTTATATCTTGTTTTCTTTAATATAATTTATTCAGATAAAATTTTTACAGTACTGTGATTTTTGTAGGAAGCCAATTTTGGTTATTAGCATAGTTACTAAATTCTCAAATTGGATTTTATTTTAAATCAGTTTTGTTATTGTTGTTATTAGATTTACATATCGTATAAATTATATTATAAAATTATAAAAAAATTTATATATTATATTATTTTGATATGCTGATATCAAAAATAATTTTTTAAAAATAAAAAATATATATTATTTTGATGCATTTCTATATAAAAAATAATTATTACCATACTTTCAAACAACCTTTTAAATAATTTCATAAATTGATTTATAATTTGATCATGACTATATTAAAACCAAAGAATATTTAAAAAAAAATATTATCTTGATAAATAATTGACCATAATTGATCAAACTATATATGAGTTTATCTACTGATTTAGTAATTCAAATCCTTTAAATGTTGATTATTTGGAAGTTTTGTTAATTTTTGCTTATAAGAACAATTTAAAAGTGTTTTTAACTTGAAAAAAAAATATAAATTTGATGTTTTTTTTAGTAGTTTTTAATAATTTTAATATGCTTGTGTCAAAATAAAAAAATTATTAAAATCTTAATATACTTCCATACAAAAATTATTTTTTAAAAACATAATATACTATAATACCAAACATATACATGATCATTTCCCTCCTGTATTTTATAATTATCATCCATCACTGAAAAATAATTAGATAAATTAGAGTTATTATAATTCATAATTCTCTTTGCTAAAAATAGAAAATTTATTAAGATAAGATTATTTGCTAAGATTTTGATTATTTGATTTAAATGGTAATTTTTATCCACGAATTAGTAGGTGGTGTTGAGAAAAAAGATTAAACTTATAATTACTGGGTTCGAGCTGTATCATTGTCTCTTAAACGAAATGCATGCACAATTGCACATGCTTGCGTGAGATTATCGAAACTCTTAAAATAGATAAATCTCAGAAAAGGCTGTGAAATATCATTGAATAATAAAATATTAAATTTGAATTTTTCAGCTATATTACAATTCTTTCTTCTTTTTTCGGCAATCATTGCAAATCAAATTCAATGAGTGAAAGAGAGAGCAGTAGTCATTCGTACTAACATATTTTTTTATTTGATACTTCATATTCATAGTAGTGATTATATTTTTAATTATTTTTAATATTAACATATTAAAATAATTTAAAAATAGAAAAAATAAAAATTTACTTAATCTCTATTGAGAACGGAAAACCGAGCCTTACAAGGTTATTATTATTGATTTATTGTATTTTTTACATTTTTAGTACCAAAAATGTTGTTTTGATTTGATATTTGACAGTGGGTGGAAGAGAGCAGCCGTCATTCGTACAATAGCGGCCGTTTTCCAATGTCGTTACGATTTTCGACGGCCACTTCTACTGTTTTTTTCTTTTCCACGCGCGTTGAGGACGAGTGGGGAGAGGAGGTGTTGCTAACGGTCGTGAACTAACGGGGGTTGATGGCTCCTTTTTTTTCTTCTTGTTATTAATTTATGAGCACATGGCTGCATTGTTGAATAAATAATACATTATTTGTACTTTTTTATTATTATTTTTTTCTTTTTAATTTTTAAACGGGTCAAATCATATTATTGAGATAATTTAAGACAAGTTAATATATTAAGATAGTTATAAATGTAAATAATATATTAAAGTATATAATCTTGTAAATTTTTGTCATTCCAGTGCAAATCACGTTTTATAAAAAATTAAATTTTTTTTGTTTAAAATTAATTTTTTTTTATATTTTTAAATTATTTTAATATATAATA
>Ga0307508_10005049_pt1 | contig 12674 bp, 6 predicted proteins | sample 9_EM_MG_FD_203089 | JGI IMG/M metagenome (GOLD analysis project Ga0307508, IMG submission 203089) | Populus trichocarpa ectomycorrhiza microbial communities from riparian zone in the Pacific Northwest, United States - 9_EM | ecosystem: Host-associated > Plants > Roots > Unclassified | place... | reverse complement strand
GATTGCGGAAGTTTTCGGACACGTGTTTTCTGACCAGTTCCTGTGTCTTCCATGGTTGACTACAGTAGTCATAGAGATAGATATAATGATGCCCCGGTTCGTTATCATGGCGATAATGTTTTCCGGCAAAATTTTCATCCAGCTTTGCCGCAAACTTTTCCCTGCCACCCATCATGGCTATCATACCCGGCACATCATGCATGGCGCCAAATGCATAGGTCCATTGATCGCCTTCTGTAAAACCCTCCCAGTGGCCCTTACTATTTTTTTCATCAAATTGGCCGTTCGCTTTCCGCGGAAGCATAAAGCCCGTTTTGCCATCATAGAGGTTCCTGTAATTATTACTTAATTGCAGCAATTGCCTGTAATCATGCTGTTTTCCCAGGCTTTTAGCCATTTGCGCCACGGCATAATCATCTACCGAGTACTCTATGGTACGAGAAACGGATTCAGCTGTTTTATCTACCGGCACATACCCCAGCCTTTTAAAATGAGTTACACCGGCCTGCGCTTCATAAGCTGTCCACAAGTCCCTGTCGCCGTACCGCAACACGGTATCCTTATAAGGAGGAATCATGGCATCTTTTACAAGCGCTTCATAAGCAAGGGATCCATCATACCCGCGGATTCCTTTTATCCAGGCATCGGCAATCACCGCATCGGCATGGGTGCCTATCATTATATTGGTTTCTGCCGGGTTGGGCCACATGGGGAGTCTGCCTCCCTGCTTATACATTTGCAGCATGGCTGTTATCATCGGGTTAATGCGCTCAGGCTGCGTAAAGATGAGCAGGGGATGAAGCGCCCGGTAAGTATCCCACAAAGAAAAATCGGTGTACGAGCCACCGGTATGCACCTTATCATCAAAGGCGCTGTAATATTTCCCGTATTCAGACATTTCGCGGGGAAACTGCATGGTATGAAACATGGCCGTATAGAAAACGGTTTTTTGTTCCTCCGTCACTTCTTTCACCTGGATGCTGCTTAGCGCCTTCTGCCATGTAGAACGGGTCGATTGAACCAGGCCGCTGAAGTCCCTGTCTTCCAGTTCCATCTGCGCGTTTTTCCTGGCCTGTTCTATACTAATGAACGAGGTGGCGATACGCACCTGCACCTTTTCCCCTTCCTGTGTTGTAAAGCCGATATACGCTCCCATTCTCGTTCCGTACCGCTGCCGGGAAGAAGGCGCTATACTATCGCCATTCCAGGTGCCAAATGATTTGAATGGCTTATCAAACTGTATCACAAAATATCCTTTGAAATTGGGCAGGCCTGGTCCTATCTGGGCCGACATCCTGTCGGGGTTATATCCCGTTATTTCATTTTTAGCAGGGTTGATGTGTACATATCCTCTTAATTTTTTAATCCGCTCATCGTAATCATTGGCCCAGTCTTTTAATGCCGGGTTTAAATTAATTCCCTGGATAATGATATGCGCCTGCGCTGAAGCGGGAAACGTAAATTGAAGGATGGCGCAACGCGAAGCTGCGGCTATCTCCGATTTAATGTGGCGGTTACCGGCGGTATTCAATAAAACCGAATAATAATAAGGCGTGGAAACTTCATTTGAATGGCTGAACCCTAATGCCCGCTCCTTTGGCAGAACCCTGAGAGCGCCTGTTTGCGGCATTAGGGAAACATATCCATAATCACCCATCCATACAGTAGGCTGATGCGAGGCAAGGAAACCGATGATACTGCTGTCTTCATAAAAATAGTTCATCCGGCTCATCTTACTTTCGCCGGTTTGCGCCACAAAATTAGTCATGGCAAACGGGGGCCCTACGCTGGGCATGGTGCCGCCGCCATCCAACCCTTTGGCAAAACCCGTTGCTGCCGTCCCGATAAGCGGGTTAACATAATCAACTTCCTGCTTACCGGCAACATGGTTTTGTGAAAAGCAATGGGCAATGATAAAAAGAGCCGGGATAATAAGTATTGATCTTTGCTTATTCATGCTGTACGGCTTTAATAGAATACAGTGTACAAAGCGGTCAGGATGCCGATGATGATAGTGGACCCTATTATAAAACCGGGCGAGCAACGAAACATTTTTGGATCTATCTCCACCATCCGGGGATTGTCCTTACTCTTCCGGTCTGCAAGGCTCATTACAATCATCAATAACATAAGAATGATAAAGACAAGCGTCATGCGGTCCATAAAAGGGAGGTCGGGAAAAACGCCGTTTGTCCATACCGGAAGAAATTTTAACACGGTAGAAAGCGGTATGGTAAGAATGGCGGAAGTAAGCGCGGCAGCCGAAGTGGTCCGTTTCCAGAAAAACCCCAGCAGGAAAATTGACAATACACCCGGCGAAATAAAGCCTACATATTCCTGTATAAACTGGTAAGCCTGGTCAAGGTTTCGTAAGGCAGGCGCTACCATGGCGGCCAGCAACATGGCTATCACCACTGTAACCCTGCCTGTTCGAACCAACTGCCTTTCGGTGGCATCCTTTTTAAAGAATTTTTTATAGATATCGAGCGAGAAGATGGTCGATATGCTATTTGCCTTACCTGCCAGGGAGGCTACGATGGCAGCTGTCAATGCGGCAAAGGCAAGTCCTTTCAATCCGTCGGGCAGCAGGTTCATCAGTGTAGGATAAGAATGATCCGGCTTAATAACGCCATGTATATCCGTCATCTCCGCTTGGAACAGGCCGTTCTGGTACATTACATACATGGTAATACCAGGAATAACAACGATCAGCGGTATCAGCAGCTTTAAAAAGGCGGCGAAAAGAATACCTTTCCGCGCAGTAGGAAGACTGGCGCCAAGGGCCCTTTGCGTGATATACTGGTTACAGCCCCAGTAATTAAGGTTATTGATCCACATGCCGCCTATCAGTACAGACAAGCCCGGGAGATCTTTATAATGGGGGCTTGATTTATCGAATATCATGTGAAAATGAGAAGAGGCCTTTTCGTGTATCACACCTAATCCCTTCAGGATATCTCCACCAAAGCCAAAATGTTTCGACACCAGTGTCAGGGCCAGGTAACAGGTCACCAGTCCACCCATAATCAACACCAGCACCTGTATCACGTCGGTATACCCTATCACTTTCATACCACCCAGTGTTACCACGATGGCGAAAATGCCCAGGCCCACCATGCACCACCCAAAGCTAATCCCGGAAATGGAATTAATGGCCAGGGCGCCAAGATAGATAATCGAAGTAAGATTAACGAACACATACACCAGCAGCCAGAAGATGGCCATTAACGTAGCCACCGTATCATTGTACCGCCGCGATAAAAACTGCGGCATGGTAAATATCTTATTCTTAAGATAAATGGGAATGAAAAATACGGCAACGATGATAAGCGTGGCGGCCGCCATCCATTCGTAGCTGGAAATAGCAAGACCCAGTGCAAAACCGGACCCCGACATACCGATAAAGTGTTCGGCAGAAATATTGGAGGCTATCAGCGAGGCGCCGATTGCCCACCAGGTAAGCGAACCTTCGGCAAGGAAAAATTCTTTGGAATCCATTTCCCCGGCTTTCTTCTGATGATGCATCTTCCGGTGATAAACCCAATACCCATAACCGGCTACTACAACAAAATAAATGAGAAAAACAACATAATCCAGGGAATGTAAATGATTCATGTGGCAGTGTTAATTTAACAGTAACTGAAAATAAGTAAAATAAAGCTGCCCCGGAATCAGGGGCAGCTTTATTAACAATCAATCTTTTTAGTATCCGGGGTTTTGAATTAAATACCCCGGCAAATTGGATGCGCCGTCAATGGCCGTTTGCGGAACAGGAAAAATCCTTTTTTGCTTGTCGGTGTTTGCTTTCTCCGTCCAAGTGCCTTCATATTTCCCAAAACGTATCATATCCGTACGCCGGAGCATTTCCCAATAAAACTCGAACCCTCTCTCACGGAATAAAAGATCCAGTGTTATGGCAGGCAATGGCGCCGCCGGTGTAGTAACTGTGCGGGCAGCACGAACAAGATTTACATCTGCTAAAGCTGCTGCATCGCCTCCCCCCTTTCTGAGCCTGGCTTCGGCACGCATTAAATAAACATCGGCCAGGCGAAGAATAATAATATCGTGCTCGCCAAAATTCCTCCCGCTTACTGAAGTTTTGCTGAATTCATATTTTTCCACCCTGTACCCCGTGCTGTAATTACTACCGGCAACGGTAAAATCAACACTTTCTGTAAAATCAACCGGCAATGTAGGCTTGCTGCGGGTAATATTATACAGCTTTGTTACCAGCAATTTGCCACTCACGCATTTTACAAATGCGCCGGTTGTTGGATTCTTGACCAGGCCATATTGCTGTCCTCTCAGGATACCGCGGTTAATATTAAACGCCGCTGCGTCCACACAGGAGTCAGCGGGATTGGAATAAATGGATAAATTCTGTTTATAAAAACGCGGGTCTGCAGCAGCGGGATCTACCGGCAGGTAGGCATTCACCCAGCTGCGATAAAAATCGGGGGTAATAGCCGGGCCGTCCGTTCCATTGGCGCCGGTATATGCCGGCAAAGGAAACTGGTCGCCGGACAGGGAAAAATAAGCCAACCGGTTATGCCCGTTCAAATCGGCCCGTTGGTCTACGGCAAATATCAATTCTTTATTGGTGTGATTGTTATCGCTAAAAAGAGAAAAATAATCGTTAGACAAAGTATACTGCCCGGAGCCGGCAATCTTATCGCAATACTCGATTACTTTGTCCATATCCTCACTTTTGAAAGCAAAGGAAGCGCCATACACATCTCTGTACACAGCGGCATTCAGATACAGGCGGGCCAGTAAGCCCCAAACCCCTGCCTTTGTTATCCGGCCCGGACCAGTGGTATTATCGAGCACCGGCTCTATGGCCAATAATTCCGATTTGATATACTCAACGGCAGCATCCCCTCTTAAAATTTTCGAAGTTTCACCCAAATCATCTTTTACGAAAACCATTCCAAAAAGGTCCAGCGTCAGTAAAGAATAATACGCTCTCATACCCCTTGCTTCGGCCAGGAACTTTTTTGCATTGGGGTCTGTATTCGACGGAAGCGTGTTGATGGCGGTGATTGCTCTTGATATTCCCTGTAATATATTCGTCCAGGTATTTTTTACATTAACATCGGTGCTGTTGGTTTCGTGTTTATGCAACGACATATAAATACCGTTATCACCCCAGTCGGTGCCGCCACGGTACGGCAGAATAGCCTCATCTGTCGAAATTTCCTGGAGGGAAAAATAGTTGGTATGTAAAAAAACATCTTCCAGCTTGGCATACACGGGAGCTACTATCCCTTCCGCAATCTGCTGATCGGTGAGGCCGGTAACCGAAGATTCATCCAACACCTTCTCATTTAATTTAGTACAGCTGTTGGAGATGGCAAGACTTGTAAAAATCAACAGCAGACTGATTATTTTCTTTGTCATTTTTACTATTTTAAAATGAAAAATTTAAACCAAAAATGATAGCCCTTGCTTTTGGATAACTCAAATAATCTATGCCGTATGAAGAGACACCGTTTATCGCCCTGTCGGTATTTACTTCCGGATCATAGCCGTCATATTTGGTGATGACGAAAAGATTTTGACCCGTTACCGACAGCCGTATAGCGGAAATCCATTTGCTTAATCCCAGGCTTTTTGTATCGAAATTATAACCAAGCGAAGCATTGTTCAGCCGCAGCCAGGCGCCGTCTTTAAGATATCTTGTACTTACAGGAGCTGCATTATTGATGGATTCCTTTGTCTCGGCAATGGCCTCCCGGGTGGTATTAACACTTTTGGCAAGCTTGTTCTTATAGAAAAAGCTGTTGGCGGTATTGTCATAGGTCTTATTACCCGATACCCCATTAAAGTTAATGTTAAGATCGAACCCTTTATACGACACGCCGCCGTAAAAGCTGTAGATAACATTGGGTAGCGCCGTGCCCGCAGCAATCCGATCCTTATCAGAAATAATACCGTCCTTATACACGTCGTTATACGTACTCATGCTGTCTGCGCCAATCCCTGTAAATTCTTTTAAATAAAAAGTCCCTATGGGCTCACCATTAATATACCCGTTGATGGTAGATGATGTTAGCCCTGAACCGGATACTGAACCGGAAGGTATCACCGAATAGGGCGAATGCTGTACCTTGTTTCCAAGGAATGCGATGTTGCCGCCCACATTATAAGTAAGGCCGCGATTCGATTTGATTTTATAATCCAATTCCACTTCGATACCTCTGTTGGTGATCGTCATATCCTTTACATTCGTCCAGAAGGTGCCCGCAGGCTGAACAGGATCTGCCGGAATTACTTCCAGCAGGATATTGGAAGATACTTTATTGAATACATCCACTGTACCGGTCAGGGTGCCGTTCAACAAACCGAAATCCACGCCTATATTCGTTTGTTTCGACACCTCCCATTGAATATCCGGGTTTGCTAACCTTGAGTACGCATAACCGGCGGGGTAAATGCCCGATGCATACAGGGGATAGCTGGCAGATGCAAGCGAGCTAAACAATGCCTGTGTGATCTTGGAAGGGATTTCCTGGTTGCCCGTAAGTCCCCAGCCGGCCCTTAGCTTTAAATTGCTAAATGGCGAGTTTTTCATAAAAGCTTCTTCGGAAATCTTCCATCCAAGAGAGAATGAAGGGAAATATCCGTATTTATTATTAGCGCCAAATTTGGAAGACCCGTCTGCCCTGAAATTGGCGGTAATCAAATATTTACTATTATATTGGTAAGTAGCTCTTCCAAAAAATGATTGCTGCTCATTGATAAAAGCATATCCGCCGGGCCTGTTATTTGCCAGGGTTAAATCCTGTCCTACGCCGGGATTATAAATCGGTTCCACCCCACCCACGGAAAACCGGTCTATACTGTAATTCCTTCCCTGCACGGATACTTTCTGGTAAGAGTGCCCGGCCAGCGCCGAGATATTATGACGCCCTACATTAGTGGTATACGTAAGATAATTTTCAATCAGGGTGTTTTCATTATTGGTATAATAGGTTTCCAGCCTTCCCAAACGCGCAAGCACTGTATTCGGCAAGGCTTCAACATCGCGCGTTGAATTGGAGTTATCAATGCCGAAATTCAATTTATAAACAAGGCCTTTAAAAATTTTAACGGAAGGAGAAATATTGCCGACAACCCGGTTGATAGTCGTAATATCTTTGTCCAGGTTAAAATACAGCAGGGGATTCTTGATATTCAGGTACAGCGCAGGCTGCCCGCTGGCATCGTATGCCGGGTAGGTAGGGTTATTGCCGATAACGTCACCCAACAAGGTTGAAATAGGTGGACGGTTATTCTTCGTCTTGGCAACATTTAAATTAGCTTCCAGGATGATGCGGTCTTCCAGGAATTTCTGGGTTACATTGAACCTGCCTGAATACCTGTTGAGTTCGTTTGTTTTAAGGATGCCTTCCTGTTTCTGCGCGCCAAACGAAGCATAATAAGTGAGCCTATCGGAGCCCCCGCTCAATGTAAGATTGTAATTCTGTGTTATCGCTTTCCTTGTAACGACATCCTGCCAGTCGGTAGAACCGCCCTTATCATCGAGGGCATTGCCGAGCTTTTTAACTTCCACACGAAATTCATCCGCCGATAAAACCGGTAAGCGCCTTGCTATAGATGAAACGCCCACACTAGTGGAAAATCCCAAAACGGAAACGCCTGCCTTGCCTCTTTTTGTCGTAATAAGTATTACGCCGTTTGCACCGCGGGCACCATAAATAGCCGTAGCAGAAGCGTCTTTCAACACATCAATCGATTCTATATCCTGGGAATTAATAAAATTCAACGGGTCTCCTCCACCGGTGCTTGAATTATCCAGGGGAAAGCCATCTATCACAAACAGCGGCGTACTTCCAGTTCTGACACCACCTGGCCCCCTGATGGTTATTCCAAGTATGGCCCCGGGCTCGCCACTGGCAGAAGTTACATTTACGCCGGCCACCTTACCCTGGAGCAATTGCTGGGGAGAATTGATGATCCCCTTATTAAAGGACTCACTCCGTATCGATTTCACGGCGCCTGTCACATCTTTTTTGTTCTGGGTGCCGTACCCGACTACCACTACCTGGTTTAATTCGGAAGAAGTGGACGCCAATGTGATGTCAAGATTCGTACCCGCTCCCACGGCAACCTCACGGGTTAAATAACCAATGTAGCTGATAGTGAGTATGCTGTTGCTGCCGGGCACCGTTATAGTGAAAGCACCCTTTGCATCAGTCAGCGTATGCAGGCTACTTCCTTTTACGGCAATAGTTGCTCCCACAAGTGGGTTACCATTGGCGCCGTCCCTGACGGTGCCGCTAATGGTTTGTACAGGAGTAGTAAAGGCAGTTCGCGGAACTAAAAAACAAATGCATGCCAGCAATGCGCTAAAAAACAATTTCCGGGAGCGCTGTAAAAAACAGATTTTGCTCATTTGAAGTAGTTTAGTTTGGGTTACAAAAAAGCAGGATAAGATCAGGTTTTTCCTGAGGAGAGTTTATCAGTGGGGACGCATTTAAGAAAGTAAACAGCGGAATAGAAGCAGGCACATAAGCAAAAACACAATAAACGTATTGTGTTTTACTCCCGTTAGGGTTATTAAAACTTCAACGTTGCAGGCAGGTATTTGTCTACGAGGTCCTCGTAATATGTCTTTAATTTTTTCCAGTCAGGTTGTTCCGGGCTCTTTGAATACAGGTCGTACGGGTTGAACAGCTTCACCCATCTCAGCATATCCCTGTCATGATCATCCAGGAGGTACTCATACTGCCCTTCGCGGTGCCAGGCATAGAAAGAATGATAACGAAGCATATACAAACCCCCTTCGGGGATGCGGTCTTTCAACATCTGGTAAACATACTCATCATGCCCCCAGGACATGTTTACATTACGCAAGCCACACCCCTTTTTATACACACCGTATTGGGTTTGGTATTCAGGATTGGAATAATCAGGATTGCTTTTAAAAAACTCGGGGTATACAATTTTATCAGACCAGGCGCAACCAACGGGAAAGGTGTCGCCCACAACGGCCCATTGCGGCTCGCCAAACAGGCAAAGCACTTTGCCCATATCATGCATCAGGCCTACCAATACCATCCAGTCCGGATGGCCGTCCCGGCGAATGGCCTCTGATGTTTGCAGCAAATGCTGGAATTGGTCGAGATCGGTATCTGGATCCGAGTCGTCCACCAATTGATTCAAAAACTCGAAAGCATCCCAGACCGGCATTTCTTTTTTGTCAAACTTCAGGAAGTTGTTACGCTTTTCCTGTACGAACGCATACGTCTGGTGGGTGTGGTTTAACCGGTAAAATTCCTTTACTGTATCCCGGGCGGGCGTATCGTAGTTGCGGTACTCTTCAGTTGTTTTTGCAGTAGCGATATTATGCGGATCGGGATAGCGTTGCAAAACATCGTCTTCCCATTCATCGAGACTGGTCAGGGGGTTGATTTCCTGCGGATTAAATCCGTTGGGTGTTTTAGACATGGCTAGCAGGTATTAACAAAGTAATAAAGAATCGTTATCCTAAATTGGTATTTTTTTAACATATTAGTTGCAGAACGTAGTTTTTTATTTACGAAACCGTTTTCGCAGCAATGGTCCGTACCTTTACCCTTACAGCAAAACCTTAATCAATCAGTATGACCTGCCATTTAAAAACATTCCTTTTACTCCTGCTGCTTACCGGCATCTATGCACCTGCTTCCGCCCAGCAGCTGCGTGTAGTGATTGCCGGCTTAAGCCACGACCATGTACACGGTATCCTGCAACAGTTCAACAATGGTAAGGTCAATGTTACAGGCATCGCCGAACCCGACAAACACCTGCAATTAAAATACAGCAAACTATACCATTTGCCCGACTCACTCTTTGGGGATGATTTGAAGAAAATGTTGGTAACAAAAAAACCCGACGCCGTATTGGGCTATAATCCGGTGGCCGAACACGTGGCTATTGTACGCATTTGCGCGCCGCTGGGCATTCCGGTAATGGTAGAAAAACCCCTGGCAGCCACTTTATCGCAGGCAAAAGAAATGGAAACGCTGGCAAAACAATACCATATCAAAGTACTGACCAATTATGAAACGACCTGGTATCCTTCGTACCACGATATCTATAGCACCATTAACAATGATAGTATCGGGCAAATCAAAAAAATAGTGGTGCACGACGGGCACCAGGGCCCGCGCGAAATAGGGTGCAGCCAAGCTTTTTTAAGCTGGCTGACCGACCCGGTGTTAAACGGCGCCGGCGCTCTTAATGATTTCGGGTGTTATGGGGCCGATCTGATGACATGGTTAATGAAAGGTGCCAGGCCTGTAGCGGTGACGGCGGTTATAAGACATTACAAGCCCGCGCTATATCCCAAAGTAGATGATGATGCAACTATTGTTGTTGAATATCCCAGTGCCACGGGTCTTATTGAAGCATCATGGAACTGGCCCTTTTCCATAAAAGACATGGAAGTGTTTGGCCAAACCGGTTATTTGCATGCACTTGACAAGAACAATATCGTTAGCCGTATGCGCGAAAATATCCACGAAACGAAAATTGCCAACCCGCTAAAAGCACCAATCGGCGACGCGATTAGCTATTTAAACGCGGTGCTCAAACAACAGCTGCCCGGCGATAATGATCTTTCTTCGCTGTCTTACAATATGATTGTAATGGAAATACTCGATGCCGCAAAAAGATCGGCGCTGGCGGGTAAAAGGATTCGCTTGTGACAGACCATTAAACCTGTTATTTTTTCATCAGTCGTTAATACGCCCTGCCAATCGTATCGCAAACGGCCTTTAGCAAAGACGTACCGTCATTCGTATCCTGGCCGTATTCCCACATCATGACGCCATTGCCCATTTGTTTTGCCAGCATGGTTTTCTTTTTCACCGTAGGCTGCCCATTGTAATAAACGGTATAGGGCGCAGGATAAGCGCTGTTGGTTACGATAGCCGAATCAGACTGGGAGCTGCCGCCCTGCCCCAGTATACCGGAATACGTCCATACGGTGCCGCTCTGTGTAATACCAGACGGCCGCCCATAAGCAGGGAATCCCAACACACATTTATTTTTGGGCATCGAGCGCGTAGTAACCCAGTAATTAAGACAGGTTTGCGCCAGCGTATAGTCGGAATGCTGCCTGTAGGCAACGCTGGTATTGAAATCATCGTACGCCATAATATTTAACCAGTCGGCATAGCCAAAAACCTCTGCCTTGATCGCATCGCGGTAAGAGCCCGCATATTTTCCCGCAGTGATAGCGGCGGTAAGATAGTATTTGGCATCGCGGTGACAGGAATCGCTTAATTCTTTCATCAGGGCCGTAAACGTCACGTCTGTACCATCCGAAGTGCTGGGAAACTCCCAATCCATATCCACGCCGTCCAGGCTGTATGAGCGTACATATCCCATTACCAGTTTGATAAAACTATTCCTGCCCGTGGCAGTAGCCGCCATGCTTTTAAAATTGGCTGCATCGCCATTAATGCCCATGAATATCTTTGCACTGTTGGCCTTCGATTTTGCAACAACGGCATTAAAGGTAGACGGGCTGTTTAGTACCAGCGTACCCGACGAATTAACGGTAAAGAAAGCATAGACCACCACATTGGCCATACGGAATTTTACATCGGGCATAGCGTTGGGGTCGCGGTACGAAGGAAAATAGCCTACTACCTTAAATCCAAAATCCGGCGGCGGCGTAATCGTCACAACAGGAGGCGTTACCGGCGGTGTAACGACATCATTTTTTTTGCTACAACTGTCTATCACCAGGGCCAGAACAACAAGTACAGTGGCCAGGCGGTAGGAGAATGGGTTCATGCGGGATTTGTTTGAAGGTTATGTTAAATCTACCTAAATTACCGCACAAAACCGCAAATAATCATTAAATGCCGCAAATATTCTTACAAATTACCTGGCAAACCTGCATATTTCCATCAATACCAGCAGGCGTCCTATCTTACGCGGTCATATAAATAACCACCACCGATGAAAATACTGCCCATTCTCGCTGTCCTCCTGTTTGTTACCCCTGCTTCGGCCCAGCCTATCCGGCAAAGCCTGGATGCTGCGATAAAAAAACTGGAAGCCGATTCACAGCTACGCCACGCTATTATCGGGCTTTGCGTGGCAGACACAAAAACCGGTCAGCCGGTATATGAGCACAATGCTCAAATTGGCCTGGCCCCCGCCAGCACGCAAAAATTGTTTACCGCAGGGGCAGCGTTCGATTTGCTGGGAAGTGGCTATACCTATAAAACAACATTGGAATTCCTTCCAACAGGTACAAAAGCCGGGAAGACAGAAGGATTGATTGTTATTAAAGGCGCAGGAGACCCCACCCTGGGAAGCTGGCGATATACCACAACACAAAGAGATTCCATATTGAACTACTGGACAAAGGCCATAAAAAACCTCTCATCAAATAAACACGTAGCAGGCATCCTGGTAGACGACAATAGCTTCGGCGGGCGGCTGGCTGTACCGGAAGGATATATATGGGAAGATATAGGAAACTATTATGGTGCAGGAACAGCCATCACCAACTGGAATGAAAACCAGTATGATGTCGTTTTCAGGTCGGGAATAAAAGGCAACCCGGCTGTTGTTACCAGGGTTTCGCCCGCGCAGGCGCAGGTAAAGTTCTATAATGACATAACAGCAGGTGAGGAAGGAAGCGGCGACAATGCGTTCATTTTTTGCGG
>Ga0307508_10005048_pt1 | contig 12674 bp, 24 predicted proteins | sample 9_EM_MG_FD_203089 | JGI IMG/M metagenome (GOLD analysis project Ga0307508, IMG submission 203089) | Populus trichocarpa ectomycorrhiza microbial communities from riparian zone in the Pacific Northwest, United States - 9_EM | ecosystem: Host-associated > Plants > Roots > Unclassified | place... | reverse complement strand
TATTCATGATGTATGCCAACTACTGAGACTTTCTAAATTGTGGTTGTGGGGATCGAGAAGGTTGAGTGAGGGCATCATGGGCAGTTGTACCTGGGTGTACGGAAACTTTTGGCCTAGTACTTTAGTAGGTGACATGTACGCTTTTGTCATCGCACCTCCGATCAACAGAATTTTTAGATAATCTTGTTTCTTTCTCTTTTCGGCTCTCTTCTGCGCATGTCCGATTTTCTATCTACCGTTCTGATTGTAGCCGATAGCTCCCAGCAAAAGCCAACCAGTGGGTAACAAATCATGAGTTCCCGCTCGTTTGCTTCCACCGGCGGCCGGACTGATGCGACCCCTTAACTGTGCCTAGTCTTTCATGTCCCCCCCTTTACCTTATCGTCATTTCCTTTTATTTCTCCTCTAGGGGACAGGCCAAGCGGGGGCAGGGGGAGTTGCAGGCCCTGGCGGACTGTTCGAGGTCGCAGCGGACGGTGAACAGGAAAGGACTGTATATAATATCGTCATGATCCGATAGGGTCGCACACGGTCGATGAGTCATCGCCATCATCATCTTAACTGTGCCTAAGGAAGTCTCTCTCTCTCTCTCCCTTAACTATGCCTAGAGGCCGGTTCGGCAGGAAGGCAAGACCCGATCCAGACCGCTTGCGCACCACAAGCGGGAGATCTAGGAAAAGAAATGGCGAGAAGCCAAGGCATGGGTGGAATCCCGTATCACTGGGAAGAAATAGCGATATTGCCGACAGGGGAAACTTCGCCAGAAACCAGCCCACTTCAAGTCCTGGTGGCCAGTACAAGACCCAGACGCGGTAACCTTTTCAAGTACTATCCGGAGTGGAAGCAACTGCAGAAGATTCTGTGGGTGACAGTAAGGGAGGAGACAATAGTGGGCAAGGGTCCGACGAGCGGTGCAGCCAGGCGATTCTGGATTTTCTCGCCACAACCGGTGTGGAGAGGCGAGTCCCGTCCCTTGCTGAGGGAGGCGTCCAGGGCGAAACGCCTGAGTAGGTGATCAGAGGAGGGAAGAGAGGGCCGAGGAGGGTAGACGGGGGCGGAGGAGATTAGACAGGAACGGCATAAGGCTAGGAGGAAGGGATGTACTTGAACAGTAGATATTATCCGTGGGTCAGACAATGGCGGAGGGTAGGGAGATCCACAGCGAGCCGCCTGCTGACTCGAGGTCGGAGTTGGACGTACAGTGGATGGGAACCGGCGTGAGTACATCGCAATGATCCAGGTAGGTCGCATGTGATTAATGATTAAACAAAAAATAACCCAGAACCGCGCCGTTATTTTCACGTCAGAACAGCTGCTGATCAGATGACGAAGAAATCTCACCTGCATGTAAGTACTATATAGGGCTCAAAAAGTTAAATTTTTCTACTTTCTTGGCAGTGGACTGTAGTTACTTACTTACTACTTAGATACAGTCCAGCCTGCCCATGATGTACAGTATTTTGGACTGGTCCATACTGCCCCCGACGGACTACCATAATCCATTCCAGTCCAGTCTGTGGCTCACGATAGGACTATGTAAACACTGGCGATTTGTCGGTAGATATGTATCTACGCTGTGTATGAACTGATTACACCTGGTAGTAAGTGACGACCATAACCAATAGAAGGCAAGCAGCTCGTGAGTCGTGCATAGTGTGGTCTTAGAATTGGTAGCCGTCGCCGCCGCCATTCTTGAGTCTTTTGAACTTTCACAATCTCGAATGTATCTTCCCCGCAGCAATTCGTACGATCTCGACTTATTCTGGGGGACCCATGTATATACCTACGCATGGTACCTGCGGTCAACGAAGGCCCATAGTATTGCAGGCCCAATGGTGGGTGAACTATCGGCCGGCAGTGGAAAGCTGAACTGAGAAGAGGTATGGGCAAACTTGACCCCCTTGGCCCCAGATACAGCCCCCGATACTGCCACGCAGCCCACTAAGCAAAAAAACGAACCCACTAGTTTTGTAATTGTGCTCGAGTACACACAATTCAAAAGGAGTGACGACTGAAATCCGCTCCAAACTCAACTTGTCTCGCCTAGAGGGTTTAAACAGCCATATGTGCCCGCAATCACTAGTATTCCTCTTAGGGGGGAGTGGGTGCTTTGGGGTACTTACCATATATATCCCACCTGCTCAACGAACCGAAAAGAAATTCGGGAATCGCTCAAGTGTCTGTATGATGCTTGGATATGTGCACAATACCACGAAAATCTGGAGGATATGGGATTTCAACTCAGGAAGAACTGGACGAGCAGTGGAATGCTCAAGTGTGGTCTTTCAAGAAGAAGAAAATGCACATACAGAAGAACAGATAACAGCTATCGAATTTCCAGACAATGCAGACAATTTCCAAGTAGGTAGGTACTTATGTTACGTAACAGAGATTTTTCAAAAACAAGCGGCAGAGGTGTATAATTGGGGACACCTTTAGCCAGGACATGAAAACGTCGACTTTCCCTGGCTTCCCACTTTCAACAACACTAGAATTAAAAAGAGGTGAAAGAGCGCAGCAGAGAGCAGGACGTGGTGATGTTAGAAAAATAATAACGGTCTTATAGATTCGTGGACGCTAGGGTACAAAATTAGTAGTTTGTTTGAGCAGTCGCCGACTTGTCACCAAATTGAGCAATAAAAATCCAAGTGAGATTAAGTGACTGGTTAACTGTTTCAGGAAATAGAACTCATGACTAAGTACTACAATTTCATGATTGAGAGAAATTTGTTTTTGCGTTGGATTTGGCAGAATCAGCCCATCAGTTCGCTCGTGCTCCACTGCTCCTGCCACCACTACGTATCTATTTTCAGCCTTTTTCCGTTCCTATCTACCATTCACTCTTGTCCGCCACTTGCTGATGCCCTCGATGTACACGTTCTGCAAGTTGCCTTGTACCATAGGTACGTACAGCTTTCAATATATGTCTCCAACGCGTACGCAAAGCTCATATGCCGGTGAATAACTAAGCTGTAGCTGCTCCTCCTGCAGTTTCCGCTTCTTGGCTATTGACATCGCTTTGCACATGTGACATCTGCTGTCGTTTGTTTCCTATTCCTGCCATGACTATGCTGAAGTACTGCAAGGAATAGCAGGTGATCGACCGAAAATAAACGCGTTCAAAAGATGGAGGTGAGAGGACGGGTGCAGTGGGCGCAACGAGGAGATAACGGCCATATAAATTTGCAGTCATCGGAGTAGGATCAGCTGCTCGGTGGTCGTTATTGATACTCGCGACCCTGAGCTCACAGCATGCTCCCTCATGTCGGACACATGTATCAAAGGGTTAGGTTCATGGCGCGTGAAGGTCATGATGGCTTGCATCCAGCCGGTCGCTCTGTTCGAATCGGAGCTCTGACGGAAGGGTGACAAGACTCGGAGCACACGGGCAGGCAAACGAGCTGCAGCTGCTGGTCAACCAGGAAGGCTGCGCGACCACAGGCTGCGTCCGAACGACCAATCTGGGAGCTCTGTCAATGGAACCGGGACTCAGACTGGCGGCTGACTAGCTGGAGAACAGATAGCGGCGGTTTGGGCTATAGCTAGTCAGCCTTCCGCGGGCCGACCAGGCAAGAGAGTTGGTGGGCGCCCAAATGACGATTGGGTAGCGGCTTGAGGATGCCATCGGATACTCAGGGAGGATGGAGAGCACAGCTGTTGGAGGGACCAGAAACCCTGGGCACGGCGGAAGCGAAGGCCGAAGCCAAGGCGGAGGCAGAAAAGCGTTGGCCTGCGCTGATCATGTTCACGGATGGACCGCGTCTCGACAGCAGAGCCGCCGACTACCCATTAGTACGGCAGAGCGCGCAGTCTTGGGTGGGCATCAAAACCCACATGGGCCACGACCAAGGGCCTATGACGTGGAGTGCTCCGCTCTCGCCGGGGCGCTAGAAACTTCTTCGAGAAGAGAGACGAACCCAGAAAGGGTTACGAATCTTCATGGACGCTCATGCCGCCATCAAGCGGATGGCCTCGGACGACTGACAGATATACACGCTCCGAGCGAGAAAGCACATCACGGCGCTGGAAGGGCCAGGCAGGACATCACTATCGAAATCCGTTAGTGCCCGGAACAGAGCACCACAGCGTCCTAGGGTACGAGCGCGCCGGCGAGTGCACCTATGGCGTGCCAATTCAAGGCCCAGTTAACTAGGTCTAGGCGCGCCCTGGCTGTTTTCCAATCACCCCACAACCACAACCACGCATTTTATAAATCGGCAAACGTCTAAAATGCCCTACTTTTCGGCCAGATAGCCGTCTAATATACCCTACTTTTGCAAAAAAAAAAGTCAAACATGCCCTACTTTCGCTCGGTAACTTTGGTGTGGCGTAGCAATGTAGTAACGCATCACACGGCACCCCATTTCTACAACTTCATGACCAACCATTGGTCGACCCCACCATAAGTCCTCATTCGACCGCAACACCCAACACCCGTCAGCAAGGCTTCACCCCGGATACCAGCGATGCACGAGAGTCAGAGCTTTGACTCCTTCCGGATTTCAAGATAGCTAAGGCAAATTGGGCGACAGCTGTCAAATTTGCGAATTGAATAGAGAAGAGTGACAAGTACTAGTACGTGCAGCACAGATTCGTACCGTAAGCTCGTTATGGCGAGGCATACATTAGATGGTGGAGTACGCTGCGCGCAATCAAGGCGCTGCGGTTAAGGTTGTCATCTCCATGTGAGCGCTGGCTGCTCGAAAAAGAAGGGGTGTGTCATCGTCTCCGTAGTCAAGGAAGTCCATAGCTATCAGGGAACTGTACACCCAAGAGGTGTCAGTCAGTCAGTCTCGTATGTGGCTCTTGAGGGTTCTCTCCGAAACCGTCATGCTCGCGGCGGAGGAGCCTACGCCCGCTGGGTGGAATGGCTGGGCTATGTGGACTGGACCAGGGCGCCCGCGATGACACTCCCCAGATCCCTCGCACACCTCGAAGGGGAGATCGAGGAAAAGAAGTGTGTGGAAGCCGGCGATGGACTGGAGGCGCCGGACGTTCATGAAGAAGTACAGAATGCCGAAGTGTCGGAGGCCAGGCGGCACGGTGGCTGGGAGTTCCAACAGACTTGCCTCGAGGTTCTACCAGGTGAAGACAGGTCACTGCCTTTCCGGGCAGTACCTCTAGTGGACGAAGAACCGCCCCACCGCTAACAGTGTTGGTGATGCCGGTGTCGGATGCAGATGCGGGACCACCTCTTCAAGATGTACCCAGAATGGGAGGCCCAGCAGGCAATGGGTTCACGAACGGGCTCAAATTCGTGGGCTGGGCAGCCGGTTCGGGGATTGGCGCGGTTCCCGTGCGGGGTGGGACATTTATTGTATCTTTTGGTTTAAGTATTCAAACTCGCATGTAGCCTATCTAGACCATGGCAACGCACTTTTTATCCAGGTATCCCGTCCGCTGTCCGCGCGATAGCGGCACGTTGCAAGCTCCCCTTTGCATTCCACCCAGCCCTGTTCCTAAGAAGGATGCGCACCAAGGAAACCGCAAAGGAAACGAGTCCGAGCGAGAGTGCCAGACAAATGAAAGAAACAAAGAAAGCACACCCCGGCCCCTAGTTACGTCGGCTCGCAGGGCAGATGGGACATTCACCGGCCAACTGCAGGAAGGTTATGACGGCGTGCATTCAGTCAGCGGCCATATTCGGGTCGGAGCTGTGGTGGAAGGGAGACCACGTGCGGGGCACCATCGGCCAGGCAAACGAGTTGCAGCTGCTGGCCAACCAGGAGGCAAGAGCGACAACAGGCTGCTTCCGGACAACCAGCCTTGGGCCCTATCAATGGAATCGGGGCTCAGAGCAGCGATGCCACAGCTGGAAAACTGACAGCGGCGATTTGGGCTACGGCTACTGAGACTACCGCAGGGAGACCAGGCACGGGAAATCGTTGGTGCCCCAACAGCGATTGGGCGGAGGCTCACGAACGTCCTTACCTACGCAGGAAAGGCGGAGACCACAGTTCTGCTCGAGGAACCGGAGACCCTCGACGTGGAGCTGATTCAGGAGGAGGAGGCCGAGGCTAAGGCCGAGGCAGAGAAGACCCGACCGGGACTCACCATGTTCACGGATGGGCCACGGCTGGACGATGGTGCTGCTGGCTACTCGGTGGTGTGGAAGAAAGGCCAGTCCTGGGCGGGCATAAAAACCCACATGGGCTACAACCAGGAGGCGTACGATACAGAGTTTGCCGCCCTCGCAAGGGCGCTGGGATCGGCTTCAAGAAGACAGACTGCACCGGAACGGGTCACAATCTCCACGGACGCTCAGGTGGCCATCCGGCGAATGGCTCGGAGGAGCCCGGCCTAGTCCAACAGTACGCGCTTCAGGCTAGAAAGTACATCGCTGCGCTGCGGAGGGCCCGACCTGGCATCACCATCGAGGAGGCCGACGAATGGGCGAAAATTGCGGCGGAGGAGCCAGACGCCCGCGGGGTGGAATGGCTGAACTACTCCGACCGAAGGGAGGTCCGGACGATGCCTCTCCCACGATCCCTCGCCAACCTCAAGCGGGACATCGGAGGAGAAGTGGGTGGAAGCACGCCAGTGGGCTGGAGGCCGGACCTGCGAAGCGAAGTATCGGATGCCGGCGCAAAAGCCGAACGGCGCGGTGGCTGGGAGCACCAAGAGGCTTGCCTCGCGGTTCTACTAGGTGAAGACGGGGCACTGCCTTACTGGGTACGTAGTACCTATATTGGACGAAGAACCGGCACACCTAGTGCTGGTGGTGCTAGTACTAGGTTCAGGCGTGGGAGCACCTCTTCAAGGTGTGTCCTTGGGTGAGGTGTACGAGGCGGAGCTACGGGAGTGGGTGGAGGAGCCGGGGCCGGGGAGCCGGGCGTCGGGGGCCCAGAACGGGTTGGTCGCTGAAGCCGCTAAGTCCCCGAACGTTACAACTGCGAGACTCCGGCCACTATGGATCACGCTGTTAGCGAACTAGAGTGTCTCCGGAAGTCCGGGCAGGCAGCATCCAGCGGGTTAGTGCCGATCGGACCTGTGGCCCGGATCCGAACGTTGGGCGCCGACAACCGTGTCAGCCTCGTTATGGCCCTGGCTTAAATGATCGATGCCACTGTATTCCTCCCGACCGGTATATCGAGGGTCCGACGAATACACTGAATCGACCGCCGCAAATGGAACCTCCTCAGCCAAACGCTCAGATGCAACAGGAGATGGAAGCGCTTCGGCAGCAAGTTCGGGACGAGATAGACAGCGTCGACTGGAGGAAGGACAAGGGCCAGCAATTGTCGATATGATAGTAACGGGGGATGTTGGCATGTTGAGTTCCGCCTTGGGTAAGATGGCGTACGCGGACGTTCTACAGTGGGAGGCAAGATGGTGTCTGTGCAGATGGATGAAGAGAAGAAACCTTGTACGTAGGCGAGAAGGAACAGAGAATGGATGAAGGGCGTGACGGCTGGACAAAAGAACGGAGACCCGAGATTGAGGGATGGAGAAATGACTGGGGGAGGACACGCAGCTATTGTCGGCAACTGATATTCGGAAGGACGGGGCGCTGGAGGCGTTTGAACCGGAAGGAATAGGAACCGACTGCTGTGTGTTTTCTCGATACGAGAGCGAGGGATATTGTTGGCGATGGAGGAGAATGGGTGATTTGCATTGTTTGAACTTTGATGGATGGAGATGTGTTCCTTTGCGGTTACGGTTGACGAGGGGGTCCTCGTCTTGGAGAAAATGGGGGTGATGTGGGGTTAGTCAGCACACAACACTCTTAAGCGAGTGGTTGGCCGTGATAACTAGCTCCGTATGTACCCGATACATACCTAACTAGCACTCAGTAGTAGGGTCACGAATCACACACCTTGTCTACACCACTTTAATCCCTCCCTGTCATCATAGTCATCGCCATTCGCTGCAAGTATCTACAGTGGAAGGCGGCTGAACCGAGAGGACGAGCTCTCACGCCAGCCAGAACGGAACTGCCGCTGCAGGGCCTGCTCGCATCGCAGGCGGAGAGTATTGACCGCAATTGGCCCTCGCGGGTGGTGCCTTTGTGGTGATGGATGCTTTTCCGCTCCCGGTCGAGGGCATCAAGACCCGCGTGAATGCGCACGAGCAGGCGTCCGAGTACATGGCGATGTACAGCGATAACACGCGGCACGGAAACCGCAAGGAGAACGGGGAACACGAAGCGGAGCGCTTTCATGCGCTTGCAGATTGGGCGAAAGTGGTGGATGAGCCACTTCCCCCAATACCTCCTCCTCGGAAGAAGCGTCGTAGGAAGAAAATGGCATGGTAGCTGGGCAGTATCACCACGCCATGTGTGCCTGCTCTGTGTCGTAGTTTGAGAAGAATAAAGAGTTGTAGACGATTTGTTTGTTGTTTTTCCTTTCCCTCGTGGGGTGGTAACTAGCTACCATTGGCATCCCAGATACGGCTGCTGGCTCTCCGGAATCGTCGCCGAAACCGAGATAAATCAGCAGCAGTTCATGGATCCTTTCCTTGCGGTCGTGGTGGACCCCAAGCGTACAATCTCGGTCGGAAAGGTGAATGTCGGCGCCTTCAGGACGTATGTGGGTGGCCCCAAGCCCTCGAGTGACGACCAAGACGACGGGTTCCATCATGTCCCCCCCAGCAAGACCGCGGAGCTTGATGCCCATTCCGGGCACTACTACCCCCTCGAGGTGATACAAAAAGATTAGCTTTCATTCAAAAACATCCTTTCGATACCTCACAACGAAATGGGTTTTGCAGCGAATAATGTTAAGGGGTTCGGTTCGATATTCGGCTTGCCGAGTATGATGGCGAGGGCGATGGCGACGAGCAGTATGCCTGGTGGCTCTGTTCGTGCTGCTTTGCATGCTGTCCGCCGACGAATGTGCCACACACGGTCATGGTTCTCGTGCACAATTGCACAATTGCACCGACCACTTGAACGAACATGTCAGCCGCGTCGCTGGGAACTTGCAGGAGTACGCGGAAGTAGTGGCATGCGGGCCTCGGAATCCATTCAGTAGCGAAGAATATGATGAAAGGGCTTTGCTATGGTTCGTAATAATTTCAATCTTCTTGTCAGATCAGGTAGTTATCCTTGGAAGTAGTGTTAACATAGATACAGCAAATCTTTGCCGCAGGGAGATCATGCAAGGGAGATCGTTGGCGCCCAAACGGCGAATGAGCGGAGGCTTACGAACGCCCTCGCCTACGCTGGACGGATGGAGAGCACGATGCTGCTAGAGGAACCAGAAATCCTCGAAGCGGAGCTGTTGCTGGAGGAGGAAGCCGAAGCAACGGCCGAGGCGGAGAAGGACCGGGACTCACCATGTTTACGGATGGGTCACGGCTCTATGATGGGGCCTCGGGATACGTGGTGGTGTGGAAGAGAGGTCAGACCTGGGTGGGCATAAAAACCCACATGGGATACAACCAGGAGGCCTGTGATGCGGAGTGTGCCGCCCATGCGGGAGCGGCATCCCGAAGACCGTCGACCCCGGAACGGGTTACGGATTTTACGGACGCCCAGGCTGCCATCAGACGGATGGCCTCGGAGGTGCCTGGCCCCGGCCAACAGTATGCGCTCCAGGCGAGGATGCACATCGCGACACTGCGAAGGGCCAGGCCGGGCATCGCCACCGAGACCCGGCGGTGTCCGGCACACAACGGAGCCGCCGGCAACGAAAGGCCGACAAGCGGGCCAAGATCGCGGGGGAGGAGCCAGACACCCGCGGGGTGGAATGGCTGTGTTACTCGGACCGGCCGAGGCACGCGCACTGCCTCTCCCAAGATCTCTTGCACACCTCAAGCGGGGGATTTCGGAAAGAAGTGGCCGGAGGCACGGCAGTGGACAGCAGGCCGGAATTCCAGGAAGAGATACAAGATGCCGACGGGCCAGGAGCCGGACGACACGGTGTCTTAGAGCACCAAGAGGCTTGCCTCGCGGTATTACCAGGTGAAAACAAGGTATTGCCTTACCGGGCAGTATCTCCACTGGACGAAGAGCCGTCCCACCCCGCAGTGCTGGTGGTGCCGATGCCAGAAGCAGACGAGGGGCCATCTCTTCAAGGTGTGTCCTGAGTTGAAAAGCCAACAGAAGATAATGCGGGCGGAGTGTTGAAGGGAAGCGGAAGGAGGAAATACCGGTTCACGATCCGGGACCTCCTTGCCGACAAGAGGTGCAGCCAGGTGGTATTCGACTTCCTCTCTGCTACAGATGTAGGAAGGCTAGTGCCAGCTGAGGAAGACGCTGGGAGCGAGGCGTCCGAGTGTGAGCTCCGGGAGCGGAATGAAGAGAGGCGGGCGGAGGCGGAGGAGGTGGGTGCCGCCGGGGGAATTTTTTTTTTTGGTTTATTCATCACTCGCATGCGACCTATCAGACCATGGCGAGATTATGTACAGTCCGTTTCCTGTCCGCTGTCCGCGTAGTGGCGGCTCGTTGCAAACTCCCCTTTGCCCTCCGCCCAGGCCTGTCCCAAGAAGTAATGCGCACAAAGGAAATTACAAAGGAAAATAGGCCGAAGGAGCGTAGAAAACAGAGGAAATAGACAAAAGAAAACGTCACCCTCCCCCTACTCCTCTCCTGTGGGAGCCACGAAGTCCGGCGTCGGCAAGAACAGTGGTGGTTCCCCCGTAGCGGTCGCCATCATTAGCGGTGAAGTTGCCGTGTGGGTCAGGACTTTCGGCCGAGTGTTCAGCTCTGAGCTGCCTCCAATATGCTGCTTCTGACAGATCGGTGGCAAACAGACGACTGACGGTATCTGAAGGGATCACACGCGAGCGATCCGGGTTTGGCACACCAGATGATGGCTGGGATAAAAATGTGTAGACAAGGAGTGTGATCCGTGAACCCTATAGTAGATATCGGGTAGTTACGGAGCTATTCCGTTCAACCACCCGCTTAAGTATGGACTCTTGTGTGCTGACTAACCCCTCAATGGTTAGCAGGGTACCGCAATATGAGGCGCTAAAAAGAAAAAGAAAGCCTGAAAACAAAGGAAGAGTCACGAGGGAAAACGTACCGATAACCTGGATCGACCTTCGAATCGACCCTGGTCGGGCCGCTGGCGAATGCGGCAGGCGGCGTATGAAGGGGGGGAGGGGGTTGAGTACCCTTCGAGGGTCACATTGCGGTGACCACTCCGCCGGCGACCACCGGACGGGGAGGGAGGGCTATGGAGAAGGTCTCCGACGGCTGGAGGATGGGGGGTGACTTCTTCCCATCAAACAACGTCAGCGGGACCAGAAACCTGAGAGGGCAGATGCCACATGGTGCGGTGGCGTACTATGAAAAGTTTTGGGCGGAAACCGAGCCAGAGGAGATTCAAGATAACATACCGGATTGTTGCAGGCTTACTGGTATTGGCGGTGGTAGCGGTGCTCACCGTAGGAGGGCATCGCGCCAGACGACCGACGGCGCGGGGACCGAGGTCCGCACGGTCGACGACTTATTATTGGTCTATGTCGATCCGCAGTGGTCGGCCGGTGGGATGTGTGTAGCGAATAGTTGAGATAATAGGAGGAGGGAGCATCGCCACCGGACGATCGATTGCTCGGGGACCAAGGTCCGCACGATCGACGACCTATTGGTCTATGTCGATCCGCAGCGATTGGCCGGTGGGACGTATAGAGGAGACGGAATGAGAGCGGGGAGGGGCCGGTTTTTTATACAGAAATTTCGGCCACGCCGAGATGCCGAGATCAAAAATCTTGGCCAGTGCCGAGATGCCCGTGAAAACATCCGGAAAGCTACAGAGCGGCATGAGACAAGATCCCCGCGAGGGGTTCACAACAGAGCGGGGTCGGCAGTCGAGCGTGAATTTGTACCAGCGGTTCGCTCGACTGCATCCTACCGAATGCCTCGCGCAGGGTGAAGGATCTGCCGTGAATAAACTATCTCGCTCGACAGCTATCGGTACGCGTGTCGACCCGCAGTCGGTCGGCCACCCTACACCGAAACGACCATTATCGCTCGAGAACCATCCACCCAACTGCGGGCTCCCGTCAACTACCGCCCGCGCGCCAGATGCGACCCTGAAGAACTACACATTTGGGATGGAGGAGGTTCACCGGTCACCAGCGGGGCCGTGAGTGTGACACGGCCGTGATGCTCATAACGGGCTATTACGGCAACGAGTGACGATCCAAAACGTGCTACTACAAGGCTCTCCACTGCATCAGTAGACACCTCCATGCCTCACTGCCTCACTGTTAAAAGTTGGATTGATACGTACAGCACTATTGACTTCAGCAACCTTGATCAGGGTGCTTTGGCCAAATTAAACAGTGTTCCGATAGTCGCAGAACACCCTAAGTGTCGACAAGCCGGAGCCTCCGATCGCAGCAGCTCCGGGAGGCAGGCAGTCACTGTCACGTGTGGAGCGGGAGGCGCCAAGACGATGACTAAGATGTGGATAAGTCACAGGAGGACGCTAGCGATAGAGTGGGTGCCAGGTAGTCGAGCCCCGCCGCGCTAGTCTACTTTTAGCTATTTATAATTTCTTTTTTCACGATATTTCTTTTTTTCAGGGGAAGCTTCAGAAGTAATAGCGCTCGCTGCTGGAATGCTTCACCAGCATCACTACCTACATAGCAGCAAGTCTACTAGCGAAACACAATTCCCCAACGGCGATCTTCTCAATCCATTTCCCAATGGCATAGTACCAGAACCAATCCGATTTTTGAATGCCTTCGAGATGTACAAGGACGAAATCATCCCTACAAAA
>Ga0307508_10005047_pt1 | contig 12676 bp, 12 predicted proteins | sample 9_EM_MG_FD_203089 | JGI IMG/M metagenome (GOLD analysis project Ga0307508, IMG submission 203089) | Populus trichocarpa ectomycorrhiza microbial communities from riparian zone in the Pacific Northwest, United States - 9_EM | ecosystem: Host-associated > Plants > Roots > Unclassified | place... | reverse complement strand
GCGGGGGCCGCGCTGCTCGCCTTCGCGGTGGCCACGTTCATCCCGCGCCAGCGCCAGGCGGCACCGGCCGCGCCGGTCGAGGGACCGACGGAGCCCGCGGAGGTTGCCGCCAAGGCGTAGTCCGGGTTCGGTTCCGGGTTGGTCGGCCGTTGCTCCCTTGCGGGGGTGGCGGCCGGTTGGCGTTGAGGGGGTGGGGGGCTGTTGACGATGAGGGCGCGGCTGATCGTGGGTGGCTCATCGAGGGCTCGTGGGCCGAGCGGGCGTGGCCGGACTTCCCCTCGGCGGGAATCGCGGCGAGGCATGCGCCCTGGCTGTCGAAGGCGGGGTGGCACATGCGCCCCGGCTGCCGAAGGCGGGGCGACCCATGCGACTCGGCTGCCCGAGACGGGCTGGCGCATGCGACTCGGATTCCAGGAACGGGCCACACGCCCCGCGTGCCGAACGCAGACCGCAGACCGCTCCACGCCGACCGGGCGACGCTGACGTACACAACCGGAGCCCGCCGCTGCCGGAGCCGGGCCGGCACCTGGACCTCGGCTGCTGGAACACCCCACGCCGACCGGCCAACACCGACGCTCACAACCGGACGCCCTCGTCACCGGAAACGGGACCGTCGGCCGGCCGACGCCGGCGTTCACGACCGGACTCCCCCGCTGCCGAAGGCGGGGCGATGTACACACCCCGGCCGCCTGGGACAGGCCACACTCGCCCCGCCTCCGAACCCTCACCGCCCCACGCCGACCGGCCGAGACCGACGTACACCAGCAGCCGCCCCCCGCCACCGGAGGCGGGTCACTTGATCACCGCGTTCGCCACCACGACCACCACCCCCAACATCGCGTCCACCACTCCGATCGTGATCGCGGCGAGCCACGTGCGGTGGGACCAGCGGGCGGTGACGAGGCCGAGGGCGAAGAGGAGGGTGATGTTGAGGGCGAAGGCGGGGTATTCGACGCCGTTGGCGGGCCACCAGCCCCAGCCGGCGCCGGCGAGGACGACGGCCGTGGGGAGGACCGCCGCGACCAGGGGCCACTCGTCGGCGAGGGTGCGCAGGACGTCCCAGCGGCGGTGCGGGGTGCGCTCGGCGATGTAGTGGGCATAGCCGTGCGCGAGGGCGGAGGCGAGGGCCGTGACCAGGAGCCAGGCGGCGTCGTAGCGGCGGCTGTCCTGCGAGGTGTGACCGTACTGGGTGAGTGCGGCGACCATCGAGCACGCGAGGACGGAGCCGTAGACCCCGCCGAACAGGACGGCCTCACGCGTGTCGTGCCGGCGGGGTCCGGCAGCGGCGACCGGGGTCTCCTGGGCCATGCCCTCCACGATCACCCGCGTCCGGCCGCTCCGCCAGTCGCGACGATGTGTCCTCCCACCTGGGCCGATACCCCACACTCTGTCGGCGGCCGGAGGCACGAGGATCTCGTTAGAGTCCGGCCATGAGCCACAGCTTCGTCGTCAACGTCCCCGACACCGCACTCGAACCCGAGCCCCTGGCCCCGGAACAGATCGTCTCCGGGACGCCCGAGGTGACCGGAAAGGTGGTCTGGGAGTCGGAGGACGGCCGCCAGGTCCGCGGCATCTGGCAGATCACTCCCGGAGTCGTCACCGACACCGAGGCGGACGAACTGTTCGTCGTGATCAGCGGGTCGGCGACCGTCGAGGTCGAGGGCGGGCCGACGCTGCGGGTGGGGCCCGGCGACATGGCCGTACTGCGCGAAGGCGACCGTACGACATGGACGGTGCACGAGACGCTGCGGAAGGTGTACGCGATCAGCCTGTGAGCGGGGGCGCCGTCGTGCCCCTGATCTCCAGCACCGGGGCGGCGAGATCCGTACGGCCTTCTCCGCCCCGCCCGTCGAACCGTTCGAGCAGACACCGCGCGGCACGGCGGCCGACCTCGTGGCTGGCGTTGTCGACGGTGGTGAGCCAGACGTGGCGCAGCCGGGCGATGCTCGTGTTGTCGTAGCCGACGACGGACAGATCGCGCGGGACGCGCAGGCCGAGTTCCACGGCGGCCGACAGCGCGCCGACCGCGGCGATGTCGTTGACGGCGAAGACGGCCGTCGGCCGGTCCGCGCGGCTCAGCAGCCGGACCGTCGTGCGGTAGCCGCCCTCCTCGGTCATGTCGCTGGGCTCGACGACCGCCCCGTCCGCGAGACCGTGCTCCCGCATCGTCGCCTCGAAGCTCCGTCGGCGCAGCTCGCCCACCGCCCCGTACCCCGCGATGTGCGCGATGTGGCGGTGCCCGAGCCCGATCAGGTGCTCGGTGACCAGGCGGGCGCCGCGCTCGTCGTCGTTGGCGACCACGTCCACCCCCGGCAGCCGCGGCTCGCGCGCGCCCGCCACCACCACCGGGAGGCGTTCGGCGACCGCCCCGAGCGCGGCGGGGTCGGGCAGCGTGCCGACCACGATCAGCCCGTCGACCCCGAGGTCAAGGAAGGGACCGGCCGGGTCCTGTCCGGTACGGCGGTTGAGGCGGGCGTCGGCCAGGAGCATGCGCAGACCGTTGTCGTGGAGCAGGGAGTTGAGGCCGTCGAGCAGGTCGACGAACCAGGGGTTGCGCAGGTCGTTCAGGAGGACGCCGACCGTGCGGCTGCGCTGCTCGCTGAGGCTGCGGGCGGCCGCGTTCGGGCGGTAGCCGAGCTCGCGCACGGCCCGCAGCACGGCGTCCCGTTTCTCGGCGCGCACCTGGTCGGAGCCGCGCAGCACGAGCGAGACCAGCGACTTCGAGACGCCTGCCCGGTCGGCCACATCGCGGATCGTCGGCGGTCTCATGGGTATGGACCGTTCCATGACGCGGTGCGGCTTGTCAAAGGGTTGACAGCGTGTGGATACGGCGCCCAGGGTGACGTGGACAGAATATGGACCGGTCCAAAGAAGGGCTGTCAGTCATGGTGGACACGCTGGGCGTCGCCGTCGTCGGATTCGGCTGGATGGGACGGGTGCACACCCAGGCGTACGCCCGTGTCCCGCACCACTATCCGCACCTCCCCCTGCGTCCGGAGCTCGTGGCCGTCGCCGAGGACGTGCCCGGCCGGGCCGAGGAGGCCGCCGCGCAGTTCGGGTTCGCCTCGGCGACCCGCGACTGGCGCGCCATCGCCGCCGACCCGCGTGTCCAGGCGGTCAGCATCACCGCCCCGAACTTCCTGCACCGCGAGATCGGTGTCGCGATGGCGGAGGCCGGCAAGCACATCTGGATCGAGAAGCCGGTCGGCCTGACCGCCGAGGACGCCCGCACCGTGGCCGACGCGGCCGCCAGGACCGGGGTACACAGCGCGGTCGGCTTCAACTACCGCAACGCGCCCGCCGTGGAGAGGGCCCGCGAGCTGATCGCCTCCGGTGAGATCGGCACCGTCACGCATGTCCGCATCCGGCTGTTCAGCGACTACGCGGCGCATCCGCAGGGTGCCCTGACCTGGCGCTACGAGCGTGAGCGCGGCGGCAGCGGAGTACTGGGCGACCTCGCCTCGCACGGCGCCGACCTGGCCCGCTTCCTGCTCGGCGACATCACCGCGCTGACCGCCGACACCGCGGTGTTCGTGCCCGAGCGGGCCCGTCCGACCGGCGCCACCGCGGGGCACACCCTCGCGACCGGGGAGCTCGGGCCCGTCGAGAACGAGGACTACGTCAACTGCCTGCTGCGCTTCGCCTCCGGTGCGCGGGGGGTGTTGGAGGCGTGCCGGGTCTCGGTCGGGGAGCAGAACAACTACGGGTTCGAAGTGCACGGGACGAAGGGTGCGGTGTTCTGGGACTTCCGTCGGATGGGCGAGCTCGGGGTCAGCCGTGGGACGACGTACCAGGACCAGGCGGTCAGCACGGTGTATGTCGGGCCGGGGCATGGGGAGTTCGGGGCGTTTCAGCCGGGGGCGGCGAATGCGATGGGGTACGACGATCTGAAGGTTGTCGAGGCGTATCGGTTCCTGCGGTCCGTTGCCGAGGGGGCGTCGTACGGGGCGACTCTTGCGGATGCGGTGCGTAGTGCGGCCGTGTTGGATGCGATGTCTCGGTCTGTTGAGAGTGGGGCGTGGGTGAGTGTGGGGTAGGCGCCGTCGTCGTCTGCTGCGCCGTGGGGGCTGGTCGCGCAGTTCCCCGCGCCCCTAGGGAACTAATCGGCCGTCCGCCTTGATGGCATGTTGTACGGGGTCACCACCTGGATCGCTGACGGCGATGTCGGGCCCGCGGGCGGCAGCGCGCCGTGCGCTCGCATGACGATGTGGCAGGCCTCTCTCATGTCCTGGCGGAGGTCGTGGTGGAGGACCGCGGAGAGGCGGTGTTCGCGCAGGAGGCGGTCGTTGTCGTGGTCGAGGTCGTGGGCGACGAAGACCGCGCACTCCCTGTCCAGGTCCTCGAAGGCCTTCAGCGTGGCGATGTTGCCGCCGCCGATCGAGTAGACCGCGCGGATGTCCGGGTCGCGTTCCAGGGCGGCGCGGACCAGGTCGTACTGGGTGGCGTCGAGGCCCTGGCCCTCGGCGATCTCGACCACGGTGCGGTCGGGGTGGTGGGTGCGCATGGCGCTGCGGAAGCCCATCTCGCGCTCCTCCTCGTTACGGAAGAAGCCGCTGCTGAGGCTGGTGAGGACGTTGCCGGGGCGGTCGCCGAGCCACTGGCCCGTCAGGTACGCGGCGGTCGCGCCGGCCGCCCGGTTGTCGATGCCGACGTAGGCGAGGCGGGCGGTGGAGGGCAGGTCGGTCACCAGGGTGACCACGGGGATGCCCGCCTCGGCGAGCCGGCCGACCGCGGCCGTGACCTCGGGCACGTCCGGCGCCTTGAGGATCACGCCCTGGGACCCTCGACGGGCTATCCGGTCGAGGGTCTTCGTCAGTTCCGCCACCGGGCCCGTCTCGCGGAAGTGGAAACGGGACCGGACGACAGCGGGATGCAGCGCGTGCAGCTCCGCCTCCAGGGCGGCGCGTACGGCCGTGGAGAAGCGCTCCGGGGTCTGCATCACGATGTCGATCATGAAGGTGCGGCCGACCAGCCGGACCTGGGTGCGCTGCCGGTCCAGGTCGGTGATCGCCTGGTGGACCTCGCGGGTGGTGCTCTCCCGGACCCCTCCCCTGCCGTTCAGGACCCGGTCGACGGTGGCCTCGCTCAGCCCCGCCTGACGTGCGATTTCCCGGATGGGGAACGGGTGTCCCACGGCTCTGCTCCTTGAGGGGTTTTTGATGGCTGCCTGCTGGTTGTTCGATGCCTTTGTCATGACAAGAATGACAGCGCTGAGTCGCCCCTGTCACCGAGAGGACGCCGATGTCCTTCACCGCCGTACATCACCGCGCCTGGCTGTCCGAGCAGGACTGCGACCTCGACTCGTTCCGCGCGCTCGTCGAGCGGACGGCCGACCCCGCCGACTACCCGCACTCCCGTGCCGTGGAGCGGAACGTCCTGCTGTACGACGCCGAGCAGGTCCTCGGCGCCAAGGACCGCCGGGGCGTGCAGGAGGAGCTGGTGCGCGCCCTGACCGACGGCCCCGGGGTCGTGGTCTTCCAGGGGGCGTTCGCCGATCACGCGGTCGTCGACCGGTTCACCGAGGTGTTCGACTCGCTGATCCGCGAGCAGTACGCGGCGGGCACGGCCGCCGGCGACCACTTCGCGAAGCCCGGGGCCAACGAGCGGGTGTGGAACGCGCTGGAGAAGGCGGCCCTCTACGACCCCTCGGCGTTCGCCGACTACTACGCCAACCCCGTGCTCGCCCTGGTGTCCGAGGCCTGGCTCGGCCCCGGCTACCAGGTCACCTCGCAGGTCAACGTGGTCAACCCGGGCGGTCTCGCCCAGACCGCGCACCGCGACTACCACCTCGGCTTCCTCTCCGACGAGGCCGCGGCCGCCTATCCGGCGCATGTGCACCGCCTCTCCCCCGTGCTCACCCTCCAGGGCGCGGTCGCGCACTGCGACATGCCGGTGGAGTCGGGGCCGACGCTGTACCTGCCGTTCTCGCAGCGGTACGAGCCGGGCTATCTGGCGTGGCGGCGGCCGGAGTTCCAGGCGTACTTCAAGGAGCACCACGTCCAGCTGCCGCTCGCGAAGGGCGACGCCGCCTTCTTCAACCCGGCGCTCTTCCACGCGGCCGGGACCAACCGGACCACGGATGTACGGCGTACGGCCAACCTGCTCCAGGTGTCCTCGGCCTTCGGGCGTGCCATGGAGACCGTGGACCGGGAGGCGGTGTCGAACGCGGTCTATCCCGTGCTGCTGCGGCGCAAGACGGACGGCGCCGACGACCAGTGGCTGGAGAACGTGGTCGCCGCGAGCGCCGAGGGCTACCCGTTCCCCACCAACCTCGACAGCGACCCGCCGGTCGACGGTCTGGCCCCGCCCTCGCAGGCGGACGTCGTACGGCGGGCGCTCGCCGAGGGCTGGAACCCGCGGATCCTCAGGGACGAGCTGCGGGCAGGCGCCGACCGGCGCACGAGCTGACAAAGGGACTGCACATTCATGGGACTTCTCGACGACAAGGTCGTCCTCGTCAACGGCGGCAGCCAGGGCGTCGGTGCCGCCATCGCCCGGGCCGCGAGCCGCGAGGGGGCGGTCGTGGCCGTCACCGGGCGCCGCCCTGAGCCCGGTGAGGCGCTGGTGGCGGAGCTGGCGGCGGCCGGGGGCAAGGCGCTCTTCGTCCGGGCCGACCTCGCCGACGCCGAGCAGGCCAAGGCCTCCGTCGGCCAGGTCGTCGACGCGTACGGCCGGGTCGACTGTCTGGTGAACTCCGCCGGGCTCACCTCCCGGGGCACGCTCCTCGACACCACGCCCGAACTGTTCGACCAGCACATCGCGATCAACCTGAAGGCCCCGTTCTTCGCCATGCAGGCGGCGGTCGCGGACATGGTGGGCCGTAAGGCACCCGGCACGGTCGTCAACATCATCACGTCCTCTGCGCACGGCGGGCAGCCGTTCCTGGCGCCCTATGTCGCCGCGAAGGCCGGTCTGATCGGCCTGACCCGCAACGCGGCGCACGCGCACCGCTGGGACCGGGTCCGGATCAACGGTCTGAACATCGGCTGGACCGCGACCGAGGGCGAGGACGCCACCCAGAAGGCCTTCCACGGCGCCGGTGACGACTGGCTCGAGGAGGCCGCGGCCAAGCTCCCGATGGGCAAGCTCGGCCAGCCGGACGAGATCGCCGACTTCGTGGTCCTCCTGCTGTCCGACCGGTCGGGCGTGGTGACCGGATCGGTGATCGACTGGGACCAGAACGTCCTCGGCGGCCTCGACTGACCCCTTCGCCCATGTGAGAAACACCGCTCGCAAGAAACACCCTCAAGGAGCTGCACCCCCATGCGCATCGGAATCCTCGGCCTCGGCCGCATCGGCGCCTTCCACGCCGAGACCCTCTCCGGACTCGACGCGGTCGAGTCGCTCGTGTTCACCGACCCGTTCGCGGACGCCGCCAAGTCGGCCGCGGAGCGGTTCGGCGGCGAGGTCGTGGACTCGCCTCAGGCCCTGCTGGCCGCCGGCGTGGACGGCATCGTGGTCGCCGCGGCGACGGACGCCCACCCCGGGCTGATCCTGGCCGGGGTCGAGGCCGGCATCCCGGTCTTCTGCGAGAAGCCGGTCGCCAAGCACATGAGCGAGGGCGTCGAGGTCCTCAAGGCCGTCGAGGGCAGCGACGTACCGATCCAGATCGGCTACAACCGCCGCTTCGACGCCGGTTTCGTCGCCGCCCGCGCGGCGGTCCAGGCCGGTGAGCTGGGCAAGCTGCACACCGTGCGCTCGACCACGCTGGACCCGGCGCCCCCGCCGGCCGCGTACGTCGCCGCCTCCGGGGGCATCTTCCGGGACTGCTCGGTGCACGACTTCGACATCATCCGCTGGGTGACGGGCCGCGAGGTGACCGAGGTGTACGCGGTCGGCGGCAACCGTGGCGCCGACTACATCAAGGAGGCGGGCGACGCCGACACCACGGGCGCGATCCTCACCCTGGACGACGGCACCATCGCGGTGGTCTCCAACTCCCGCCACAACGCCCGGGGTTACGACGTCCGCATGGAGATCCACGGCTTCACGGACTCCATCGCGGTGGGTCTGGAGGACAAGCTGCCGCTGCGTTCGGTCGAGCCCGGGGTGACCTTCCCCGCGGGCACCCCGCACGACTTCTTCATGGACCGCTTCACCGAGGCCTACCGCGCCGAACTCACCGCGTTCACCGAGGTCGTCGCGGGCACCCGGACCTCGCCGTGCACGATCGCGGACGCCCTGGAGGCGGGCTGGATCGCCGAGGCGTGCACGCTGTCGCTGCACGAGCACCGCCCGGTGACGATCGCCGAAGTGCGCTCCGTCTGAGTCTCCTCCTGTGTCCCGGGTGCCGACGGCCCCGGGACACAGGCATGTGAACACGGCCACACTGACCTCGCAGGACCGCCGTCCTGCCACGACCGAGGAGGAACCGCAGACATGAGCGAACCGGACGGCCGCGAACCGCTGCGCATCGGAGTGCTGGGAGCCGCGCGAATCAGCGAGAACTCCCTGATCGGCCCGGCCCTCGCGACCGGCCACCGGGTCGTCGCGGTGGCCGCGCGCGACCGGTCCCGCGCCGAGGCCTACGCGGCCGAGCACGGCATCGAGCGGGTGGCGGGGTCGTACGCCGAACTGGTCGCCGACCCCGAGGTCGAGGTCGTCTACAACCCGCTCGCCAACGGTCTGCACGGGCCGTGGAACCTCACGGCGCTCGCCGCGGGCAAGCACGTCCTGACCGAGAAGCCGTCGGCGAGCAACGCCGAGGAGGCCGCGGAGGTGCGGGAGGCCGCCGCGAAGGCGGGGACGGTCTTCATGGAGGCCTTCCACTACCTGTTCCACCCGGTCACCCGGCGCCTGCACGAGATCCTCGCGAGCGGTGAGATCGGCGAACTGCGGCACGTCGAGACGCTGGTGGCGATCCCCGCGCCGGCCGCAGGCGACCCGCGCTGGTCGCTGCCGCTGGCCGGCGGTGCGGTGATGGACCTCGGCTGCTACAGCCTGCACGCGCTGCGCATGCTGGCACCGTGGGCGGGCGGCGCGCCGCGGCTGGTCTCCGCGCGGGGCGGCGAGCGAAGCGAGATGGGGGTCCCCCCGGACGGAGTCTGGGGGAGGGCGGGGGCGCCGGGGGTCGACGAGTGGCTGGACGCCGATCTGGCGTTCCCGGGCGGCGCGACCGGGTCGGCGCGCTGTCACATGGCGTACGACACGCTGGAGATGAGCTGCCGGATCATCGGCTCCCGGGGCGAGGTCAGCGCGCCGAACTTCGTGCTGCCGCAGCGGGACGACCGGGTCGTGGTGCGCACGCCGGACGGCGAGCGCACGGAGCGGCTCGGCACCCGGTCGTCGTACACCTACCAGCTGGAGGCGTTCGCGGACCGGGTGCGCGGGGGCGGTCCGCTGCCGCTGGACGCGGACGACGCGGTGACGACGATGACCCTGATCGACGCCTGCTACCGGGCGGCCGGATTCGAGCCACGGCCGCGCGTCTCCTCCTAAGTGCCGCGCAGCTCGGCGAGTTCGCTTCGAGTGCTCGACTCCTTCTCGGTCTGCCCGAGTTCACCGAGTACGTCGGCGAGGCAGTCCAGCGCCGAGGTCAACTCGCCGACGCTGTGCGGCTTGCGGGCCTCGGCCACCGCCTCCACGGCACAGGCGCGGGCCTCGGCCGGATCGCCGGTGGCGCTGTGGCAGCGGGCGAGGTCGACCAGGAGCCGTACGCGCAAGGGCAGCACGATCTCGGGTACGGCCCACGCGACGGGGCCCCGCAGTGCCTCCCTGGCCTCGGGGCCCACGCCCAGCGCGTCCTGGTGACGCCCCAACGTCCGTAGCACGCCGACCAGTTCGGCGAGCACCTGCGGCCGCACCACATCGACGTGCGCCAACTCCCGCAGCGACATGGCGGCGAGGAGCGCGGCACACTCCTCGTAGACGGCCACGGACTCCTCCGTACGGCCGACCGCGGCGAGCAGCGTCCCGTACGTCCGCAGCGCGCCGGGCAGGCCGCCGAGTACGCGGTCCCGGCGGTCGGGGGCGGGCAGGGCGCGGTACGCCGCCACGCAGGCGTGCGCCACCGGCACGGCCTCCTCGGTCCGGTCGAGGCCCGCGAGCGCCCGCGCCCGCACGTGCCCGACGAAGGCGGCCAGCACCGCGGACGAGTGCGCGTCCGGTACGTCGTCCGCCGCCGTGCACGCCTCCCCGTACCGGCCGGACAGCAGCAGCGCGTGGGCGCGCAGCGCCAGGGCACGGCTCAGTCCGTCCGCGTCGCCCGTCGAGCGGTACACCGCGACGGCCTCCTCGGCCCAGGCCAGCCGCCGCGCGGGCGACGGCGGCCGCAGCCCCGCCCAGGAGGGCGTGACGCAGTACGACAGCGCGGCCCCGAGCAGCGGTCCGCCCTTCTCCGGTGTCAGCCGGGCCGCAGCGCGCGGCAACGGCAGCAGTATCCGTACGATCCCCATGACGCACCCCCTCGCCGCCCCGCCGGGGACAGCCGCGCCATGGTTGCACAGCGGGTCACGCCGATGCCGCGATTCCCGGGGTACGTAGCGAGCACGGGGGAACTTCGCCGAACTCGCCCCGTACGGCACGTGATCAGCCGTACAGCGCGGGCCGCTCCACGAGCTCCACCGTCATCCGGCCGCCCTCGTTCAGCGAGCGCACCCCGGCCTCGCAGACCGCGGCCGCCGCGTAGCCGTCCCAGACGCTCGGGCCGGTGACCTCGCCGCGTCGGGTGGCGCCGACCCAGGCCTGGACCTCGCGGTCGTAGGCGTCGGCGAAGCGTTCGACGTAGTCCTGGGCGATGGTGCCGCCCCAGCGTCCCGCCATGTTGGTGACCATGGCGTGGCCGTCGCCGACGCGGGCGGTGCCGCGTTCGCAGACCACCTCGGCCTGGACCTGGTAGCCGAAGCCGCAGTTGACGAAGATCTCCACGTCGGAGAGGGCCCCGCCGTCGGTCTCGAAGACGACGAACTGCGGGTCCTGGAGCTCCTCGGGGGCGTTCGCCGACGGGGTCGGGCGCAGCACCGTGACCGCCGTGATCTCGTGGCCGAGCAGCCAGCGGGTCACGTCACTCTCGTGGGCCACGGAGTCGCTGATCAGCATGGAGCTGGTGAAGAAGGGCGGGCTCGCGGCGTTGCGGTGCCGGTTGTGCAGCATGAGCGGCCGCCCCAACTGGCCCGTTCCCAACAGGGTCTTGAGTCTGAGGTACTCGGCGTCGTAGCGCCGCATGAAGCCGACCTGAACCCGGCGCCGGCCCAGCCGCTGTTCGGCCTCCAGGACCCGCAGCGCGGAGGCCGCGTCGGGGGTGAGCGGCTTCTCGCACAGCACCGGCAGGTCGTGCTCGAAGGCCTGGAGGAGGGCCGCCTCGTGGGCGGGGCCCGGTGAGGCGATCAGGACGGCGTCGACGTCGGCCGCCGCCATCGCGGAGGCCGGGTCGGTGTGGGCGGTGCAGCCGTCGACGCGGGCGGCGACCTGTTTGGCGCGTTCCGCGTCGACGTCCACGACGGCACTGACCCTCGCCCCGCTGATGACCTCGTCGATACGGCGGACGTGGTCGGCGCCCATCTTGCCGGTGCCGATGACGGCGACGCCCAGGGTGCCTCGCTCGGTCATGGTCATCCCTTCAGGCGCCGCAGGACCTCAGGAACTTGCGGGTGCGCACCGCGATCGGCAGCGGTCTGTCCGGCTCGCACGGGTACATGTCCTGCTCGACGATGGCGAACAGCTCCACACCGAGCTTCTGCGCGGCCACCAGCACCGGCTCCAACTCCGGTACGCCGGAAGGTGGTTCGCACATCACCCCGCGCTGGACCGCCGGGCCGAAGGGGACTCCGCCCGCCACGACGTCCGCGAGGATCGCCGGGTCGACCTGCTTGAGGTGCAGATAGCCGATGCGTTCGCCGTACGTCTCGATGAGCTTGACGCTGTCGCCGCCGCAGTAGGCGTAGTGCCCGGTGTCCAGACAGAGGTTGACGAGTTCGGAGTCCGTCGAGTCGAGGAAGCGCTCGACGTGGTCCTCGGTGTCGATGTGGGTGTCGGCGTGCGGGTGGACGACGATGTCGAGTCCGTACGCCTCCTTCACCTCGTGGCCGAGCCGTTCCATGCCCTTGGTCAGGTGCGCCCACTGCTCGCCGGTCAGCTCCGGCGGCTCCAGGATCTCGGCGGTCTTGTCGTCGCGCCAGAACGACGGGATGACGACGAGGTGCCGGGCGCCCATGGCCTGGGTGAGCGCGGCGACCTGGCTGACGTGCTCCCAGGTCGACTCCCAGACGGAGGGGCCGCGGTGCAGGCCGGTGAAGACCGTGCCCGCCGAGACCTTGAGGTCGCGCCGGGCGATCTCGTCGGTGAGCCGGGCCGGGTCGGTCGGCAGATAGCCGTACGGACCCAGCTCGATCCAGGAGTAGCCCGCCTCGGCGACCTCGTCCAGGAAGCGTTCCCAGGGCACCTGCACCGGGTCGTCCGGGAACCAGACGCCCCAGGAGTCGGGGGCCGAGCCGACCCGGATGCGGTCCAGGGCGGTCACGAGGCGTCTTCCTTCGCCTTCGCCGCCGGCACCGTGAGGTCCTCCTCTTCCGGGAGCGCCTCGGTGTCGACACCGCGGACCTGGGACAACTCGTGCTTGAGGGCCGCGAGTTCGGCGCCGCCCGCCATGTGGTTGGTGAGCTCCTCCAGGGTGATGCGGTCCCGGGAGGCGGAGAGCTCCATGGTGCCCAGGCGCAGCACGCTGAAGTGGTCGCCGACC
>Ga0307508_10005046_pt1 | contig 12677 bp, 7 predicted proteins | sample 9_EM_MG_FD_203089 | JGI IMG/M metagenome (GOLD analysis project Ga0307508, IMG submission 203089) | Populus trichocarpa ectomycorrhiza microbial communities from riparian zone in the Pacific Northwest, United States - 9_EM | ecosystem: Host-associated > Plants > Roots > Unclassified | place... | reverse complement strand
CATAATTGAGGAAGAGCAACTTACCAAAAGCTGTTAATAATGTGTGCCCTAAGCACACACCTTAGAAAAACCCTCACTGTTTTTACCGGCGAGGATTAAGTGCAAGGAATGTTTTCACTAACCAAGATTAGGTTAAAAAAACTACAAGCACATTAATTTTAAAAATTGTAGCATATAAAACAATAAAAAAAATATAATTCTGTTAACTCGAATTTTTTTACGATACTATCCGAATTACTCAAATAATTATCTGAACAACCTATTTTCCAAAATTTAAGAGATTTTATACCGAAATTGGTTCAGGTAAAAGGGTTTTTCTGAACAGTGCTCGTCTTAGATGGGTATAATATTGGTGTCACCGAGTAGATCGAGGATGAACTGACATTAGTGGCTGATCAAAAGGAGGAAAAAATGACTTCAGTTGCTTACTCAGCTCCAGCTTTGAATGGGTCCGATTTACTGTTTCTTGGGATAAGCAAATTACTTACCCACTTGAATGTTTTGCATATGTTCTTAAAGCAGCATGTTGCCTGCCTGTTCATAAAATTATTGCTATTGCCCTAAGTTGACAAGATTCCATGACTTCGAATTCCTTCTGTAGCCACAGGATTTTCTTATCCTTGTGATAATGTTTTATACCAATAGCATGAAGATGCTCCTCCCTGGAAACCTATTAATGATAAAGACCTATCAATAATTAGTCCTTCAACGGATAGCAGACGAAGCAGCCTCTCTTATCGGATCATTATATATATATATATATATATATAAAATTTTACGGGCACTGAAATTATATATATATATATATATATAATTTCTTTCCAGGTTCAAAAATATTAACAGCATAGATTTCTTTAAAGGGATACCTCAATGGTCTGAAAGCAAAAGCTTCAACTTACAATTGTATATACATGAATGGCGGCATGTTTCTTTCACCATTAATCTTAAATGAAGGATTGTGGAAAGATAAGAGCCTCGTCTGCGATTTTAGGCCGATTCTTGCCTTAAATGGTGTTTTCTTTGATAAAGACAGAATGGCATGGAGACTTTTCTGCTGGGGTGCTTGTCATTAGGTATTTTTGGATGGATGTTGAAGCCAAGACCTCAATAATTATTACCTGATTAATTTACTGATGGTTAAGCACTTAAGCCTATTTATTCATGCATCTCAAAGGATTTTTTTTAAAAAAATTAAATTTATTTTTATTTTTTTACTTCAAATTATATTTTTTTTTGTTTTTTATATAATTTTAAATTATTTTGATGTGTTAATATTAAAATTAATTTTTTTAAAAAATACCTACTATGACAATACCAATAGGTTTTTAATTAGCCTAAACTCTTGTACTTTTTAATTCAAACTTTATACAATGAGTATGTTAACACTGTTATTAGTCTTCGGTTACTAACAACGTTATTTGGCCGATAATTTTAAAAATTCTTAGAATATGCTTACTTTTTATATTAAAAAAACATAAAAAGATAAGAAATAAAAAATATATTTTTTTAAATAAGTCCCGCCAATTTTGCATTTCCTTGATTTTATAATTACATTTATGTTAATTATAAAAATAAATAATTATAAATGAGGGGAAAACAATTAATTATATAAAAACAAATTTGTATTTATTTTATTTTAGCTTCTTTTTTTATTTTTATTAATGTGAATTGATTGTATTATCGATTTTATGTTCTTACAAGTTAAAATTTCTTTATGATTTTTAAAATGATTGGTTATACACGAGGGAAAGAGTTAGTGGTATAGAACTTAATTTATTAATTTTTTTAAAGTTATTTATCTATTTTTATTATTTTTTTCTAATATAAAAGAGAGCATATTCAAAAGAATACTTCAAAGCCAAAGCTATCTAACACCGTTATTAATGGCAGCCTGGCAGGACTAGCACAGACTTACAATAAAAGGTTTGGATTAAGAAGTTTCAAAGATGAGGGACCTTATTAAAACAAAGTCGATAGTACAGGGGCCTTCAAAGCTCATCAACCCAGTACTTGCATTCCATTTAACAAACCCGTCTCCGTTCTTCAGGTTATAAGGTCGTGATTCACCCAATACTTAATGACCCTCTGAGCTCGAAGGTCACGTCATCAAGCATTACATTTACTCCAAGCAGGCTGTGGTAGCTGGGAGATGAACGTAGACATACTCGAAAGTGAGATACAGCTGTTTGCTTGCTCATGTTACTGCTCCCAATTACAAGAAACAAAACGCCATTAAAGGTATGCCGTAAGCTAGATCCACAGCCAGGGCCACGAGTACACTATAACAAATACGCCACCTCCAGGAAAAAATAAACGTAAAGATTCAAACATGTGATCTGTTCTACGTTACAACCAAGGATTTAAGAGCCGCTTGTAATCCGGGAAGGGACTTATACTATGCTTAATCAAATTGCAAGAGCTGCGGTTTTCGTTTACCAGTTCGAATCCAAAATATTTAGAAACTTGAGCATTTCTTCTTTACATATGAAGTACTTCCTGTTTTTTTGGAGGGCTTTAGAATAGCTATTGTACCAAGAAAGAACTCCCATTCTAGACATTCTTCCCAGTAAGATTGAGAAAAGAGAGTAACCAAAGTTATCATCCTAATTAACTAGGACTCTCTTAAAGAAAACTTTTAAAGGTATGTTCGTCCGGATTTTGGAGTAAACTGTAGACAGAACCCATTCTGCAGTGGCGATGAATGGACATTAGTTACAGGAAAACATCTGATTGCTCTTGGGTCCGATCTTTGTTGTTCACGCATCAGATGGCCAAATTACCTCTCCACGTAAATTTGTCGCGTATCTTTTCAATGCAGCACGTTGCATATCTGTCAAAAAGATTCTTGTTGTTGCACCCAAGTTGTCAAGATGCGGATGCTTCCAATTCTGCTCGTTGCCGTAGTACCTTTTGTCCCTAGGATTTTGTTTTTAATGTATTACCATCATGATCAAAATGCTCTTTCATGGAACTCTATGTGATGCCACTCTGTTATTAATAGTTAGTCCCTCCTTGCAGGACAGCAGATCACAATGTGATGTTTTGAGGGAATGGAACGAAAAATGAAAGTGATGGAAAAGAAATTTAATTTCCGTAGTATGGAATTTGGATCCTAAAATTAGGAATAGAGAAGAAAGTAACGGTAGGGAAAACGGGGAAATTAAAAATCTCCAATTTCATTCTCTCTCTTTAATTTCCCTGGTTTTCCCTTCCATCTTTGGATTGCTATACACTCTGTTAAAGGGATACTTTCTATTGTCTGTCTGCTATTCTATAGGTCAATTGCTAAATATATGCAGGTTACCGTTGTTCCAACTTTCCACGTTCTTAGTCTGCAGAGAGCCATTCATAAATGTCCCTGCTGATTGAAGCATTAGCCTTGTTAGGTATCCTTCTATAATTCTACTAACTAAAGAAGTGGAGCTTGCTAGTTTAATGTCATGGTACTGCATTTAAGAAACCGAGCTCCTTCCATCCAGTTATAAGTTCCTTTTTTCCCGATTCCTCAATCCAATCTTCGGAACTCGAATTGTGCCATCAAGTTATATACATGGTAGCTGGGAGTTAAGAATGGGTGACTTCAAAGTGAGATACAATTGTTTGATTCTTGTTCTTGCTCCCAATTACAAGAAACAAAACCCATCAAAGGGAAACCGATCACTGATTACAATAAATATTTAGACCACCAATAATACAAACAGATTACAATGTGTTGTCTCTCTAATCTTTGCCTTCATCATCGAAACTGAGCCTAACTGAGACCACAAATACACCGCAGATAGGGGAAACAAATACAAGCAAACGAGCCTCAACCTTCTTCTTTTACATCATTGGACGAAGGGTGGGTTTCTCCACCTTTCGAACACTCTGTAGTGCCAAGAGTATCACCAGAGTATGGCCATTTTCTAACAAGTTCAGGTTAAAAATCAAGAGGGAAGTCGGGCCAACAGAATAGAGGTGAAAAAACAAACAAACCCTTGAACCACAGGGCCTTCGTCTTAATTATTGAAAGGTAAATGAGTCCACACAAATTTTCATCTGTATTAAAATTATAGAAGCGAACTCCATCGGGAATTCCCATTACCTCTCACCCATTGTAAGCATTGCCAGGCAGCATTATCACCAAACATGATTGAACTTCAGGGTTTCATTCGGCCCCACGACTTTCGACAAAAAGCGTCACAGCTTTAATGCCTTTTTATACTCTAGAAAGAATCGATTCAAAAATGCAGTCGACTCAACAATTCATCATTACCAGTCACCGCCCGTTCTACTTGCAAATGCAGAAACTAGATAATTTCAAGTTCACCTGAATAGCTTCCCTGAAGAAAAAAAAATTAAGGTGACTTTCCACAGTCATATACAGCAAGCATAACAGCACCAGAAATCAACTACTTTAACCAGAGTGAAATTATGCTGGATATCCGTCACCGGAAGCTTAGACATGTTCAAAACTCGCCGCATTGAAAAGGGAAAAGAATAACAATTAAAAGGAGGGAATGGCTACCAACTATTTTCACATACAATTGGCACAAAACAGATGAATCTGTTATTCATCACGCCTTTCCAGCGCGCAACCAAAAGCAATCAATAATTGTATCAAGGCTCTCAGCGGCCAATGCACCACGGAAAATACAGAAAACAAAATACACCTGACAAAAAAAAAACGCATTACAGTAGAGTTCTATTTCTACCCAAACAGCTCAAGGAACAAAGGTGGAACAAATGCCCAATGATCGGCAGGATTTGCAATAATTACAATTCAAAATCCCAGGGCTGCAGCCACGTATCTACACATTGGAGACAAGAACAGATTTACATTGGCAATGCAATACCGCCTTAATTGGTTCCTTTCCCAGCGTTCGAAAACATAGTACCTTCGTCTTCAGAATATGGCCCACCCAAAACGCTAGATCCATCAGGCAGATTATCAGGCAAAGCGTTGGTATTATCACAGCCGCCACTTATATCTGCAACACTGTTGCCTATAGAGGACTCGGACAATGAAACCAGGCCCATGGTGGCAATTCTATTTGCAATAGCATCCACATCTCTGGTTCCTGTGTAAAGGCTCCAGCTTCCACCAGCAAGTATACTCGTCTGATCAGTATTGGTTAGCACAACTGGTAGGACATTCATGAATTGAGAATTGGTTTGGCTTGTACTGCTGATAAGCAGTCTCAGAGTCTCTCTCGCACCCTTCTCCACCACAGATTCAGCAGTTTCAGGAATCAATGGGTTTACAAGTCTTGGGTGCAAAGGTGGAATAGGACCTGCAATAGTCGGTCCAGCACTGACCAGGTAGCCTTGACCCGAGGAACAAACATCAATGAGTGGAATGTGAACAATGGGGTCACACATTAAAGGAGTGAAAGTTGGGATTTGCTGTGAACTCGGAATTGGCAACCGAACTAATGGGTCTGGCAGCAAAGCAGGAAAATCCAGCGAGGGGAAGTCAGCCAAACTGAGAGGTGGTATAGGGCTTAACAGGTTGGATGGTCTACCGGTGGATAATAATGGAGGAAAGGGGGGCAGTAAAGGTGATTCAACCGATGAGGTAGATATTTCTGAAGGTGTGGAAGGATATTGCAAACTCGATGTACCTTGGGGGCACCAACAATAGTACGGAGAGAAAACATGTGGACTAGACAGAACATGAGACACGGGGAGCTGAATTGGTGGCAAAGACAATTTACCAAGAGATTCAAGAACACTAGAGGGTGCCAAAGGGCAGCTCTTAGCTTCCTGCAATTTTTCATTCCCGGATTGATTGCAAGTCACATCAATGCTGAGTGGCAATGCAGCCATTATGTTATCAACTGCTGAAAGATGGTTGTCCACACGACGCCTTAACTTTTCCCTGGTGGCATTCCTTGAAGAAGACAAGCTTCTGGGTAGGCCCTCTTTGAAGGAACTTGATCTAGGACTGAGACTTCCCTGATAAGCTGAATTCGTTTTGACTGCCAGACTGCCAGTATGCCTGGAACGAAGAGACTTTGTTGTGGAGGTTGAATCAGAGACGTCCGGAGTGGTAGAAGAAGTGGCAAGAGAACAAGTAGAAATTTCCCTGCCATTGCTTCCCACAAGGAAGGCCCGAAGGTGAGTTGCAAAGCAATCAAGACGTGACTTGCTGATTCCGGTTAAATCAGCTATAGATGGTTTCCTCTTTAGTACATCTTTCATCTATTATTGAAAAAAAGAAGAAACATGCATTAGTAACCACTGAAAAATATTTCAAAGAACACACAGAGACAGACTGACACGTTATTGATCATATGGTAACTTTCTTGTATTTTCCCCCCTTCCAACCAATATTCACGTTCTGATTAATTGCGGAAAAAATTCAAGCGCGAGGAAGGAAGAAGGAAAATCAACTCCTGCAAACCTGGCTATTATTGATTGCAAAGTTGAGTTAATCATCATTTCTATAAATAAGAAAATATGCATAAATATTATTTGCAGTATTTCAAAAACATCATATAAAAGTTCCAAAGCTAAATTAGTTCTGACCAAACAGTGCACAAGTATGTGCACGCATAATCATCCCTGTTGTGCATACCTTTGCAAGTAATTCAATTCCCAAAAGTTTTGATTTCTCCGAGCACCAAAAGTAAAAAACTCTGCCATCTGAGATCTTTAAGTTGAAAGATCGGCCAGAACTGTCTGCAGGGATCTCATGAACTTCAACAGCAGGACAATGGGTTTTACTACTTAGGGTGAACAGCCTTTCTGTACTACCATCATCACCAATGAATGAGAGGCGCAGACCAGACGCTGGCAATAGTGTAAGATTTAAATCCCCCCTGAGAGAACAAGAAGAAATGGAAAATGATTTAGCAACACAAACCAAAAACTGCAACTAGAAACCGTGCAACATCTTGAATAAAATCATAATTAGCAGTGAATCTTTAAATGCACTATGTCAGCACATAAAGCTTATACCGAGTTCATAATTTTGAATTAATGACATGAATTTGCAGATGACTTGTATGTGCTAGTGAACAAAATTAACAAGTTTGTGAGGCTAGACAATATAATATCATTTTTAGTGTTTGCTAGATCTGCAGCCCTGTTGGATTGCATTATTGATCAGTTGCAGGTTCTTTTGACATACACCCAGAAACTGGCATATTGTAGCACATCTAGTAGATATCTGGATTACTTCCACTAAAAGCTTGTTCAATGGACCATGATAATTGCTCCTCCATGGCTTTAACATTTCCATACATCAACAATAATTTGACAAGTGTTCATTCCATATTCACTAATCTTTTTTCTTGAAAACCATCATTAAGTAGCATTGCTTGTGATATTATTAGCGAAAGTATCAAAAGTCAAGGAACATCCCAAGAATACCCTGAAACCATGCTCCAAATGGATTGTGATAAAAATCCTCCAAAACAAATTGTAAAGTTCATAACAACAATCTAGAAGACTTAACAAATACGAGAGGTAATACACATTCAAGAATGCAATGACAAGTTATAAAAGAGTGTCTTGCTGAACTCAAAGCATTTTACACGCAACCAGATTGCAAAGGCAGTATGCAGATTATATCATGAGGTTAGCATGAGGAAGTTAAACTGGTATGAAACTACTCACGCTCAGATTCTAATTCAGTTCAAATGTTCTTCCTATATATCCAAAAAGCAGTAGCAAGTTATATTATCGTATGTAGGAGATGAAACTACCTTTACTTCCTCATAATTCAGAGATCATAATAGAATACGCCCACTTTACCTACAAGTCAAAAGATATTTTTACTTGGAAGCATGAACATTATCACCACAAATAAGCTAAAACATTTAATCCTGCAAACTCTACAATTCATCAACTACAAAATATATACACTTTACAGCTACAGTTATGTTTAAAAATTAACTCAATGCTGATGGAAAAGCTCTAATGAAAAGTCAATGCTGTAAGAAAACTATCTAAGTATGTGCCAGAGTAATTAAAGGAAATACAAAGGTTAGAGAATTCTTTTATATCAATAACCAACTTGACAAGGAATGACCACTAGACAAGTATTCACTTGGTCATACAGCATCATGAAGCAAAACCCATTATGCAGAATGTCATTTCTAGTCTCTAGATGAAGCAACCATAAAACAGCTGTAATCGACAGTCATTCCATAGGAGCCAAGCATTCATGTGAATTATGTTATCATACGATCCTTGTGACTCGAGTTCATTGAATTAATAAAGAAAAGAGTGCACAAATTGTCCTACTATCAGATGGTAATCCAAGAGGATAAAGTACAAGATGAATAATGCGCTTAAAGTACAAGATGATACTATTGGGGACCAGAACAGAGGAATGCATAAAACATATAAAAATTATTTCGAACATATGCGAAATGCACAAGGACAAGTTCACAAAGAGATATGGTTGGCGTATACATGATATCTGAAAAATACATCTGAAAACTTACAGGTACAATTACATTGATGATATACTGCAAACAAACATAAAGTATAGTTTAATTCAGCTGCCTGCATAGGATATTAATTGCATAACCGTGCGAATGGTTGGATCAATTAACATTAGACAGTGAAAGAATCATCACATTGGTTATATCTTCACACACTAAGGGGTTGTTCATAAATCAATTTAGCATGCCCTCACTTCACATAAATATAAACATAAAGCACCACAAAAGTAGTCTCACAAGTCAGAATATCAAGCTCACACAATTATATGAAACTATAAAATAACCCCAATTAAAGAAATCAGAGTACAATTTGAACAGTGTAAAAAATAGAACCGCAGCTGCAGCATAACGCGGTAGAATTAAAGCATTGGAAACAAGATAAGAAACATGTAAACATTCAACTACCAGAGTCTGTCACTGTTTCCACACACAAAACTCAATCAATACAATAACTCAAAAAACACAGCACATGAATGCACAGACAAAATAAACAGTACAATATCCGTATAGAATTCAATTACCTTATGGTAGTCGGGCACAATAGAGTCCCTTGCTTGTTAATCTTCCCAACACGAATCGAAACCAGAGGTATGCAGAAACACCTAGCTAGCATACCAACCTCTGACGGCTCAAAGTGCTATTCAACAGCACAAATAAAAACGAAATCAGACATCTTAATTACAATAGAAAAATAATAAAAACAAACAAATTAGTTACCAAACGTCATAGTTACCTGGCTGAGATGTGCTAAGAGCCGGTCCTCGGCCACGCCACTGGAAGCATTCAGTTTCAACAACGGCTTTAACCTCTCATCAGCTCTACAAGCTCCCATGACCTGCATGTCTAGCGCTTGCAGCCACTGCAAAACCCTATCTTCACGATTGTTCCTTTGAAGCAACAAATCTCCGTCTCCTTGGTCCACTAGAATGTCCGTCAATCGCTCCGTTAACCCAGCCTCACTTGGCTCGCTCCGCTCTGCCGAAACCCTGCCAGATCCCGCGGTAGAGGTTCCACCGGCGCTCGATATCGACGATGAGTCGTCGAAATCGTTAACGTTTGATTGTTCAACGCGATCTTCGTTGAATTCTTGCTTTCTAGAATTAGCCATCAGACAATTTTTTTAAAATTAATAAAATCCAGACTCAAATTCGAAACCCTAAGCTTCAGTTTCTCCTTGAAATGGAATCCGATTAAGAAATTAAAAAAGAAGAAGATCGATTTGTTGTTGTAAAGCAGGGATTTAGAGAGAGAAACTTAAGAGATAGTGTTAGAGAGAGAGAAAATATCTGGCACAGAGGAAATGCTGGTGGCGTGGAAAAATAAAGTGAAACGGAGGGAGTTATATAAATTACCTGCCGGATTCGAAAGAGTTTTTCAATTGCGATTTGTGTAGTTTATGTGTCCGGGCGTGATTTCATAGGAGCCACGTCAGCACTTCGGACGTAGAGGGAAGGCGATGTATGTGTCGCTTCATCAAGGTTATAAAGATTATATTTTTTATTATTTTTTATTTAAAAATATATTAAAATAATATTTTTTTTTAAAAAAATTATTTTTAATATTAATATATTAAAAAAATTAATAAAACAACTATGCAACTACAATGCTTAGGTAATCTTTTTAGGTCTAGAGACAGGGCTACGAGCCCAATAGGATGGATGCTAATTGCTGGTTGCCGCTGGGGAGAGGAGGTAAGCCATCATTTGAAAGTCAGTTTAAAATGGAGGTTCGTTAAAAAAATATATTTTTTTTATATATTTTTAAATTATTTTAATGTATTAATATTAAAAATAAAAAAATATTATTTTAATATATTTCTAAATAAAAATATTTTAAAAAATAATTTCAACCACACTTCCAACAAATCCCTTAAAATGTTATATAAGTGTTATATTAAGATAACTTTTGAGATTGCAATTTAAAAATGTTATTTTTAGTTGTAGTTTTAAAAAATATATATTTGATTAAAATTATGGTGAGATAGATCTTTACATGAAAAATAAATAAAAAATAAATTTTTATAAATAAAAAAAACATGTAATTTTAGCTTACAAGAAACCAAGGTTATAAAGACAATTAGAAGACAAAAATAATTTAGCACACTAAATGATTTTAAAATAATAAGTTTACAAAAATTATATGTTTAAAAATATTGTAAGATAAAATTTTACATGTAAAATAAATAAAAAATAAATTATTTTTATTTTTTACAAAATGAATATTTAAAATATAATTATATGCAAGACCAGTATAAAAAATAAAACTATTTATCTATTTTTATATGATTTTTAAAAAAATAAAAACCATCACCATCCATCCTAGGTGGGCGACAAAAGTGCAAAAATAAACGGTGATTTGTGCTTGATAAATAGAGGAGAGACCGATTATGGGCCTGTTTGTTTCTGCGTTTTAAAAGCGCTTTTGACAAAATTTAAAAATTTTTTATTTTTTTATTAACTTCAAATTAATATGTTTTTAGTGGTTTCAAATCATTTTAATGTGCTGATGTCAAAAATAATTTTTAAAAAATAAAAAAAAATCATTGGCATGTATTTTGGCACGAAAAGCTATTTGAAAAGCAACCGCAACCACACTGCCAAACAAACCCAAGCGGGATATTATTTTGCGTTTCATAATCCTGAAACTACTCGATTTCATAAAGCTTGAAAGCGACAGATTCAACAGGAATGGAAAGTTAGTTTCGGGAGGCGGTTTTCCATGGACTGGGACGGGGACTAGTAGTTAACTACGTGACATCAAATGTTACTGTGGGTCCCACGTAAATAATTTTGATTTATTGACTGTGGAGAGGAATGTACAATTGATTTGAGGGGGAAGAAACGGCATATTCTCAATGCTGTTTTCAAAGCAAAAAGTCATCAAACCATTACTGTACTTCAAACAGTCTCTCTCCATGGCCCACGAAAAGATCAAGTAAAGCAGCATTGAGATGGACTATGACTATGGGCACCATAAAAAATATTTATAGATAAAAAATAGCATTGTTTAAGCAAATTGATAAAATAATACAGATTAAAAAAGTTTTAAGCGACCGGGGGGCTTAATATGTTAAGATGTCACTGGTATAAAATAGAGTATTTTAAAGAAATTGCTAAACGAGATGGTATGAATTACAACGGGAAAAAGGAGAGAAAAAAATATAAAAATACTCGTGATATCATAAAAAATATATATTAATAAGACATATATAACCACACTGAAAAAAAAATGTACAACAATCTTTACCCATAAGCAAATGAGAAATTACAATAAAAAAAAAGAAAAAAAGAAAAAAATAAAGAAAAAAATCCCAAAGATTAAGGGTGTTTAAAACCTGTTGTAGTCTGGTTTGTATTAAAAAATCAAATCAAACATTTTTTGCATTAAAAAAAAAAACAAATTGAACATGTTTTTTTAATTTATAAATTTTTTTATCCGAATTAAATCAAAAATCAATGGTCTGGGTTGATTTTGTTTATAGAAACCCAACTACTTTTAAATGGGTTTGTTTTTTAATTATTTAAATGACCCTATACTAAATTAAGCTTTGATAATTTCTTTTTGGGTTTAGTTTTTAGGGGGTTTTTTTAATTATTTTAGTTTTGAAATTTTTGACCGACCAGATGACTCATGCAACCAAAAACATTTAATTTTTCACATGGCATCAAATTTAATTATTCATACACTTGAATTATCCAATATCAGACATTAATTTTTCAATTTATATCAAATATTAGCCGCAAATCAACTTGAAAAAATTGAAACAAGCTGAATTGCTGCATAAAGTCCCGACTACACATCAATGGTCTAGCACATGGGTTCAATTTAACATATCTAAATCTCTTAACCTAGATCACAAAACCAGCAACAAGCACCAAAAAATCAACGAGTACAGGATAGTAAGAGTGTGTTTCCTGCATATTTCTGGCTTGATTGCAGAATATGGGCACTTAAAGGCATCCGACTAATTAAAGGGCAACGGATATAGTCGAAGGAGCCTGCATCAGCATGCACAAACCATGGGAATTTGCAGGCATTCGGCTGGAATCATATGAAGCATGCACGATATTTTAAAACTTAAAAACAGCTTGAAGTATCGCGTGTAGATATTCTTCATCAGATTTGTTTAAGACACTGGATTTATTTCACCGTATAAGCAGCATGTAATTATAATAATATGCTGATATTCAGAAAATTGAGAGATATGATAGGAGTGGGATATAAAATTAGGGAAATTGATAC
>Ga0307508_10005045_pt1 | contig 12678 bp, 16 predicted proteins | sample 9_EM_MG_FD_203089 | JGI IMG/M metagenome (GOLD analysis project Ga0307508, IMG submission 203089) | Populus trichocarpa ectomycorrhiza microbial communities from riparian zone in the Pacific Northwest, United States - 9_EM | ecosystem: Host-associated > Plants > Roots > Unclassified | place... | reverse complement strand
CATGATTGCGTGTTGGTGTGATGGTGCATTGGCGCGTTGGAGTGTCGGTGCATCGGTGCGTTGTTGGCGCGTTGGGTGTCGGCGTGTTCACGTGTTGGCGCGTTGGAGGCGCATTTGGCGCATTGGCGTGTCTGCATGTTCGTGTGTTTGCTTGTCGGCGTGTCGGCGCGTCAGCGCGTTGGCATCAGCATTCGGGTCTGTGGTACAATTGGAGGGACGTGATAACTTTCATGTATGATAAATTTCTCGGTGCGTTGAACGGCACATATGTACTGTATTGGATGCTGTGTAGTGGCGGTGCAATACAATTTTGAACGAATAGAAGCCTATTCAAAGTAATCCCAGCCCCTCTATAGAGGGGCTGAGGTACCCTGCCTAGGTGAGATTGTGGTAAATGACAACCCAAGTATCGCCAACCTGGGTCGTGGGCACCGAGCTCGGGCCTCAGGTTCCGTTTAGACACCCTGCTTGTGAACCTCGAGTCGATTTTCAAGTTCAAGGACGCTCGCTCGTCGTCGTCGGCTGTGTCTCGGAATAACACATGCTGTGCTTCTTTGCGCCTCGAGGATGTCACGTGTCTGTGCTTGTGCATGCCCCCACCTCGTGAGCGCCCGAGTACTAGTACCTCCCTACATCTACACCGTGGATCTAGGTCGAGTTATCATCACATCGGGAATCCATGAACGACTCGAGCGAAAACTCACGCACGGCGCATGTAGCGAATGCACAGATTGGCGCCGATAGCCTGTTCCCGCACCTACCTACCATCCAGGAGGACGAAGAGGTGATGATATGTAACCCCGGAAATGAGTATACCTTATAGTTACTGATTGTCGCCCTGCACAGATACACCCCTCGCCGAACGAAGATGTCACGGACTCGGATTTGTCTCCTTCGGCAGGGGGAAGAAACGAATTCTCGCAAAGCGTCGAGAGTCTGAATAGTCTGAGATCATTCGCAGACCCCGAACCCCCGCCTGGAGATGGTTCGGTCGTGGTGAGGGTGATTCTGATATGCGCATAATTTCCTCACACTGTGTCTTGCCAAACAGGAAGAATTCTTCACCGAAAACGGCGAGCTCCTACTCCCGCCCATTGCAAGTCCTAGGTCGACTTCCGTCAAGTGGGATCGCAGTCGGCCCAGCCCGTCCACCCCATCAACACCAGGATGGGTATCTCGGAATTTCTCGCTAACGTCTTTGCGGTCTTCGCTCTCAACGGACACATTCCTTACTCACGGCTCGGGTCACACTCTAAATTTAACTGAACTATGTGACGTAATAAACCGGCATCGCTCCTTGCAAAATGCGAGCATTGTCAGCGCCGAAGGATATTGCCGCTCTATTGGCCGCGTTGGCATCGTTCACAGGTTCATCGTTCTGGAGTTGGAAAGAGAGGGTCGTCAAGGGATCTGGCTTCGCATAGATCGTCAAAGGGGGAGAGAGAACCCGATGGTGTTCATAGCAAGAGTAGCAATATCTCCTGCAAATGATCAAGTGAATTCCTATAACTTTACTATCTCTTTGTGCTTGCTAATACGCCAGTCACAGGCAAAATTTTCGGCTGACAAGCGGTCTCTCATTGAAGATGCGATTCGGGAAAATTGCCAAACGTTTACCGTGACGGACATGCCCACACTTGGTGATCTGCGATGGACGGTTGTGGCCATTACTCAGGTTTTACGACGATATGAACTATTCAGAGTATGTCTTCCGTGAAAGCCAAGCGTTCAAAACTCAGTGAGCGATGCATATTACAGGCAAACTGCTGGTTTATGGTCTCTTTGATCCAAGAATGTCTTGGTGAAGTCTTCTTTGGTTGTTTGGCCGGTCGTTTCATGTATACCGTGCTCGGTGATACCATCCGACGGGATATAATGACAAGAGCGCGTCTGATTATTGGATTTCCCCATTTGGAACCAGTGCGCATTCTTCATCAACTCAATATCCCCTCATTCCTAATGGTGAACACCTGTATTCATAGCAAGAAGATATGATCAAACGCTATTCAAATCGGGACCAAATGTATCATAGCTTGCTTTCCCATAACTTTGATCCCGCAGACGGTAATATCACGTCCTGGGTTCGCTCATTCCTAGCTATTGTTTTGGTGGCTCGGGAACCGATACCCGTGGAAGCGCTCGCCCCCCTCATTTCGTTGGCATGTAATCTATCGGAGGATGACCGACCATCATTCCGACGCACTACTCGACGGCTTGCTCAGCTGTTTGCTGATAAGGATGTAGAGGGCAGCCGGGTCGTCCTACCGCAAGGCACCTTTCGTGAACTCCTTGCTGAACAGTCCCGAGCAAGTCCATTCTTCCCTGATGTGCATACACATGAGGAAATAGCCACTGCATGCTTCCATACAATGGCAGGGGAACTGCGTTTCAATATCTGCGGGCTGCCTTCATCGTTTGTTTGTAACGCGGATGTAAAGGGCCTTGAAGACAGTATAGCGGCCAATATTCCACCTCACCTCCACCTTGCGTGTCACGCCTGGACTTATCACATCTCACAACTTCAAACGTTTGAACCGACCCTGGTTCAGATGATATCCGACTTCTTTCGCTTCCACCTCCTCTTTTGGCTTGAAGTCATGAGCCTAACAAAGAAATCAGCGGAGGAAACCCTCACTCAACTGAACACCATAAATGTGCGTAGGGAATCGTGTTTCTATTCACATGTGACTTACCCGTTATGACCAGACGCAACCAGGATTTGATGCGGTGACGACGTGGATCAGGGACGTGATGCGCTTTGTTGATGTTTTTGGCAAACCTATATCTCAAAGCGTGCCGCACATTTATCTGAGCGCTCTTGCATTTGCGCCGTTGTCATCGATGATTGCCCAGCACCATGCTTCGCTCTATCCGTCCATCGGCATCCTGAAAGCCGATCGGCCATCAACTTGGCTTGATATTCAGCCTATTCTTGAAGGTCACATTGCCTCGGTCAACTCCGTTGCATTCTCGCCAGACGGTGCACGGATTGCTTCGGGCTCAGGTGACGAGACAATTCGGCTGTGGGATGCAAAGACTGGTGTTGCAATTGGCAAGCCTCTGCGAGGTCACACTGGCTCAGTCCGGTCGGTCACATTCTCACCAAATGGTGCACGGATTGCTTCAGGCTCAGGTGACAGGACAATTCGGCTGTGGGATGCGACGACTGGTGCTGCAATCGGCGAGCCTCTGAAAGGTCATAAGTATGACTGGGTCCGCTCCGTCACATTCTCGCCAGACGGTGCACGGATCGTTTCGGGCTCAGATGACAAGACAATCTTGCTGTGGGATGTGAAGACCGGTGCTGCAATTGGCAAGCCTCTTCAAGGTCACACTAGCTTGGTCTGGTCCGTTGCATTCTCGCCAGATGGTGCACGGATTGCTTCGGGCTCACATGACAAGACAATTCGGCTGTGGGATGTGAAGACCGGTGCTGCAATCGGCGGGCCTCTGCAAGGTCACACTGGCTTGGTCTTGTCCGTCGCATTCTCACCAGATGGTGCACGGGTTGCTTCAGGCTCAAGTGACGAGACAATTTGGCTGTGGGATGCAATGACTGGTGCTGCAATTGGCAAGCCTCTGCAAGGTCACACTGGCTTGGTCTGGTCCGTTGCATTCTCACCAGATGGTGCACGGATTGCTTCAGGCTCAGGTGACCAGACACTTCGGCTGTGGGATGCAAAGACCGGTGCTGCAATTAGCAAGCCTCTGCAAGGTCACACTAGCTCAGTCCGCTCTGTCACATTCTCACCAGATGGTGCACGGATTGCTTCGGGCTCAAATGACAAGACAATTCGGCTGTGGGATGTGAATACTGGTGCTGCAATCAGCAAGCCTTTACACAGTCACACTAGACCAGCCCGCCGTGTTGTACCCGTGCCGGATGGCACATTGACTGCTTTGCACTCAAATGACAGGGCACCTCGGTTACGGCAGGCATCTATCAACCACAGTGGTACTGTATCAAACGTCGACAACAATTTAACAGGTCTGCCCACTACCGACATGGTTTCCGGTATGAAGCACCCCCCACTGTGTGTGTTGTATCCGGTATGTTAAAGTTGCTTATAGATCCCTCTACCTTCCCCGCCAATTTCCCGCCGCGTGAAACCCTGAAGCTGACCGATGATGGCTGGATTGTGGGCCCAAAGCGAGAGCTTATCCTATGGTTGCCTTTTGGCCTACGGGATAGTGTGCGCTTTCCTGATTGGGATGTGATCAACCAAGTTGATTTCAGGGGATTTAAATGTGGCACTGAGTGGATGCAGTGCCACAAAGTTATTGAGCCATGATTCAGGGTTAGTGCACGGTGCCACCCGAGATGATATTAAAAACAGATTCATTGTTATACAGTTTAGGGTGGTCAGGATCCGACTTGACATGTCATTGATCCTCATCCCCTTGCTGGTTTTCACATGACTCGATGCCTGAATCCATTAGTGCAGCCTTATCAGTTGGTGTATTATTTGCCGATGGACAATTCCTTGTGCTCCATATATCGAAAGTTGTTATTCCATGTTTTCTATATTCCCCCCCTTCATTCGGTGGTTTACATTGCTCGTTTTGTACAATATGAACCATATGTTGTCAGTCTCATGAAAATAAACAAGAAAGGCCAGCACCAAGCTAGGCGGGAGTCCCATTTTCTTGGTGTATGGAGCACATTAAAGCTCCGGTTGCGACAGAGTTGTCTGTTTTAATTAACAAAGCACCACACCCGACCGCCGGATGACTGTTGGACAGGGAGCATGGGTGCGCAAAAGGCTGCTACACCCCCCAAAACTTAGGGTGAACCACAAGTGAACCCGATACGGAGGATTTAATTTTCAACCCAGGGCCCGAAGGGAGAAGGTGAACAATACCATCCGTGCGGACAATCACTGGCGGAGCACTGGCTGAAATCTGAAATCTGACGGAGCACAGACGGAACACTAGCGGATCGGATCGGAATGGAGCACTGGCAGGAACAACACGCTGCAAACACATGTTCAATACAGTCAGACGGAAAGCTGTTCCGTCAGACGGAGCGGATGAGCTCCCACACAGAGAGATCAATAACACTTCGAGCGGAAGAAGTGAGCAATACACTCCGAGCGGAGCGGACCAAGATGGCTCATCCATATAATCAGATAGCCTCCAGTATTCATGCTCAAGGCGGACCAAGTATGAGCTTCGAGACATCACGGCGCACCTCTGGAGCCCCTACGAACCACCGCCAGACGCGTTGCAGACGTGCGGCTGCATCTGTGAAGTCGCCTTACAATGTCACGCATTATGTGTCTTGCGGGTGACAAGGCGGATTACGAAGTCATCTGTATGGGTAAATGCGCCGGAGCGGAAAGTGACGATCAAGTTCATCCGAGTGGACCAGGATGGACCAAGAATGCCCTCCCTTCCATTTCACATGGAACAAGCGATGTAAATTCTAAAAAAACAAACTCACGGGGACCCACACGAGGCTGGAAAACATGGCTTATTACAGAAGGAGCGATATCAGACACGTCACAGGCACCGTGACTCGCGAGCCGCGCTGCTGATCTTCGGGATTGAAAAGCGACTTTGAATTTGACAACACAGACGTGCGTGCGTGCGCTGGGACTAAGCTCAAGATCTGCGAGACAATCCGAAACCGACAAGACACCGGCAATGGGAAGGGAAAGAGCTTCAAAGATAAAGGGCTATCACGCATCGATCAGGGAAACTTGAAGGGAATCCGCGTGGACCAGACGGAATGTGCATACCGGGAGGCAATGGAAGCAAAGGAAGCAAATTTCAACGTTCCTCGGGGAGTTAACAAGGGGATGTACTGTATTCCAAGCAGCGGGTGGAAGTAGTATGGATCTTCCAAATAAGAAGATGGGACAATAGGAAGAAATCTTGCGAGTGATCGAGTCCTGATTTAGAGCGCCGTACAGCTTCATGCAGTGTAACCGGAAGTGATGCTTAGCTCCTCGAGCTCGATTTCGCGTGACTCTTGCGTGAGCGTACAAGGAATGCAGCACCATGTGCAGCAGCTATTTGGGAAAGAAAAAATGCAAACGTAATGAGTAGCGGTTTGGAGAATGAAGAAGGGCGAGCCCAGAAAAATATGGGATAGGAGACATACAAATCACAGTTGTTGCTCCCCTCGATGTTGTAACGCCGACGGACGTCACGGCGGAGGCTCATGTGAACAAAGCATGGAAAGCCGCAGAGCAGCATGATATAATACGTCAAGCACGCGGAATTTATCTACAAGGCATATCAATTAGATGACGATTATCACGAGGTAATGAAAAGTAAAGGCGTTCAGGTAAGTCAGTCAGTGCTGAATCAACCAGAGGCGGCGAGCGTGAGGGGGACAAGGACGTACCATGCTGCATCCACCAGGAATGACAGTGCCCGCGGCACTAAGGTGCCCAAGACGCGCGTGATTGTTCCCATAGACCAAAGCTGGGCAGAACCACGCGAGAAGACAAGTACCGGGAGCGTTAAAGCAATCACAAAGTCGGAAGCTCCAATCACGGTGACCCGACGGCTTCAAGGGCATACCGCGCGAATTACGGTTCCCACCTGATCCGATAGTTCCGGTGCCAAAAATCATCTTTGGCATACTAGCAGGCTGTTGGGAGAAAGCAATGGGGAAATATGAGGTCTGTGGCTTTTCGTCGATGAGACAAAAGGGAACAGCACGCCAGTTAGTCGGATAACTAGGTGAAAATTGGGTGTCCTATACCATCTGAGCGTCCCGAGGCTCCTGGGGGAAAGTGGCAGCGGTGTATGAATTGAAGGGCTTTTCATTGACGAGATACATTAGAGATTAAAACACGAGTTAGCCTCTATGACCGGCAGAATTTGTGAGTCACGATACCATCTGAGTGTCCGGAGACTGTTGGGGGAAAGTGGACGGGGGATATGTAGTCTGCGGCTTGTCATCGACGAGATAGCGAAATTAGCACACTAGTACCCTCTATGACGAGCCGGATTTTGGCATTCATACCATCATATGAGTGTTCTGAGGGTGCTGGGGCAAAGCGGCCGCCCCGTATGGCGTCTGCGGCTTTTCATTGAGACAAGAGATATCGGAACGTCAGTTAGCCTCCATAGGCCAGCTAGATTTTGGACATCGTACTATCGTCTGAGTGTCCCGAGGGTGTTGGGGAAAAGCAGCCGAGGCATATGGAGCCTGTTGTTATTCATCGCCGAGATAAGGGCGAGATCAGAAATCAGCCAGGCTTTATGACTGGTTGAATTAAACCATACCATTGTCGGAGTACCCTGAGGTGGTTGAGAAAATGTCAATGCCTCCGGAGAATATGGGGTCTGGAGTTTTTCATCAACATCGACGAAAGGACAGATTGGGGAACGAGTTAGCCGCCATATGCACTAACAGCTCTATTTTGGAATCCGTACCATCATCGGAGTGCCCCGAGGCTGTTGGGGGAAAGTGGTCGGGGCATATGGCGTCTGCGGCTTTCGAAATAATAGGGATTAGAACCAGTCATCTGGGCCAGTCCGGCATGGCTTAAGTCGTACTATATCAGCCATGACTCTTCACAGAGGTCTACTGGCGCGGGCGAGAAACTGAAGATTTGGGGAGAGGGAGGAAGCGTGTTTGGGGGGCTTTACAAGAGCAGGATATCGAGGACCAATAGTCCAGAACAAGATGATCTCCCAACAAAGCCCATCCGGCCAGAAATGGACAACTTCAAGCCGGCGGTAATGCCTAAATCCAATTTACATGCAATTCAGTCAGCGCCAAAGTCAGCATTGACAACGGCTATGAATCCTACTAATCTTATCGATCGACTATTGACTGCATTGCGCCAAGCAGCCTCACGATCTCAGGTTTCAAAACTTTTAAACCCCACCGTTCGAGTCCAAATTCCGACGTATCAAGGTCCTAACATCGTAAGCCCGCCCCAAACTTTTGGAACAGCAATAGGCCAGTCCTATTATGCACGAAACCTCGCCTAATCACGCGAAATCATCTGGTGTGCAGCAATTCATGTTGGTGTCTACACATGATGCCAGATATTTTCAGGGTATCAAGCACGCACCAACCCGGTTTCGGCACATTCAAAGAGTAGAGGTTTTGACACGCAAGTTCGGTGCGAACTTTCAGATCCCAGTATTGATTGTACTGTAGTATCTTTTGAGCCATCAGGTTCCTCAAGAGATCACGTGTGCCAACAAGTAGGCCGGGTTTTCACATTAGGCGCACCTATTCGTAGTTCACACTAATCTTAAAATATGCAGAGACAACGGGGCAGGATGCCCGAAAACACCTGATGGTCACCTCCCCACGCGGCACGACAACAGTGAAATACGAGAAATGAAGCATCAGATCTGCGGGAACACTGCAATCTTGTTCGACAGATGGGTGAGGAACGTCCGCATGAAATGCGTGCCTTGAAGCGAGCGCTGTCAAGGATACGCTTCAAGAAGCGACATTCATGGGTTGCTGCTTTTTTGATCAGGATCTCATATTGCATGACTCAATCAGTGACGCAGTCATGTACCGCACGAACGATACACCGCGGGGATATCAGACCGAATGCATATTGTCAGATCCTGGCGAACAAAAGAAAATCCATGTTGGGGAGGGTAGTCGTCGATGAAGGAGCAAGAAACGAATGTTCGAACGGAACAAGGGAGAATAAACGCAAAACACAGTGGCTGGGTTCAAGATGATATAGTTTTGACGTGGCGATATAGAGAAACGTCGATCTAAACGACACGTGTGTCAGTGATACTGTAATGCCGAGAGATGATTGCGCTTGGCAGAACGAGAAGCGTGCGGACAGTGGCTGAACAATGGACGAACCTGCCAGGAAACGAAGAGACGGTGGAGCAGCTGTGGGGATCCTTAATGGGCACCAGTAAGGCTATGCTCCTCGAGCTCGATTTCACGCGATTCTTGCGTGAGTGAGCAAGGGACGCAGCACCACGTGCAAATGCTGATGGAAATGTGAGGGAAACCACAAAAATTAGAGAATGAATGCAATGAGAATAGAAGGTAAAACGCACAAGTCGGAACCACCGCTTCCCTCAATGTTGAAACGTTGACGAATGTCACGGCGGTGACCCATGTGAACAAGGCATGGGCAACCGCAGTAAAGCAGGGCAGCATAAGTCAAGCATTCCGAATTGAACTACGTGCATCACGAGATAAACCCAAACCATAAGCGAAGGGGGGTTCACGTAAGTCATAATTCATAACCATTTTGGGCGCCAAAAAACATCCGTACCATGTCACCGCCATTTGGATGAACGGTACCCTGGGTATTAAGATGTTGGAGACGAGAGGAGTTCTTGCCATAGGCAAGACATGCGCAGCACCACGAGAAGAGGCAAGTACCGCACGCGCTGAAGCAGTCGAAGGTCCCAAAGGACCAATCACGCTGGCCTGAAGGTTTCAAGGGCTTGTTCAACGCGTTACGATTTCCACCCGCGCCTGGAGCGACGGACATCATAGGAATGCCTTGAGGCTGTTGCGTCTGGATCTAGAAACCGCCACGATACGTTAGCTTTTTCCCTCCCACTGCGCGGGGGACGAGCTTCAGAGACGTACTTTCTCAGCCATATCACTCGTTCTGAAAACTAACGGAGGACGACCGCGTTGATGACAGGAAGAGGAAGGAGAAAGAGGGTTTGGTCGAGAGGCAAAAGTCAAAATCAAACCTGACCCAGGTATTTATGCAACCCAGGCGGAACTGTCCCAGAGAGGAAGTTACTGTATTCAATTGGCCGCTGCGTTCCTAAATGTGAATAAAATGCGGATTTTTCCACCGTTGCAAGGCACAGCCTTCACTAATAGGTAATTTGATTCAAGGCATTGCCATGAAGGGAAACCATCGAAGGCTGTTCACAATCAATAACAATATCATTCGGGGTTCGGCGGGAATGGCTAGGCGCCATGGATGAGACATATCTTGTCTTGCTTGTGAGCAAGCGGCTGAAGGAGGTTAAACGACAGGCTCGGAGCGAAACCGGGAGCTGGTTGTTCATCACATGACTTGCCAATGAAAATGAATTGATTTGCCGCCCTCGACGTTGAGACAGGAGACATGGATCAGCAGAAACTGGAAAGCGGGGAATCAAAAAAATGCGAGTAATGGGTAATCGTAGCGCAGTGGGGGTGAGCATCATGCTGAAGCAAGTAACTAAGGTCATATGAGTCGTCAAAATTGTGGTTAACGACAAAGGGGAAACAAAAAAATGGGGGAATTCCGAGAAATTTCGGTCGGGCGAAGTAAATGTGGGTGGAGTGGGAAGGGGACAGGGATGTTGGGAAGTTGTCGAGGAACGGTGTGTCGGCAAGGCGGCAGAACAAGATCGTCCTCAAGGATGAGATCTCTCCGCTTTGCGCTTCATGACAGCAACGCGCAGCTCCTGTCCACCGTCATCGTCGTCGTCGTCGTCGTCGTCGTCATTGTCGTAGTTGTCGTTTTCGCCGTCGCCGTGGGGGTTGCGGAGGCGGTCAAGACGGTCAAATTCGGCAAATTCGGCACGTTTCTCGAGTTCAGCTTTCTTCTTCGCATCCGACCCCGCTGCGCGGCAATCAGACTCCCGCTGTTTATGTAAATCGGACTGACGACAACTTCGAAGATGTCGGTTCAACGCATCTTTGCGTTTGAACGTTGTACGACATCCATAGCACAAATGATCGCGTTTGTCGTCGTGCGTGCCCTTGTGTCGATCACGATCGTGAGAACGCTTGAAGGCCTTTTCACAGCCTGGATAACTGCACTTGAAAGGACGGTCTTCATCAATGATGACCAATGCGGCAGTGCCACTAACTCGTTGCGTGGATGAAGCAATCGCGCGATGGTCATCCGCCGCATGAGTTGAGCGAATATTCAATGAAGGCTAGTGAAAGGCACTCAGATGTGGTATTCTGGGATTGAGTGATTATTATCCTACCTTGACTTTGATCGACGGCTGGAAATCTTGGTCATCGCTGTTGCCGCCACTGTCAAGTTCAGTCGTCGACTCTTCCTCAACCATATCTTCATCATCATCGTCTCCCTCCACTTCGTCACTGTCGTCCACCATGGCTACCTCGTTAACCACAGAGCGGGGAACGGGAACTGATGGCTTTGAAAGGTTGTTTCCTTTGTTCCGTTGCGCGGTGGCAACATTCGTCCTGGCCGCCCTTCGTTCGCTGCGACGGACAAAGTCGCTATGGTCGATTACGCGCATGACGACCCTCGGCATGTCATCCTCGTCGAGATGCATGGAACCAGAAGCACCTCGTTGGGCAGTAGAAGAACCGGAAGATGAGATCGTTGACGTAGAAGCGGCACGTCGAGTACCAGTCTTGCGCTCGACCTTGTTCCTGAGCGCTTGAACGGCATCCGTTTGGCGCGTGATAGTACCTCTGACATGAGTCATCTTGCCAGTAATGGATGACTTGCCCCTCGTCGAGGGAAAAGCGACAGGTAAGGTTGATGGCAGAGACGAAGCTTCCTTCCTCTTCTTGAATCGCTGTTTACGCGGAGACGCGGGCGCACTCTTGTCTTTGCCCCCCGCGCTTGTGCAAGGGACATCGCCAATCATGTTCGATTCCAAGGGAACATTCGGAGAGTGGGTCAGAGGGGCGAGATGAGGAGATGAGGAGGACATGGGGATGTTGACGTTACCAGCGACGGTAACAGCATCGTAGGCAGCTGTGTTGACGAGGTCGAGAGGACCAACGTCCGGATCTATTTCACCAATAGCATCGGCGTCGGTACTCCCGCAGTCAAGCCCAGCGGAATCATGGTGGTGCATATCGACGTCAAGGTCGACGTTGACTCGACCTTTGTCCTCCTCGGCGCGTCGTTCGTCCTCTTGTTCCATATAAACATTCTTCGAGCCTTCCTCTTTCACCCTATCATAGACATTGCTGAAGAACTTCTCAATCTCGTCGTCAACACTGGTGTCGGACACGATAGCATCGTCGTCGTTGTCCCTCTCGCGTTTGCTTTCCCAGTGGGAGTGCGTCGTAGATTCCGATTGGTCTGTTGACGCAGAAGATGGCACGTTCTCCTGACCCGAGGCGCTGCCTTCAATAAGTATTGTCTGACGTGGGGGGTGGTCAAAGTTTGGTGGAGGCAGCGCGCCGAGACGACGAGGTACAGTCGCCCTACGGTACATGTCGATCGTGTGGGTCTCGTGATGGCCCTCGTCCCAGGGTCGCATCTGGGCTGCGGCCGAGGTTTGGTGAAGGTCGTCATCGTATCTGTCGATGCTAGCGGCAAGATCATGCGAGGGATGGGAGGTGGTAGCAGATGCGGGTTGTGTCACGGTCGAGTCAGGATTGAGAGGCGTGTCTTGAATAGCTGTGTGCAGTTCCGTCAATTGTTGATTGGCTGAAATGAGGACTGCAATACTTGAGTGGTTCCAATGGTCAGCCTCGTACATTGAGAGTGGGAGGGCAAATATAGGAGAGGAACCTACTTTGTCGCCGCCCCCCGCACTTCGGATGAGATACCAGTGGCATACACACCAGTGGGGTCGAGACTGTTCATATCAGGGTTGTGGGTTGAAGTTGTACAAGGGCGCAAGAGATCCAGTTTCAAGCCGCCCCCGATGTCGGGAGACGCGTTGCGCCGCGGGAGAGGCGAGTTGTTATAGGGATACGCAAGGCCGATTGTAAACAGACTCTGGCAAAGCCCAGAAGGTGGAGCGGGGTCAGATTCCGTTCGGGGGGAG
>Ga0307508_10005044_pt1 | contig 12682 bp, 22 predicted proteins | sample 9_EM_MG_FD_203089 | JGI IMG/M metagenome (GOLD analysis project Ga0307508, IMG submission 203089) | Populus trichocarpa ectomycorrhiza microbial communities from riparian zone in the Pacific Northwest, United States - 9_EM | ecosystem: Host-associated > Plants > Roots > Unclassified | place... | reverse complement strand
TCGTGCTCGTGCTTCACTTCGTTCATCCCTCTCACTCGCGTGCGACGGGACCTCGAACTTAGTAGCACTCGTATTCAGGGCTCGAGCGCCCTTCGTCCTCGTACTCGTGTGTCGTTACCGCAGTAGCGTCCTGCGGCTAGCTCCTCTCTCGCGTTCAGGCTAGGTTCAACGCTCAGCGTTAACAAGCACCCTGTCCAGCAGTGATCCCAGGGGTTTGACGACTTCTCGGACACTCAGGCGTTCGCCGAAGAGAGCGGAGAGGGATGTGATAGATAGCGGTTCATTGAGGGAAAGTATAACCGTCATCGCCTCTCCGAAGTCGCATTTTGCTTCATCCAAAGTAAACTGTTGTGCGAGTATTGTTCGGTAAAGCTTGTCTATGGGATGGTGGACACCTTTACTGACGTCGGCTTTTATCAGTAACTCAAACCGTTTGCGTAAGCTGAGTCCCGCAGCACGATCTCCTAGAATGAAGTTGCACGCAGTGGAAGCCCACTGAAAGAGCTTCTGTGAATGATAGACGAGTAGTCGACACCACTCCTTGCCCGGCCAGAAAGATTCAAGTTCGGTATGTTTATGAAGAGAGTGATGGATGAATTTCTGAATATCTCCGTCGACAGTATTCTTGGGGATGTTACCCATATCTTTACGCACGGTCCGAGGACCCGGAAAAACTTTGGCGATGTCGGTTTCCGGGCAAGCGGTGATGAGGAAATGAAGATTGGTCGGGAGAGTGTTGTTGGCGATTTGCTCCGAGATGGCGCGTAGAAGGTGTCGGCGACTGGCCGGATCCCCACTTTCGTCGAGAGCGTTGATGACGATGACTAATGGCCCAATAGTGTCAAGGTGCTTGCTAGGTTCGATGATGAGCCTCTCGAGTTGTTCTATGGGAGATTATGACGTCCGAAGCGCTCGATCGTCTTTCACGACCTCCCATAGCGCCGACTTGTACTGCGGGTCATGATCAGAAAGGTCCCGTGCAATAGTACTGAAAAGATTTTTTGTGTTGTGGGTTGCAACGTCGGTGCTGGAAAAGCAATACGAGGAGCCCAACCGCTTTTGCCTGTCATACAGTCGAGCGATCGAGTGAGCCACAGCAGACTTGCCCGATCCAGCGACCCCGGTCAGAAAGCAAACTCGTGGGGCATCTTTGTTGGGATTGTTGAGAATGTCACAGATTTCTTGCAAGAAGGACTCGCGCGTCCCTGGCAAGCATCCCTTCTCCCGCTCAAACCTAGCACCGGACGCATACGGTATGTCATCCAGGACAATCGATTCCGCTGTATTCCAGGTCTGTGAACTACGGACCCCAGTCTCAAGATGTCGGACCTACCAGTGTGTTTCACGACATTCATCATGCGAACGACGGTGATACCTGTCTGCACTGCAACTTCCTCCATGAATGTGGCTTTGAATTCTCGGAACTTGTTCTCGTAATCAGTCATCCTTGTATCGATATCAGACAACGTGTATTTTGCCGTCCGAATCCCTAGGTACGGAAATCAGTGGGGTCACTATGTAGCCAGTGTCGACTGACAGAAGTTATTTTCTTTGGCGTAATCAGCGATGAAGTACCCACACTCTGTCACCTGCTGGATGAGAAGGGTAATAGTTTCGATATGTCTTTCGATTGCCTTCAAAGGTTTGGCATTGTGGACGAAGATAAAGACATCGCTCATCATGCCTGCTAAGCGAATGATCCGGTCGTCACGATTTTTCTGCTTTATGAGTACCTGTATAGTATCATCGGCGACCACAGATAGCACGCACATCAAGTAACAGACTGACCTGGTTTGCAGCTGATATAACAGACCAAGCCAACAATGTATATGGGTGAATCTGTATCACATTCAGACTAGGGGGTAGTCGAGACACTGAACACAAGATACCTGTGCGATATTGGTCACAATCCTGTTAAAGAGCTCCATCCTCTGTAACAAAACGCCCCATGTAGTCTCAAATGTCTGTACCTTGGTTACGACATTTGGGCTGGGATCGACCGCCGAACTGAGGAACCCAACGGCTGCGGGGGTGGAACTGAGTGGGTTGACCACTTCGGTGGCCTGAATGACAGCGTCTGTTGCTTGTTGTTCGTCTGCGTCAATGTCCGCAAGTGGTTCAGCAGCCAATGCAAACTTGATCATGAGCTCCGGAAGATCGGATTTATCGGAAGTATCACGAAAAGTACATTCGAGCACTTTGATGGCAGAGATCGCGTCAGTAAACATCACATTCAGAATGCCTTCGTACCTCCATCCTTCAATCTCTCCAATACCCCTCCGACAGTATCAGAGAAACTTCCTGCTTCTTTGTCATCTCTGATGTGGTGTTTCTGGTAAACCTTTACGAGGAGGACGGAACGATCGTCCCCGTCACTGATAATGTTCAGTTTCCTGGTGTAAAGAAAAGGACGTGTACCCACAAATAAAAAGTGTTATCCCAAGAGGTGAGATTCTTCTTCTCCTTTGCACTGTCCGTTGACCGCGAGGTATCGCCTATGGACAATTGGACGTAGAATTGCCTTGCACCCAGGAGTTTGCGCTGCGTTTGAGTGCGAAGTTCGATGTCTGAAAGAAAGCTTATTCGTATGTGGTAGAAGATCCAGCGTTGCAACCGCACCTTTGATAATGATTGCTTTTTGCCTAGAACAGAGCTCAGCACACGAGTATAAAAGTAATCAATACACATACGTGATACCTTGAGATGGATTGACTGTATTCATGGTGTTATGGGTGAAGCTGGTGAACATACGATGATTGGGAATGAAGTAGGTGGAATGAGGTTGTTGGGCGAAACGCATGCGGTTGCAATGTGGCCATTATGGGCGCCAACTGGCTAGTCTGGTGACCAGACGCGATGCTGTCGATCCTTCGATGAGGCAATCCGTCTAGTACTGACGGTCTGGTAAATTTCATTGTGGCGCCGGGGGCATGCGACAAACAACCCTTGATTTGGAATTAGTTGTGTCACGTGTGAGTAGGATAAGCACTGGAATTCCCCTGATTTGGTCGTACTAGGCTGTAGCAGGATCAGTAGGGTTGCGGGTAAGAAGTACTTCGTACCTTATTTCGAGGCAAGATGAGGCTGAGATGAGCCCACCTTCCTGCCTGCACCAGACTACTTCCTGCCCACCATTTCATTCTCTTCACACCAACTACATGCTCATCAAGACAGCGGCTGCAACAACCAGTGATATTTAACCCCAAAGTGACATCTTCCCAACCCAAACTCTTTGGTCTAGCTGTGTGTGACACAAGTGTCTGTGTTAGGTGCGATTAGTCCTAGTCAACAAAGAAGAGGAGGGGATGCGATGCGACAACCACCATCTAGGGCTGTTACAGTGATGCATCGTGTGAACTTTGAACACACCAGGAATAAATGTCGTTGAGTATCTGATCAACAATTTTGACCTGACCTGCTTGAGGCTGCCTCGAGAGTAAAGCTTGTTTACGACAGACCCTCTGCTACTCGAATGAGCACAGGATCAACTTAAAGCCTATGGGCCAACAAACGAAGCAGCCGGCCTTCAGTTGGCCTCACAGTTGTTGGTATGATGTATGTCTTCATAACTCGTGCCTTGGAACAGTGGTTCCTCAGCCGTGGGAACATGGCCTGCATGCACAAGTGCCGAAGTCATGAGGTAAAGTGTGCCTAAAATCAAGGAAGAGCAGCGTGTATAAGCATAATTCCATGGCCCTCTGGGCGCCCCTGGACCCACAAGGAGGTGTACTTGTTACAACAACTGTACATTCTCTTTTTCTATCATTCATGTCCATTAGGAAAGATATCGCATGCCAGCATGAGTGATCTTTCTAGAATCCACTGGTCTGCAGCCTCTGTTTCCCTTGGTATGTACTGTTGCAGCCTGTCACCGCAGCGCCAGCAAGACAAACACCACGCCACGTGGATCTGAAGAGACATTATACACAGTATGTGCGACAAGAGTGGCCAGTTGACCGACCAAATTCGACACCTACATCAAAAGACCGGAAGGTAAAATTCCTGTTTTGGAATTACTCCAGAGAGCAGCCCTGAGTCTACATAAGTACTGCCCCGGCTGTGTTGTGGAAATACTGCCCAAAGTGATTATCATTGCACAGGTGGTTGTGATCCTTATTAATTCTTGGTGGCCACCAATGAGTGGCCCCTTTGTATACATACATATTTGCTGTCTGCAGCTTGCTCTTTCGACGGCAGTCGGGTTGTACATAGGTGTAGAGTATTAGGTCCTAACCGGAGTTTGAAAACCTAACCTAACAGGGTCCGGGCGGACCGCAAATAATTCATGGTCGAGTTCGAAGTCCCTGTTTCCCGTCGTTTAAGCCAAATGATGAGACAAACGACAAAATCTCTGATAAAACTATCGGCAGTGCTAATCTGTGCATGGACTTGCAATCAGCACTTTCCAAACGAGGGCACGGCAGGCCGAAGGGTAGCAAGAACAAGTCCACCACTCACAACATCGGCCGCCCTCACAAGGATGGTGAACCACCACAGAAAAAAGAGAAACAGAATGGTAGTGGGGCCAGTGGGGACACTAGCAGTACTATGTCACCAGGTGAGTATCAATGCTTGTCACCCATGATCTGTTGTGCTCACAAACGGCACTTGTTTTACAGCGCCTCTTCATTCCCGCGGATCACCTGGAGTGCTCGTTAGTACAAGCACCGACTCACAGCAACATGGAGCTGGTGGGTTCTGCATGTGCATTTGCATATAGCTGTGCACTAACTGTTTGGTTGCCCTGACAGCACTCCAGCCTCGAGGCCGCTCTTACAGTGCGCCATCATATCTGAGCCCTCAACCACCCAAATCACCCTCCAGTCGGATGTGCCTCTAGATGACACAGGGAACAACTGTGAGTAGCATTTGTCCCACATCCAATACACTAATGCTTACTCTACTAGTACTCGGCGTCAACATAGCCCTGTACAAGCGCAGTGGTGATCCCAACCGATCGATTGATGTACCCGGCGTCCCTTTGCCCGCTCTCCCCACCACAAATGGGCTGGCTACTGACAACATGCGGGTCAACACCACGCCATGTAGCTGCTCCATGACCATGCCAGCACAGGAATACATTCTGCCCATCACCACTGCTGCAGGCCTACCAAATGAAACTACATGGTCACCATCACTGAATGGAAACTCAGCAGAAGCAGCCATCCCTGTCAGCACCAGTGATAGACCTCTGTGGTGCCATGATATAAATGCTTCCGTATGACCGCCATCACCAGCCGTCCCTGATCCTGGGCCTGCTGATTGCAGCGCTCTGGACAACACCATAGGTAGGATCCCCCCTCTAACACAAGCTTGCCACATTGTTGACTACCATGATGGCTCATCTAGACATCGACAACATCTATGGCTCCGACTCCCATGCTCACAGTAGCAGCACCACTGACGCCAATGGAATGGACACGACTCAGAGTGATGTGGTCAATGAAGATATGGAAGAAGAATTTCGCCCACAAGCAGATGATGAAGAAGATGGTGAAGTCAATAGTGGACCTCTGTTCACTGGCACATCTGCCAGTGAAGCACCAACTGGTAGCATGAGTGAAACTGTTATGATTCATCTTTCTTTACCATTTGTTTTCTTTCTTGTTTTCTTTCTCGAATACTCACTTGTATTGTGAATACTCTTTCGTATTCTCCCGAACACTCTTCCGCATTACTTCCTACACTTCCCTCTTATCTCCACCCTTATCTTCTAAAATGTTCTCTTTCCTTCCATATGATTAGTCATCTCTTCCTTCTCGTCTCATCTCTATGTTTCCTTTTCTAACCTTGGTCTGTGCACAGTGATCTTTGTTATTTAAACCCGATGTCTCTGTACTTAGTACCCTAAGTTAGACCTCCTCGGAATATACCTAGCTTCATCCCTTCGAACTCTCTGGACTTCTCTAAGTCATCGTCCTACTTCTGAGTGGATGCTCCCTTGAAACCTTTGACCCAACTTTTGTCAGTTACCCTTGAATCCTTGACCCGACTCTCGTCAGTACTTTGAACCACCAAGACCTTATCTGAGGCTACATTTGGCCCTACCCGGACCAACCGTAACAAAAGGTCTAACTTCTCTTACTGCAGCTATCACTGTAATAGTCTGCCACCATTTCCCATAGAAACCCCTCGACCTCCACTTGGTTCAGATTCTGATCCAGCCAAGAAGAAGACTCTGACACCTTGACTCCCAAGGAAAGAACCCCCATCGCGACCTACCCCGTCGATGACCTCCCGTTCCTGTCCCCTAACGAGGAACAACTTGACCAAGACCTCGCCCACCAAGCCTCAGCTGCTTTAGTACTCCCCCGACCCCCCACTCCACCTTTGCCAGTATCTACTGGGCGAACACCTGTCTTTCCACCCATTCCCCCTTGACCACCTCGTAACCCCATGACCTCTATGCCCAAACCCGTAGAACTCTGAATTGGCGCACCTGAAGCCTTTGATGGATCCTATGAAAAAGCCACCCAATGGCTCAATGCCGTTATGTTCTACCTTGCAGTAAACGAGGAAGTATACAACTCTGATGCCAAAAAAATCGCCTTCGCCCTCTCCTATATGACCAAAGGACCTGCCCTTACCTGGGCAACCACCTTCCGTCAGAAAGCCCTTGTCGGCTCCACTATTGTCATGGAGACCTTCTCAGTTTTCATCGCAAACTTTAAAACCGCATTTGAACACCACAATGTGAAAGCTAACGCAATCGCCTGGCTCTCTACCAAGCGAATGATCAAGAAACCTAGAAAGGACAGACGATGAGACGAATACTCCCCGTCCCTTACAGAATACACCTCCCTCTTCCAAAACAATGTAGCCATGTCCAACATTGACGACAAAAATGTTCTCATTGGATACTATTCTGCTGGGATCCCTCCCTCCCTCATGTGCAGAGTCATGTCCATGGACACCGTCCCCACCACCATCGGCAACTGGTACAAAAAGGCCATTCACTTCCAGACTCAGTGGGATCATGCCGACAAAATCGCTAGGCGAAATGTCAAACCCTCCCACTCTTACCAAACGTTCTCCCCCTCCCCATCAAAAACTCGTGACCCCAACGCGATGGACGTTGACACCATCAAAGTCTCCAAACTCACCCCCGAAGAATGGAAATGCTGCCAGGAGAAAGGACTCTGCTTCCATTGCAGAAAACCTGGTCACCTTAGCAATGCCTGCCCCGCTTACCCCTCCGAAACAAAGAAACCCTCTACCAAAAGGGTCCAACAAGTTGAAGAAGAAACCCCAGCCCTGATCGAGCTGGATGATGATAATGAAGAAACCGTGAGGAGAATTTCCTTCTCAGTGGATTTTTAGAAGGGGAATCTCGATCGACGTGAGCACCCCCAGAATTTACCTGTGCATCTGTATCTGTACCAGTGACTAGCAAATCTATGAGAATTCCTTTGCAACTCATCGTACCCTCGCACACCCTGAAAACCATCGATTCCTACGCCCTTATTGATAGCGGTGCAGATATCTCCTGCATTGACTATAGCTTCATGAAGAAGCACAAACTCCCTGTCGCCAAGCTAGAAGAATCCATCCAATCTTGAAACGCTGACAGATCCCTCAACAAAAAGGGAGATATCTGGTACTCCTGCACCCTCTTTATCAACATTGAGGGAATCACCCAGAAAATACTCTTTCATGTAATGTCCCTTAAAGACAACATCATCCTCAGACTCCCCTGGCTATGAACCACCAACCCAGTTATCAACTGGACTCCCTGAACTCTCTCCATCGACGAATCTGTTGACGAATCTAAGTTCCTCTTCGCCTCTCATGAAGCCGATTATAAACGGCACAACTCCTTCCGACCCCCCACTTGTTCCCCTTGCCACGTCAACGTGGACGCCATCACCGACTCTCGCCTCTTCGAGTACAATCAATGGGAAGAGGAGTCGGCCTACATCAACCGAGCTTGCGAAAACAGAGCCCTCTATTGGATCATTCAATGTGGCTCCCGTTTTATCCCCATGGGATCCCCAGTAATTGCCCGCCTCACCACCACCACCGAACTTGCTGTAGCTACAGAAGCTGCCAAACCCAAAGTCACTCTTCCCCCGGAATACTCCCAGTTCTCCTCTGTATTCACTAAGGAGTCCACAGACCATATCCCTCCTTCCTGACCCTATGATCACGAAATCAACCTTACCGACTCCTTCTCCCTGAAAATCGGAAAACTCTATCCTCTTTCCCCCGAAGAACGTCTTGCCACTGAAACTTTCCTTGACGAGAATCTCTGCGCTGGAAAAATCTGCCCCCTTGAACTCTCCCCAAGCTGCTCCTTTCTTCTTTGTAAAGAAAAAGGATGGAGGACTCCGTCCCTGTCAGGACTACAGGTATCTTAATGAACACACTGTTCGGGATGCCTACCCTCTCCCATTGATCTCCGACCTCGTCGACAAACTCAAAGACGCCAAAGTATTCACCAAGTTCGATGTCCGATGGGGCTATAACAATGTCAGAATCAAAGACGGACACCAATGGAAAGCCGCCTTTGTTACCCACAAAGGCCTCTTCAAACCCACCGTCATGTTCTTCGGTCTCACCAATTCCCCCGCCACTTTCCAACAATTCATGAATGATTCCTTCCATGACATGATCGCGGAAGAATGGCTCATCGTCTACATGGACGACCTCCTCATCTTCTCCCCCGACTCCACCTCACACGAGGAATGCACCAAACGTGTCCTGCAACGCATGACAAAACTCGACTTGCACCTCAAACTTGAAAAATGCAAATTCGCCACTGATGAGGTAGAATATCTCAGGATGATCGTCAAACTGGGGCAACTCACTATGGACCCCATCAAGCTCGACAGAATCGCCAAGTGGCCTACCCCCACCAAGGTCAAAGACGTATGCTCTTTCCTCAGCTTCGCCAACTTCTATAGGCAATTCATCCCCAACTACTCTAATGTTGCCCGCCCCCTCATCGATCTCACCAAAAAGAGCCTTCAGTGGAACTGGACCCCTGCCTGCCAAGCTTCCTTTGACTCCCTCAAATCCCTCTTCCTGTCAAAACCGGTTCTTCACCTCCCTGATCTCTCTGCCCCCTTCGCCATCGCTACCGATGCCTCTAAACACACATCCGGAGGAATCCTCCTCCAAACTGACTCTAACAGGGATTGGCACCCCTGTTCCTACCTCTTCCAATCATTCTCTCAAGCAGAACAAAACTATGATATCTATGACCACGAACTCCTCGCCGTCATTCGCGTCCTTAAATCTTGGCAATACTACCTTCATGGCTCCCCCTTCCCAGTTCAGGTCTTTACCGACCACAAGAACCTCACCTATTTTCGACAACCTCAAGCCCTAAACCGCCAACAAGCTCATTGGCTCCTTGACCTCTCAGATTTTGATCTAAAAATGATCCATGTCCCTGAAAAACTCCTTGCAGGTTCCGACACACACTCTCGTCACCCTGACCTCCTCCCCTCCTCTGACCTTGACAATGAAGGAGTCACCCTTCTTCCCCCTTCCTTATTCGTTTGCATCATCGACACCGCTCTCTCTGATCGAATCCAATCCAGTTCCACCAATGACCCCCTCGTACTCCAAGCCCTCCAATCCATGGATGGCTCTATTCCCAGCAACTTCTGCTCCCGCCTCTCTGACTGGCAACATGAAGCCGGTATCCTTACCTACAAAAGCCAAGTCTATGTCCCTAACAATGACTCCCTCCAACACACCATCCTCCAACGATGCCATGACCATGAAACCGCCGGACACCCTGGATACCTGCCAACTAGTGGTCAACGAATTCTGGTGGCCCGGTCTTGCCTCCTACATGCAAAAATACGTCAAAGGCTGTGCAATTTGCCAACAAAATAAATCTAACATGCACCCCACTGTTCCACCTCTCATGCCAATCAAATCTTCCACCTCCCGTCCTTTCCAACAGATCTCCTGCAATCTAATCACTGATCTTCCCCCCTCCACGGGCTTCGATTCTCTTCTGGTCGTGGTAGACCATGGCCTTACTAAGGGAGTAATTCTCTGCCCCACTAAGAAAACCATCACCGCTGAGGGAGTCGCCTCCCTTTTCTTCCACAAAGTCTTCCTCCAATATGGACTCTATGACAAAATCATCTCGGATCGAGGTCCACAATTCGCCTCTGCATTCGCTAGAGAACTTGGAAGAATTCTAAACTATAACCTCTCCCTCTCCACCGCCTACCATCCCCAATCCAATGGAGAAACTGAATGAGTCAACCAAGAAGTAGAAACCTATCTCCGCATCTTCTGTGGCACCAACCCCTCTTCCTGGTCTGAGAAGATCTCTCACACCGAGTTCACCCACAACCACCACCCTCACTCCATCACCGGTCAATCTCCCTTTTACCTCATGATGGGTTATGAACCCCATGCCCTTCCCTCCATCATCTCCGACTCTTCTCTATCCCTGCAGTAGAAACCCGCCTAAAGTCCCTTACCACAGCTCGAGACAAAGCCCTAGCTTCTCATGAACTCGCACGACAGGTCATGGCCTCACGCACCCGCAGAGGCTTCACCCCCTTCAACAAGGGAGACAAAGTCTGGCTTGAAGCCAGAAATCACAAATGATCTGTCGCCAACCCAAAATTCACCCCAAAATGAGAAGGACCCTTTACCATCACCAAAGTCCTCTCCCCCATCATTTACCAACTCCGACTCCTGAAAACGTGGTGTATCCACAACACGTTTCATGCTTCTCTTCTATCCCTTTACAAAGAAAACTCTGTTCACGGAAAGAACTTCCCTGCACCACCACCAGATCTTATCCAAGGGGAAGAAGAATATGAAATCGAAAAGATCCTTCGTCACTGCAGAACTCTGACCAACCACTTCTTCCTGATCCGATGGAAGGGATACTCTGCCGAAGAAGATTCTTGGGTCCCTGAGTGGGATCTCAAAAATGCCAAGTCCGCCCTTGCAAACTATAAGAAACTCCACCCTTCCCTTTCTTCCCCATCACCTTGCACTCCCAGAAACTAAATTACTATGTCTACCTCCTCCAATGCCTTCTCCCGCCACCTTCAAGAATTTAACGAAGACAACAACATCCTCTTATCCCTCCTCCTCACCGACTCTCGCCTCCACCTTTCCTTTGATGCTGCCGTAGAAACACACTCACCCATCGACGACCTAAGGAATGCCTACCTTTTCCTCCAGCAACTCCATCACTTCATCCACTACCTTCGTACCCCCAGTCAGGACACCCCCAGAGAAAACATTGAACTCGCCCTCACCCTCGCTTCCCACGCAGCCACCAACTTAGACAATCGTCTCACCTCCGCCCTCAACCAACTCGGAGCATTGGATATCCTTATCGACGTTGACCGTCAACTCCGCCTCAACTCCCTCCCCTCTCAGAACACCGTAGCTTCTCCTCCCTCTACTACCCAAGCTCCTCTATCTGTCCCTTCTCCTTCTGTCCCAGCCTCTTATGAAGAACGAGTCGCCTACTTACGCACCCAAGAAGCCCAGGAGAGAGCTGACAGAAGAGAGGCCTTCCTCAACCAGACCGACCCCATCCTCCTCCCATCCCATCCGAGATTCAATGAAGCCTGCTTTGTCTGCCATCGTGAGGGTCATCAGAAAAAGGATTGTCGTCTCTACCAATGCCCTATGTGTCTCCGCTTCGCCCCAGGCCATTGCTATGGATGTTGCTCCTGTCTCCGACGAAGCCCCCCACCTATCATTCCTTCCTCCTCCTCTCAGTCCTCTATCCAATCTTGCAGTTCTCGTGCATCCTGCTCAAACTCCCTCTGACTCCCTCAGGAAGTTTTAACTACCTTAGGGAATCTCTCCACACAACAACGGATTGACAACATCACTGAAGAACGGAACAACATGCGCAGCACCCCTCCCAGCGCCCCTACTTCCGACTTGGGAGACGACGCATTGGACGACGTCGCTTACAGGAATATTACTGGCTCCCCTGCAGGAGGGTTTGCAGACCTTTAAGTATCTTCACCAGCATTTTGATTCTAGTAAGGGGGTAATGTTATGATTTATTTTTCTTTACCATTTGTTTTCTTTCTCGTTTTCTTTCTCGAATACTCACTTGTATTGTGAATACTCTTTCATATTCTCCCGAACACTCTTCCGCGTTGTCTTCCTTCTTAGATAAGATCAATCAACACTCAGACGTGTCTACCAGACAACTAATCTTATCTCCATGGATACTAGACCTTAAGCTGGATAAAGTGTAAGTCTTATCCAGACGATCAACAGCCAATGCTATCGAATCATAGAAAGGGGTCGAATATCAGGTGCATGGTTAGTTCATCAATCTTCAACGAGGTTGAGGGGATTGCCTTTTACAGTAGCTTACCGATAGTCTGGATTTAATAGTGTGGGCAAATAATTTGCTGTCACACTAGAGAATGTACTATGCGAAACACAAGTTTGCTAGTAGTGTCGATTCGTAGCGACTAGGGTTACTTCCCTAAGATGCGCTTTCAATAGGTCTTCCAATGGGCTCCTAATCGTCTAGGAGGCGAATTGGGCAAGTAGGTGATTCACACTCTTCACTTAGTCACATAGAAATAGCTTACAAGGAAACTGATTCTATTATGCACTAAGGAGTTGGCAATCAGCTATACGGAAATACTCAATCTACCACTTATCTCCTAGAGTGGGTAGTGAGTGATAGTCAGGTCGGAAAGTACCCTTTCCCTACTAT
>Ga0307508_10005043_pt1 | contig 12682 bp, 14 predicted proteins | sample 9_EM_MG_FD_203089 | JGI IMG/M metagenome (GOLD analysis project Ga0307508, IMG submission 203089) | Populus trichocarpa ectomycorrhiza microbial communities from riparian zone in the Pacific Northwest, United States - 9_EM | ecosystem: Host-associated > Plants > Roots > Unclassified | place... | reverse complement strand
CGCTCTATCGTCATCGACCCCGCGGCCGAGATGCCGAGCAGCGCGTGGTAGATGCCCCACACCGTGCCGAACAGGCCGATGAACGGCGCGGTGCTGCCGATCGAGGCGAGCAGCACCTGGCCGAACTGCAGCTGCGCGAGCACGCCGTGCAGGGCATCGCGCAGGCGCCGCGTCAGCTGCGAATCGGTGTGGCCCTTGGCCTCGAGCGTGCCGCCCGGCGGCGTGGCCGTCGCGGCCGCGAGCAAGGGACTGAGCGCGCGTTCGCGGTCGAAGGCGGCGAGTTGTTCGCGGCCGGCGTCAAGCGTGGGGGCGGCCCAGAACGCGCGCACCGCACGCTCCATGTCGCCGCGCACGCGACGCAGCAGCCAGCCCTTCCAGAGGATCACAACCCAGGCGCTGACCGACATCAGCAGCAGCAACACGGCGACGCCGCGGATGATCGCGTCGCTCTGGTCCCAGAAATTTTCGATACCGGTCATGACAGCACCCCGCTCGCCGCGTACAGCGAGCGACCCTCCGCGAGGGTCGGGCCTCGCTTGGGGCGGCCCGGCGCGGCGGCCCGCCTCATCCGAGCCCCAGCACGTCGTTCATGCCGAACAGGCCGCTCGTGCGGCCGGCCAGGAAACGTGCGGCGCGCAAGCTGCCCTGTGCGTAACCGGCGCGGCTGTTCGAGCGGTGCGTGATCTCGATGCGCTCGCCGGTGCCGGCGAACAGCACCGTGTGGTCGCCGACGATGTCGCCGCCGCGCACGGTCGCGAAGCCGATGGTCGACGGATCGCGTTCACCGGTGACGCCTTCGCGCGCGTAGACGGCGCAATCCTTCAGGTCGCGGCCGAGCGCAGAGGCGATCACTTCCCCCATCTTCAGCGCCGTGCCACTGGGGGCATCGACCTTGTGGCGGTGGTGGGCCTCGATGATCTCGATGTCATAGCCCTCGTTCAGCGCGCGCGCCGCCATGTCGAGCAGCTTGAACACGACGTTCACGCCGACGCTCATGTTGGGCGCCATCACCACCGCGATGTGCTGGGCGTGTGCGGCAATCTCGGCCTTCTGTGCGTCGCTGAAGCCGGTCGTGCCGATCACGGCGTTGACCCCGAGTTCGCGGCACGCCGCAAGATGCGCGAGCGTGCCTTCGGGGCGCGTGAAATCGATCAGCACCTGGGCGTTGGCCAGGCCGGCGCGCAGATCGGAGTGGCTGTGCAACGAGGCGGCCAGCGCCATGTCGTCCGCAGCGTCGATCGCGGCGATCAGCATCTGCCCCATGCGGCCGGACGCACCGGCGACGGCGACCCGCAACGGCGCCGCGCTCATGAGCCGCGGCGCCGGGCCGCCCCAGGCAAGGCGCGTCCCCTCGGGGGACCGGCCGATGTGCTCATCGGACGAGGGGCGCTCATGAGCGCGGTTCGAGCGGCGGGTACTCGCGCGTCGGGCCGATGGGCTCGGCCTCGACGAGCGCCGGTTTGGGCGGCACCGGCAGCGCCTTGGCCTGCTCGGGCGTGAGCTCCAGCGGCGGGGCGTTGCGCGAGGTCTTGAAGGTGTCGATCGAGGCCACGAACTCGCGCTCCGACGGCAGCGGCCCGCCGGTGTCGATGCTCTTGAACTGGTCGCCGGTGAACAGCACGATGATGCGGCGCGACTGGGGCTCCGTGCCCTGACGGCGGATCGTGAAGACGTAGTCCCAGCGGTCGGCATGGAACACGTCGGTCAGCAGTGGTGTGCCGAGCACGTCGCGCACTTGGGCGCGGTTCATGCCGGGCTTGATGAGCTGCGCCTGCTCGCTGGTGATCACGTTGCCCTGCACCACCTCGACGCGGTACGGCGTGACGACACCGAGAAAGCTGTTCGACGATTGCCGCATCGACTGGCAGCCGGCCGTGCCCAGCAGCGCGGCGAGGGCCAGGCTCAGCGGCAGCGCGCGAAACTTGAAGAGCAAATCCATGGTGTGGGGAGCGGCGTGCCGATGGCGGGCGCCAACCTCGATATGATCGAGTGATTCTAGCGGCCCACCTCCAGCCCTTCTTCCCCATGACGCACGCCGACGAACTCAAGAACAGCGGCCTCAAGGCCACGCTGCCGCGCATCAAGGTGCTGGAGATGTTCCAGAAGACCTCGCAGCGCCACATGAGCGCCGAAGATGTCTTCAAGATGCTGCTGGCCGAGGGCGCCGACGTCGGCCTGGCGACGGTCTACCGCGTGCTGATGCAGTTCGAGCAGGCCGGCATCCTGTCGCGCAATCATTTCGAGACCGGCAAGGCGGTATTCGAGCTCAACGAGGGCAAGCACCACGACCACCTGGTGTGCGTCGATTGCGGGCGGGTCGAGGAGTTCTTCGATGCCGAGATCGAGAAGCGCCAGCGCAGCGTGGCGCAGACACGCGGCTTCGAGCTGCAGGACCATGCGCTGGCCCTGTACGCGACCTGCACGAAGAAGAACTGCCCGCACAAGGGCAAGTAAAGAAAGAGGCCTATTCGGGCTTGAGCATCGCCTTGGCGTGGCGCTCGATGAACTCTTTGTAGGTATCGATGCCGCGCAGCTGCAGGATCGTGTTGCGCACCGCCGCTTCGACCAGCACCGCCAAGTTGCGGCCCGCATCGACCGCGATCACGGTCTTGCGCACCGAGACATCGAGGATGTCTTCGTTCAGCGGCTCGTAGGGCAGGCGCTCGAACTCGCGGTCCATCGTTTCCTTGCGCACCAGGTGCACGATCAGCTTCAGGCGCATCTTGCGGCGCACCGCGGTCTCGCCGAAGATGGCCTTGATGTCGAGCAGGCCGATGCCGCGCACCTCGAGCAGGTTCAGCAGCAGGTCCGGGCAGCGGCCTTCGAGCCCGGTCTGCGACACACGGTAAAGATCGACCGCGTCGTCCGCCACCAGGCCGTGGCCGCGCGAGATCAGTTCCAGACCCAGTTCGCTCTTGCCCAGGCCCGATTCGCCGGTGATCAGCACGCCCACGCCGAGGATGTCCATGAACACGCCGTGGCGCGTGGTGCGCTCGGCGAAGTGCATGCTGAGGTAGCTGCGCACCACGTCGATCACGTGGCCGGCGGATTCGCCGGTCGCGAACAGCGGGATGTCGGCGCGGTCGCACATCGCGACCAGCTTGTCGGGTGGGGTTTCGCCGTCGGCGACGATCAACACCGGCGGCTCCAGCGTGACGATGCGCGAGATGCGGCGCTCGGCGACGTCGGCCGTGCTCTGGCTCAGGTAGGCGACCTCGCGCCGCCCGACGATCTGCACCCGGTACGGGTGGATGTAGTTCAGGTAGCCGACCAGGTCGGCGGCCGACTGCGCGTTGCGCACCGCGGACTCGTCGAAGCGCCGCTCCGGGTGGGCGTGGCCGGCGATCCACTCCCAGCGCAGAATCGTGCGGTGCTCTTCAAACAGCGCCTCGGCGCTGATGACGGTCGGTTTCATGAGGCCCCCGGTGCGGAATACCGCACCACCCCCCGAGGGGGCGCGGGCCGGCCGAGGGCCACAAGGTGGGCCTCTTCGTGGCCCATGGCGGCCCGGCGCTCGGCCCGCGCGTCACCGACGGGAAGGCGCATCTGTCAAGCCACCGATTTCAACGGTTCCCAGTTGGCGATCAGCTGGTGCACCGCGGCCGCGTCGGGCTCGGTCTTCAGGCGCTCGCGCAGTTCCCGGTCCGACAGCATCTCGGCGATCTCAGAGAGGATCTCGAGGTGGCGCTGGGTCGCGGCTTCGGGCACGAGCAGGAAGATCAGCAGGCCGACCGGGGCATCGTCGGGTGCATCGAACGGGATCGGCTGCTGCACGCGCAGCACCGCGGCGAGCGGGTTCTTCAGGCCCTTGATGCGGCCGTGCGGGATCGCGACGCCGTGGCCGAGCCCGGTCGAACCCAGCCGCTCGCGGGCGAACAGGTTGTCGGTGACGGTCGCGCGCGCAATCGCGTGCTGGTTCTCGAACACCAGCCCCGCGTGCTCGAAAGCGCGCTTCTTGCTGGTGGCGTCGACATCGACCAGCACGTTGCTGGCAGGCAGGATGGCAGCGAGGCGATTCATCTGTGGCACACGAGACAAGGATTCGGCCTCGGAGTCGGCACAGCGACCACGGGGGTGAAAATCGGGTCGTCAATTATGAAGTGCATGCCGTCGTGGAGGGCAAGCTCCGGCAGGACTCGATGCAAGATTGTGCATCTGGTGCTGCGTCGCAGCAACGATGTGCGACCCCCGGGTCGTGGGGAAATGACGCCGGCGTCAAAAAAGCGGCCCGCAGGCCGCCTTGGATGACAGGGCTAACGGCTTGATCAGACCGGGGCGGTGTCGATCCGTTTCGCGGATGCGTGGTGGTGATCCTGTACCTTGTCCTTGTGGCGGCACACCTGGCGATCGAGCTTGTCCATCAGCTGATCGATCGCGGCGTACAGATCTTCACTCGATTGTTCGACGAAGATGTCCTTGCCCTTCACATGGAGGGTGACTTCGGCCTTTTGTCGACGTTCCTTCTCCTTCAGTTTCTCCACCGACAGCAGCACATTGATGTCGACCACTTGGTCGAAATGGCGCGTGACCCGATCCAGCTTTGTGAGTACATACTCTCGCAGAGCGGGAGTCACTTCAAGGTGATGGCCGCTGATGGTCAAGTTCATGGGGGCGTCCTTTTGCAGGGGTGGGGGGGGCGGGGGCGGGCAAGCGGAGGGGGAGCGAGGCGGGTGGGCGCGGGGCCGTTCGAGACCAGTGTGCCAACCTTCCGCCCCTGTGACAAGCGCATGAAACGGTTGCTCACCAGACCCTTTTTCGAGGCCAAATACCGTGCCAAAGTGGCGCCGGGACGGGCCATCGCGGGTGCAATAATCCAAGGCTGTGCCGCAGCGAAGTTCTTGGGCTCTCGCGCCTCGCGGTCATCGCCAACCTCGGCCAACCCCGTGTCCGCATGCTCAACGTCTTCACGCTGGCCAATGGCCGGCTTGCCCAGGAAGAGATCGAAAGCCTGGACGCACTCGCCCAGGTCATGACGCGCACGCGGCCGGTGTGGGTCGACCTCGACGCGCCCACGGCCGACGAGAAGGGCTGGATCGCCCAGCACTTCGGCGTGACCATCCCCGAGGATGCGGTCGACGACGATCTCGAAGAATCCGCCCGCTTCTATGAAGAAGACAACGGCGAACTGCACATCCGCTCCGACTTCCTGATCGACGACGACGAGGCCCCGCGCAACGTGCGCGTGGCCTTCATCCTCTATCAAGGCGTGCTGTTCTCGATCCACGGCGAAGAGCTGCCGGTGTTCCGCCTGCTGCGCCTGCGCGCGCGGCGCATTCCGGCGCTGATCGAGGATGCGAAGGACGTGCTGCTCAAGCTCTATGACGCCGATGCCGAGTACAGCGCCGATGCGCTCGAAGGCATCTACGACAGCCTCGAGAAGGTCAGCGCCCGCGTGCTCAAGCAGGACGTGAACGACCAGGCCGCGGGCGAGGCGCTGAACGCGATCGCGCGCGAAGAAGACCTGAACGGCCGCATCCGCCGCAACGTGATGGACACGCGCCGCGCGGTCAGCTTCATGATGCGCAGCCGCATGCTCAACGCCGAGCAGTTCGAGGAGGCGCGCCAGATCCTGCGCGACATCGATTCGCTCGACAGCCACAGCACCTTCTTGTTCGACAAGATCAACTTCCTGATGAACGCCACGGTCGGTTTCATCAATATCAACCAGAACAAGATCATCAAGATCTTCTCGGTCGCCAGCGTCGCGCTGCTGCCGCCGACCCTGATCGCGAGCATCTACGGCATGAATTTCAAGGCCATGCCGGAGCTCGACTGGTCGTGGGGCTACCCGTTCGCGCTTGCGCTGATGCTGGCGTCGGTGGCCGCGCCGTTCATCTTCTTCCGGCGCAAGGGCTGGTTGAGGTAGTTTTCGTCGGGGATGTCGCCCTCAGGCCGGAGCGCACTGGGTGGCGCGCCCCGGCAGGGATAAGAGTGTTGCGAAGCGCTCCCGGGGGAATCAGGGAGGGAGGAGGGAGGAGATCAACCGCCCGGGGCTTGCAGCCGGCCTGAGCCGGTGGCTTCGCAACAGAAAACGAATCCGCTGATCGCGATCCGGTTTGGAGGCGCTGACGCTTGCAGAGTTCCGTGCAATTCATCGCAATGTGAGCCCGTTCGGCGCAAGCCGCCAGTCGCGGCTATCGCGTGCGCATTAAATGTAACAACTGAGGCTGCTGGCGCGGCCACGATGCTTCGATGACGACCTGTGCTGACGCGGGGCTGTCATCTGCCACAGACTAGAATCCGCCGACTACAAGGCTTGCCATGATTTATCCCGAACTTTTCAAGCAGCTCGAGGCGGTCCGCTGGAACATGGACAAGGACATCCCTTGGGACCATTTCGACGCCAGCAAGCTGACCGACGAGCAGGCGCAGACCATCAAGATGAACGCCATCACCGAGTGGGCGGCGTTGCCGGCCACCGAGATGTTCCTGCGCGACAACAAGGACGACGCCGACTTCTGCGGCTTCATGAGCGTCTGGTTCTTCGAGGAGCAGAAGCACTCGCTGGTGCTGATGGAATACCTGCGCCGCTTCCGGCCCGATCTCGTGCCCACCGAAGCCGAGCTGCAGGAAGTGCGCTTCGAGTTCGATCCGGCCCCCGCGCTCGAGACGCTGATGCTGCATTTCTGCGGCGAGATCCGCCTGAATCACTGGTACCGCCGCGCCGCCGAATGGCACACCGAGCCGGTGATCCAGGCCATCTACGAAACCCTGGCGCGCGACGAGGCGCGCCACGGTGGCGCCTACCTGCGCTACATGAAGCGCGCGCTGCAGCAGTTCGGCGACGAGGCGCGTGCCGCGTTCGCCAAGGTGGGCGTGCTGATGGCCAGCGCGCGCCGCACCGCGCAGGCGCTGCACCCGACGAACCTGCACGTGAACATCAAGCTGTTCCCGCGCGACACGGTGCAGAGCCGCCTGCCCAACCCCGAGTGGCTCGAGAAGTGGCTCGACAAGCAGATCCAGTTCGACGCGGTCTGGGAGACCAAGGTCGTCGAGCGCATCCTGCACAACATGAGCCTGCTGATGGAGCGCAGCTTCGCCAGCGTCCAGGAGCTGAACCGCTTCCGCAAGGAAGTGACCGCGGCGCTCGCCGCCGCGGCGCGGCCTGCGGCGGCCGCTTCCGGGGCGAGCTGAGACGAAACGGCCGGCGCTCAGCCGGTCTTCTTCGCCGCGGCGGCGCGCTCCTGATCCGCCTTGCGATCCGCCGTGACACGCTGCGCGCTCGGCCGTTCGCCGACCAGCTTGCCGTAGGCCTTCCAGTCGATGCCGACGGCCGCGAGCAGGTCCTCGCCGTAGACGGCGCGCGTCGCCATCGCGACGACCGGCAGGCTTGCCCACGCGGCGCAATCGGCCTGTGTGAACGTATCGCCGGCGACGAAGGGCGCGAACTTCGCGAGGCGCCTGAAGCCGGCGATGTTGATCGTCAGCAGCTTGCGCAGCCGCTCGACATTGGCCTCGCTCAGCTCACCGCCGAAGAACGCCTTCGGGTACAGCTGGCGCGCGGCCAGTTCCAGATGCAGCTCGATGAAGGTCGTGAGCTCGCGCACCTTGGCCGCCTGCCACGGATCGGCCGGCATCAGCGGCGGCGTCGGGTGGCGGGCCTCGATGTAGTCCATGATCACCTGGCTCTCGCACAGCGTGCCGTGCTCGGTGCGGATGAACGGCACCTTGCCGAGCGGCGTCGCCTCGAGCACCCGCTCGCTTTTCTTGCCGCTCGGAACCAGTTCCTCGGTGAAGGCCACGCCTTTTTCCAGCAGCGCGAGCTTGACCTTGTTGTAGTAGTTCGACGCCGTGAAGCCGCAGAGCACGAACATGGAAGTCTCCTGTTGTCGAATGATCTGGCGCGAGTCTAGAGCGAGCCAGGGGCCGCGCCTGCCACGCAGGAGACAATCGGCGCATGTCTGCCACCTCCTTCCTCGACAAGCTCTGCACGCGTGCCGATCTGGCCGCACGCGTGGCCGCGCTCGCGCAGCCGCTGGTGTTCACGAACGGCGTGTTCGACATCCTGCACCGCGGCCATGTCAGTTACCTCGCGCAAGCGCGTGCGCTCGGTGCGAGCCTGGTGATCGGCTTGAACAGCGATGCGTCGGCACGCCTGCTCGGCAAGGGCCCGGACCGGCCGCTCAACGCCGAGCTCGATCGCGCCTGCGTGCTCGCCGCGCTGGAAAGCGTCAGCCTCGTGACCTTGTTCGACGAGGCCACGCCGGTCGAACTGCTTAAGCTCGTGCGACCACAGCTCTACGTGAAGGGCGGTGACTACGACATCGAGGCGCTCGAAGAGACGCGCTGCGTGCGTAGCTGGGGTGGCGACGCGAAGGCGCTGCCGTTCGTCGCCGGCTACTCGACGACCGCGCTGGTGCGTCGCATCCGCAGCTGATGACGATCAGTTCGAGTCGCGCGCACGCAGCTGGCGCGCCGGGTACGCGATCGTGCGCTCGGCCCACTGCGTGAAGCGCCCGGCCTCGGCCGAGCGTTCCTTGCGCAGGTGCGCGATCAGCGCCGCGTCGCTGAAATGCGGTTCCGCAGGCTCGCCGATCAGCCGCCAGCCGTTCGGGTAGGCCAGCGCGAGCGCGCCGTCGCTGGCGGTGAAGCCGACGATGCGGCACACGTCCGCGGCGCGCACCCAGCGCACGTGCGCGTCGTCCTCGATCACCTGCACCGGGGTGCCGCGGTACACGTAGTGCCGGCCTTCGAGCGGGCGCCAAATCAGCACGCGCGTCTGGTGGCGCAGGTCGCTCATCAGATCGAGCAGCGGCTTGGCGAGCAGCACGCCGTACAGCGGAGCGGTACAGACCATAGGCACCAGGCCGCCCACCCGCCACACGCACCACGAGACAAGCCCGCACAGCGCGAGCCGCCACGCGATGCGCGCGACCGCGGTGTTGTTCATCATGGTCATCGGGATGCAGCGTGGCGTGGCGGGATCAGCGCGACGAGCGCACACAGCGCACCGGCGAGCGCGCCGCTGGCGTGGACGAGCGGCGCGACGGCAATGTCCCAGCCTTCGGGGTGGCGCAGTGTCGCGCCCCAGGGCGATTCGCTCAGCAGCTTGGCGACGAAGCCGACGGCGACGACCGCGCCGACCCAGCGCTGTGCGCGGGTCCGGCCGCTCGCCAGCACCCACACGACGAGCGCCGCGATGCCCGCGTGCACGACCCCCGACAGGCCGCCGTAGTGCAGCAGGTCGGGCCGCACCAGCAGCCCGAGGTGTGTGAGCGGCCAGGCCGCGAGCCAGGCCCAGGCCAGGCGCGACGGCACCAGCGCGGCGACGCCGCACAAGCCGGTGAGGGCGATGCCCGCGAGGTTGCCGATCAGGTGCGCGCCGCTGTAATGCACGCCGACCGCGCTGAACGCCCGCCACGGCTGGGTCCAGGCGAGCGCCGGTTGCCAGTCGATCAACTCACGCGGCAGCGCCCAGCCCGCGAGCGCGCAGGCCGCGAACAGCGCGGCGACGCCGACCCAGGCCGCGTAGGACCGACCGGCCCACGAGCTCAAGAGGCCGCGGCGCCGAACACCGTGCGCCACAGGGCGAGCACCGCGTCGCGCTGCCCGACCATCGTGTCGGGGTCGACCTGCGTCGGTTGTTCGTCGAGCCGCGCCTGGTGCTGCGCGCGGCGCAGTTCGCGGTAGGCATCGGCGGCGGCATCGCCGATCGGTGCGGGCAGCAGCCCGTAGAGCTGCGCGCGCTGCAGCAGCGCGATGTTGCCGACGTCGTCGAGCAGCCCCGGCTGCGCGGCGCCCTGCGCGAGCACAAGGTACTGCACCGCGAACTCGGCGTCCATCATGCCGCCGGCGCTGTGCTTGACGTCGAAGCGCCCGTTGCGCACCGGATGCGCGCTGCGCACCTTCTCGCGCATCGCGACGACCTCGGCGCGCAGCGCGGCCACGTCGCGCGGCGCGCAGAGCACCGTGCGCCGCACCGCGTCGAAACGCGGCTCGAGCGCACGCCAGCCGGCGCACCAGCGCGCGCGCGTCAGCGCCTGGTGCTCCCAGGTCCAGGCGGTGTTGCCGCCGCGGCCGGTCTGGTAGCGCTCGAACGAGGCGAGCGAGGTCACGAGCAGGCCCGAGTTGCCGTTCGGCCGCAGCGCGGTGTCGATGTCGAACAGCTCGCCCGCCGCGGTGCGCAGCGTCAGCCAGCCGATGAGCTTGCGCACGAACGCGCCGTAGACCTCGGCCGCGCGGTCGGCGTCGGGCTCGTCGGCATCGTCGTACAGGAACACCACGTCGAGGTCGCTGCCGTAGCCAAGCTCCTTGCCGCCGAGCTTGCCGTAGGCGATCACCGCGAGGCGCGGCTCGTCGAGGTGGGCCTGTTTCAGGTGCCGCCAGGCCCAGCGCATCGCGATCGCGAGCGTGGCGTCGGCCAGCGCCGACAGGTCATCGGCGACCTGCTCGACCGTGATCTCGCGCTCGACGTCGCGCACCAGCGTGCGGAAGACCTCGGCGTGGTGGGCGCGGCGCAGCGTGTCGAGCAGCGATTCTTCGTCGGCCTGGCCGGAACGCTCCCAGGCCTCGTGGCGCTCCTCGAGCTCGAGCGCGAACTCGGCCGGATCGAAGCGGCCATGCAGCAGGCGCTGGTCGGCGAGCTCGTCGATCACGCCCGGGTGCAGCATCAGGTAGCGCATCGGCCAGCGCGCCAGGCCGAGCAGGCGCAGCAGCCGCGTCTGCACCTCGGGCCGCTCGACCAGCATCGCGAGGTAGCTCTCGCGCCGCAGCAGCGGTTCGATCCAGTCGACGAAACGCGTCGCCGCCGCCATCGTGCAGCGCTCGTCCTTCACCGCCTGCGCGGCGCGCTTGATCAAGCGGGCCAGGCGCAGCTTGCTGTCGTCGCGCAGCATCTGGATCTTCGGCTGCTCGCGCCACGGCCGCACGCGCGCCGCGAGTTCGGGCGGCAGGTGCTCGAGGAAGGCCTCGCTGTCCACCGGCGCCGGCGGCCCTCCATTGCAACTCTTGCAGCCGTTGCCCGCATTCGCACCGGTCGCCGGCGCGCGGCCGTCGTGCAGCAGCGCGTCGAACTCGGTCGCGACGAACTCGCGCACCTCGCCGAGCTTGTCGAGCAGCTCGCAGGCGTCGTTGTTGCAGACCAGGCCGAGGCTGCGCGCGATCCAGTTCAGGTCGGCGTCGTTCGTCGGCAGCAGGTGGGTCTGCTGGTCGTCGAGGTATTGAATCCGGTGCTCGACCCGGCGCAGGAACTCGTACGCCGCGGCCAGCTTCTCGGCGCTCGCCGGGCTCATCAGACCGCCGGCGGCGAGCTTGACGAGCGACTTCAAGGTCGAGCGCGTGCGGATCTCGGGGAACTGCCCGCCGCGTGCGACCAGCAGCAGCTGCACGATGAACTCGATCTCGCGGATGCCGCCGCGCGAGAGCTTCACATCGTTTGCGCGCTCGGGCCGGCCGGCGGCGCGGCGCTGCGCCTCTTCGCGCACCTTGGCATGCAGCTGGCGCAGGCCCTCGAACACGCCGTAGTCGAGGTAGCGCCGGTAGACGAAGGCCGTGACGAGGCTGCGCAGCGCGAGCGCGCGGCCATTCAGCACGCTCGCGCGCGGCGCGACGATGCGGCTCTTCAGCCAGGCGAAGCGCTCCCACTCGCGCCCCTGGACCTGCAGGTATTCCTCGAGCATCGCCATGCTCACCGCGGGCGGGCCGGAATTGCCGTTCGGGCGCAGCATCAGGTCGACGCGGAACACGAAGCCGTCTTCGGTCGTCTCGCCGATCAGCGTGTAAAGACTCTTCGCGACCTGCGCAAAGTATTCGTGCGCGCTGATGGGCCGAGCACCATCGGTCTGCCCGTCCTCTTCGTAGACATAGATCAGATCGATATCCGACGACACATTCAGCTCGCGCGCGCCGAGCTTGCCCATGCCGACGACCCAGTAGTCGATCGTGCCGCCCTGCGCATTGCGCGGTGCACCATGACGCACGTCCGCATCGAGCCGGGACTGGGCGAGCGCGCGGTCGAGGGTGACCTCGGCCAGCTCGGTCATCGCGCACGTGATGTCGGGCATCGCCGCACCGCGCTCGATGTCGAGCACCGCGAGCCGCTCCAGCACCAGCTGACGCGCCACGCGCATCGCACTCGCGAGCGTGCGGCCCTCGGCGCAGAGGCAGTCGATCAGCGCCGCGATGCTCGCGCGCGTCGGCAGCCCGGCGGCGAGCAATGGCAGTTCGGCCTGATAGCGGCGCCGGATGCGCTGCACGAAGCGGCTGTGGTCGGCGGCGGCGGGGGAGTCGATGCCCGAAGCGGAGACAGGAAGTAACGTGCTTGAACCCATGGACGCCGAAGGGGTCTGTGCTAGATTGATCGATCAGTCTTTCGCCGATCTGGCTGGCGCACCGATGTCTTCATGTCTCTGATTCCGCCCGCCACGTCCACCTTCGATGTCTTTGCCCCGCGTTGGGTGCGCGTGCGATGGGTTGCGCGCGCGCTCCTCGGGGTGGTCATCATTGCGTGGAGCTTATTGCTGATCGCGTGGCTGACACTCCATTGGGGGATTCTGCCCCACATCCAGCAATGGCGTGAGCCGATCCAGGAGCGGGCGAGCAAGGCACTCGGGGTTCCGGTGCGCATCGGCCAGATCGAGGTGCGTTCCCGAGGCTGGGCCCCGACCTTCGAACTGCGCGAGGTCGTGCTGCACGACGCCGACCAGCGCCCCGCGCTGCGCCTGCCGCGCGTGTCGGCCGCGGT
>Ga0307508_10005042_pt1 | contig 12685 bp, 12 predicted proteins | sample 9_EM_MG_FD_203089 | JGI IMG/M metagenome (GOLD analysis project Ga0307508, IMG submission 203089) | Populus trichocarpa ectomycorrhiza microbial communities from riparian zone in the Pacific Northwest, United States - 9_EM | ecosystem: Host-associated > Plants > Roots > Unclassified | place... | reverse complement strand
CGCGCCACCATGTACACGCCGGCCGTGACCATGGTGGCGGCGTGGATGAGCGCCGAGACCGGCGTGGGACCGGCCATGGCGTCGGGGAGCCAGACGTAGAGCGGCAGCTGCGCGCTCTTGCCGCAGGCGCCGACGAAGAGGAGGAGGCCGATCCAGAACGCCGGCGGCATCCCGAGGCTCATGCCCGCGAGCTTCCCGGCCGCGACGAGATTGCCGCCGCCCCGACACGCCTGCGCGATGCCCTCGAAGTCGAGGCGCCGCGTGACCGTCCAGAGCAGGAAGATGCCGAGGAGGAAACCGAAATCGCCGATGCGGTTCACCACGAACGCCTTGCGGCCGGCGTTGGCGTTGGCCTCCTTGTCGTACCAGAAGCCGATGAGGAGGTACGAGCACGTGCCGACGCCCTCCCAGCCGATGAACATGACCGGCAGGCTGTCGCCGAGGACGAGGATGAGCATCGCGCCGGTGAAGAGGTTCAGGTACCCGAAGAACGTGGAGCGGCGCGGGTCGTGCGCCATGTAGCCGATGGAGTAGACGTGGATGAGGAAGCCGACGAAGGTGACGGTGAAGATCATCACCGACGACAGCGGGTCGAGACGGAGGCTGAGGCCGATGGCCAGGTGCTCGTTGAACCGCTGCGTCGGATCGGCGCTGCCCGATTCGATCCACGTGTAGAAGGCGTCGACGAAGGGGCGGACCTGCGCGTCGTGGAGGCGCGCGTTCCGCCAGGCGTCGTACATCGGGCCGGCGATGGCGCTGATCGCCAGCAGCGCCGCGGCGCCGACGGCGGCGACGGCGACGAAGGCCGAGAGCCAGCGCGGGAGCTGCCGCCCGATCAAGAGGTTGATGGCCGCCCCGATGAGCGGCAGGAGGAAGATCCAGTGCAGCCAGGTCAAGTTCGCGCTCACAGGGGCCCCGTCAGTACTTGAGCGTGGTCAAACGATCGACGTTGGCGTGCCGCGTGGAGCGGAACACACCGACGACGATCGCCAGGCCGACCGCGGCTTCGGCGGCAGCCAGGGCGATGACGAGCATGGCGAGCGCATGGCCCTTCATGTCGTGGCGGAGCCGCGCGAACGTGAGCAGCGTGAGGTTGCCCGCGTTGAGCATGAGCTCGACCGACATGAGGACGATGAGCGCGTTCCGGCGCATGATTGCGCCGACCACGCCGATGCCGAAAAGGACCGCGGCCAACGCAAGGAAGTGGCCCGCGCCGATGTTTCCGATCGCGTCGATCATGACAGCTCTTCCTCCCCGACGTTCGGATGCGCGGGGTGCGCGAGGACCAGCGCCCCGACGACGGCGATGAGGAGGACCAGGGACACAGCCTCGAACGGAAAGAGGTAGCTGCCGAAGAGGACGTCGGCCATGGACTTGGTCGTGCCGAAATCGGTGGGCAGCGGCCCGGCCACCTCGGGGGAGACCTTGGGCGCCCCTACGAGGACCATGATCAACCGGACGAGGAAATAGAGGAGCGCCAGGCCGGAGATGGCCTTGCCGAAGATGCCGCGGAGCGCCCACGGCTCTTCTTCTTCCTTGTTCAAGATCATGATGACGAAGACGAAGAGCACCATGATCGCGCCGGCGTAGACCAGGACCTGGATGACGGCGACGAAGTGGGCATAAAGGAGGACGTAGAGCCCCGCGAGGCCGATGAACGACCCGACGAGGAACATGACCGCGGTGACGGCGTTCCGGCGCGTCACCATGGCGATCGCGCCGCCGATGGCGATGATCGCGAACAGCCAGAAGACGATCGCGTTGCCGGCGCCCTGGCTCTGCGGAGCGGCCGGCGGTTGCGGCGCCGGTACGGCTCGGTCGGCCTGAGCATCCTGCGCGCGCGCCGGCGCGGGCGCGAGCGACACGCCCGCGAACGCGAGGAAGATCATGACGATGACCGCTCGCATCTAGTGGGCCCCCACGGCGATGCGCTCGGTCGTGACATCGCGCTCGTCGACGGAGCCCTCGGCGGCGCGGAGCTTGGCCTCGAAATCGCCCCGGAACTTGGTCAGGAAGCCCAGCATCGGCCAGGCCGCCGCCTCGCCGAGCGCGCAGATGGTGTTCCCGGCGATGCCGTGGGCGATCGAGCCGAGGAGCGTGACGTCGCCCGGCCTGCCCTTCCCTTCGGCGACGCGCGTCGAGACCCGCGCCAGCCAGCCGGTGCCCTCGCGGCACGGCGTGCATTGCCCGCAGCTCTCGTGGGCGTAAAAACGCATGATCCGCGCGACCACCGCCGGGATGTCGGTCGCGTCGTCCATGACGACGATCCCGCCCGAGCCGGCCATGGTGCGAAGTGTCCGGCCGCCGCCCATGTCGAACTTGACGCCGGGCTGGACCTCACACTCCTTGATGCGCTTGTCGGTCATCAGCGCGTCAAACTCGCAGGGCACGTCGAGCTCGTCGGCGTCGAGCGGCGGCATCGAGGTGCCGCCGGGGATGACGGCGCGGACGTTCCGGCCGCCGGGGACGCCACCGCAGATGTCGAAGATGATCTGACGGAAGGTGATGCCGACCGGGAGCTCGTAGACGCCGGGCTTGTTCACGTGGCCCGAGACGCAGACGATGCGCGTGCCGCCCGACTTGCCCATGCCCAGGTCGTTGTACCAGGCGCCGCCCTTGTTGATGATGTGCGGCACGTTCATGATCGTCTCGACGTTGTTGACGATCGTCGGTGCCCCGAAGAGCCCCTTCACCGCGGGAAAGGGCGGCTTGAGCCGCGGCCAGCCGCGCTTGCCCTCGAGCGAGTTCAGGAGCGAGGTCTCCTCGCCGCAGATGTAGGCGCCGGCGCCGCGGTGGACCGTCAGGTCGAGCGGGTAGCCGGAGCCGGCGACGTTCTTGCCGAGGTAGCCCTTGGCGTAGGCCTCGTCGACGGCCTTCTTCAGGACCTTGAACTCGCGCATCATCTCGCCGCGGATGTAGACGTAGGCGTGGTGGCAGCCCACGGCGAACGAGCTGACGATGATGCCCTCGATGAGCTGGTGCGGATCCCAGTAGAGGAGCTCGCGGTCCTTGCAGGTGCCGGGCTCGGACTCGTCGGCGTTGATGACGAGGTAGACCGTCTTGGCGTCCTTGGGGATGAAGCCCCACTTCATGCCGGTGGCAAAGCCTGCGCCGCCGCGCCCGCGCAGGTTCGACTTCTTCACCTCGTCGACGATCTCGACGGGCTTCATCCCGAAAGCCTTCTTCAAGGACGCATAGCCGCCGCGCTTTTCGAAGGTCGCGATCTGCTTTTGCGCCTCGTCGCCGAAGCCGTTGGTCAAGAGCTTGAATCCGATCGCCGCCGGCATCAGTCGACGTGCTCCGAACGCGGGTTCTTCATGAGCTCCTCGAGCGCCCGGTCGATCTTCTCGGGCGTGAGATCGAGAAAATACTCGGTGCCGCAGATCATCATCGGGGCGTTGGCGCAGGCCGCCAGGCACTCCTCCTCGACGAGGGTGAACATGCCGTCGGCGGTGGTCTCCCCCGGTCTGATGCCGAGCTTGCGCTCGACGTGGCCCAGGATGTCGTAGGCGCCGCGGAGCATGCACGAGACGTTCGTGCACACCATGAGCACGTTCTTCCCGACGGGCTTCTGGTGAAACATCGTGTAGAAGGTGACGACGCCGTAGATGTGCGCGACGGGCAGGCCCAGATAGTCGGCGACGACCTGCTGCACCTCGGACGTGAGCGCACCGAGCTCCGCCTGGGCGATGTGCAGCGCCGGGAGCGTCGCCGCCATGCGCGTTGGGTAGCGGGCGATCACCGCGTCGAGCTTCTTGCGAGCCGCTTCGGAGAACTGGACGGGCATGTCTCTCTTTTTTTTCGGAAAGGCGGGGGCAACATAAAAGACCGGGCCCGGGGTGTCAAGGCGAGCAGCCGCCCGGAACATGGTATGTGTGGGGCCAAAGATGAGCTCGGCCCCGCCTCCGTCCGTCATGCGGACGGTCGAACGAACCGCCCTGGCCCTCTGCACCTATGTGAACCGCAACGCCGGCGCCAAGGCGCTCCAGACCGCCTTCCACCGGCAGGTCGGAAACCGCTGGATCCAGGGGGCGATCGGCAGGCGCCTCCGCTTCATCGGGCTCGAGGGCGCCATCGCGCTCGAGCCCGATCGGGGCGTGCTCCTTTGCGCCAACCACCGCTCGTTCTTCGATCAGTACGTACTGATGAGTATTCTGTACGACCGGGCGAGCTGGCCCAAGCGCTGCTTCTTCCCGGTCCGCTCGAACTTCTTCTACGAAGCCTGGAGCGGCATCGCGGTGAACGGGATCATCGGCGGCTTCGTCATGTGGCCGCCGATCTTCCGCGACGTCTCGCGCAGCGAAGAGAACAAGCACGCGATCGACGAGATCTGCGAGCTCATCCAGGAGCCCGGCACGGTCGTCGGCATGCACCCCGAGGGCACGCGCGGCAAGGGGCCCGATCCGTACGAGCTCCTGCCGGCGCAGCCGGGCGTGGGCCAGGTGGTCATGCGCGCGCGGCCGATCGTCTTGCCCGCCTTCATCAATGGCCTCGGGAACAACATCCTCAGCGAGCTGACGTCGCGCTGGAATTCCAAGGCCGGGCCGATCAACTGCGTCTTCGGCGCGCCCGTGGATTTCGGCGATCTTCTCGAGGGCAAGCCGCGGCCCGCCCAGTACAAGCGGGTGGCCGACCGGATCGCCGCCGAGATCAAGAAGCTCGGTGAGATCGAGCGAAAGGCCCGGCAGTAGCTCGAGGCCCGTAGCTAGTTCTTGCCGCTCTTTTCTCTGCCTGGAGACGGAGCTGCGCCGCCGAGGTTGTGCTGCGCGAGCTTCTTCCGCAGCGTGTTCCGGTTGAGGCCGAGGATCTCCGCGGCGCGGAGCTGGTTTCCCTGCGCGTGCTCCATGACCAGCGCGAGGAGCGGCCGCTCGACGCGGCCGATGACCTCGTCGTAGAGGTTGTCGATCGGGTAGCCGTCGACCTTGCGGAGGAAGCCCTTGAGCTTGCTCCGCACGAGCTCCTCGAAGGACATGTCCTCGAGCGGGATGCGCTCCTCGACCTTGGGCAGGACCTCCTCGACGAGCGCGCTGTCGATCGGCTTTCGCGTCGTGCCCTTGCCCTTCCACGAAAGGACGAGGCGTCGCGCGACGTCCTTCAGCTCCGCCACGTTGCCGGGCCACGGATACTTGGCCATGCGGTCGAGGGCGCTGTCGTGGATCGACGGGCAGGCGCGACCGAGCTCCTCGCCCGCCTGGGTGAGGAAGCGCTTGACGAGCTTGGGCAAGTCCGCCATTCGCTTTCTGAGCGGCGGGATGTGGATGCGCACGCCGAGGCGGTCGTAGAGCTCGCGATCGAACACGGCGGAGTCCACCGCTGGTGCGAGATCGCCGTCGGTGGCGCCGATGATGCGCACATCGAAGAGCTCGCCCGATTCTTCGCGCTCGCGGCGGCGGAGCACCTTCGCCAGGCCGCGCTGCGGGCCGGGTGGCAAGGCGTCGACGTCCTTCAGGAGCAAGGTTCCGCCGTTGGCCCGACGGAGCGTGCCGGCCCGCGCGCCGAAGAGCTCACCCTCGAGGAGGTCGCGCGGGATGGTGGCGGCCTTGACCGCCACGAAGTCGGCGCCGCGCCGGGGCCCCGCGTAGTGGATGGTCCGGGCGACGAGCTCGCGCCCCGTGCCGGGCTCGCCCTCGATGAGCACGGGGTTGTCGGTCTCGGCGGCCTGCTCGACTTGCTCGACGACGGCCGCCATCTCCGGCGAGTCGCCGACGATCAGGCTCTCGCGCAGGATTCGCTTCCGCCGCGAGGCCGAGCTTGAAAACAGGTTCCCCACGCGCTCGCCGATCCGCCCCCCGCTGGCAAACGTGGAACTAGGCCGATTCGTCCGACTGGACATGCTCTCCGCCCGCGAGCTCACGCCTGGCCCGCGCGTTCCATTAGCGACGTCTCGCAGCTCTTAGTCAAGACCCGCGCGCACTGCGCGGCGAAAAACGAGCGACCCGCCGCTTGGATGTGATCAGCGTCGGTCAGGGCCCATACGCTTTGCCGCAGACCGTTCGCACCTGGCAAGGCCTTTGCGTACCATGCGCACGCCTTGCGCAGCTCGGTCGCCTGCCGCTTGGCCTCGGTACGCGTGAGGATCAGCTCGACGTGGCGCGCGTAGGCGAGCGCTCGCTCCTCGACCGTCGGTGGCCCAGGATCGAGCTCGCTGCGCTCGAGAGCGCGGATCGAGCGGAAGAGAAACGGGTTTCCCATCGCGCCGCGGCCGATCATGACCGCGTCGCAGCCGGTCTCGGCGCGCATGCGGAGATACCCTGCGACATCGATCACGTCGCCGTTCCCGACGACCGGTACAGTTTTCGGTACGGCGTCGCGGACCTTGCCGATGATCGCGAGGTCGCTCTTGCCGGAGAACCCCTGCGTGCGCGTACGGCCGTGGACGGTGATCATCGCCGCGCCCGCCTCGACCATCGCGCAGGCGAACTCGGGGGCGTTCTTGTTTCGCTCGTCCCAGCCGGCGCGGTGCTTGACGGTGACGGGTACGTCGGGCGGCACGGCCCGCTTGACGACGCGCACGAGCGACTGCGCGAGCTCGGGCTCCTTCATGAGGGCCGAGCCGCACTCACCGGCGACGACCTTCTTCGCCGGGCAGCCCATGTTGATGTCGACGAGCGAGGCGCCGATCGCGACCGCCATCTCGGCGGCGCGCGCCATGGTCTCGTCCTCGCGGCCGAAGATCTGGACGCCGAAGCGCCGGCCGTCGAGGCTCGCGGTCAGCTTGTCGACGGTCTTCCGGGCGCCCACCGAGAGGGCGTGCGCCGAGAGGAACTCGGTGATGGTGAGGCCGACGCCCATCTCCTCGCAGACGGTGCGAAACGGCAGATCGGTGACCGCCGCCATCGGGGCGAGGAGGACCGGGACGTCTATGGTGAGCGGACCGATGCGCACGGGAACCGGAGGTATAGCGAAATTCCCGACGCTGCGCTAGCCGGAGTGCCGCGGCCCGGCCGTTGGCCTCGCTACCGCAAGTCTTCCGGGCGGTTCACGTTGGCCAGCGACTGGAGTGTCGGGTCGACGGCGCGGAGCTCGTCCTCGGTGACGACGCGCACCGGGAAGTCCGAGTGAAAGCAGGTGACGCGCCGCTGGCCGGCGCCCAGCCGGATGCGGATCGACGCCGCGCAGCCTCGGGCGTAGCGGGCGAACAGCGGCTCGGGCTTGCCGCCGATGACCGGCAAGACGATCGGCGCCTCGTCGGGATGATGAGCCACCATGCGCGCGGCGTCCGGGATGATGAAGGGCATGTCGCTGGCGATGATGAAGACGCGCGGCGCGACCATCGCCTCGAGGACGGCGAGGATTCCGCCGAGCGGTCCGGTGTCGCGGATCGTATCGGGCACGACCGGCACGCCGAGGTCGGCAAACAGGCTGGGCTGATTGGCGCTGATCATGACCTCGCTGAACAGCGGCCGGAGGACGTCGAGCTGGCGATCGATGATCCGTCGACCCTCGATGCTGAGGAACGCCTTGGTACGGCCGCCCATCCGGGTTCCGCGGCCCCCGGCGAGAATGGCCGCCGCGCAATTGAAGCCAGCGGGCACGAGGATCAACCTAGCAGATCCGGCGGTCGGCTACACACGACCGGAGAGCTCGGCGAGCAACCCGTCGTGGATCGCGCCGTTCGTCGCGACGATCTCGCCGGAGTCGGAGACGAACGGCCCGCCGTCGAGCGCGGTCACGCGGCCCCCGGCCTCGCGGACGATGATCGCGCCGGCGGAGAGGTCCCAGGCCTTGAGCTTCATCTCCCAGTAGCCGTCGAGCCAGCCGGTGGCCACGAAGCACAGGTCGAGCGAGGCGGCGCCGAGACGGCGCACCGCGCCCGCCGTCCGCTGCATGTGCGTCCAGGCGTCGAAGTTGTTTCGTGAAGACTCTCTCCGGTCGTAGGGGAAGCCGGTGACGAGCAGGCTCCGGTCGATCCCCGACGTCGTCGAGACGCGGATCGGCGCGCCGTTGCGCGTGGCCCCCTGCCCTTTCGCCGCCGCCCACGTCCAGCCGAGCGCGGGCGCGAGGATCACGCCGGCCTCGGGCTCGCCGTCGCGCTCGAAGCCGATCGAGATGCCGAAGAGCGGCAGGCCGTGGGCGAAGTTCACCGTACCGTCGACGGGATCGACGACCCAGCGCTCGCCTTGCCGCCCGCCGGCGCCCCCGAGCTCCTCACCCAGGATGGCGACGCCGGGGGCGCGCGCGGCGAGCTCGCGGTCGATGAGCGCCTCGATGCGCGTGTCCCATTCGGTGACGAGGTCGGTCGCGTGCTCCTTCGACCGCACCTGTCCGACGTTGCCCCAGCCGTGGATCAAGGCGGCACCGGCGAGCGCGCCGACCTCGAGGGCGATGTCGCGCGCTCGAACGGCGTCCATGGGCTAGAGATCCAGGCGCATGGCCACGGCGCTGCGGGCCGATTCGCGGAAGGTCGGCGAGGCCGCCACCGCAGCGTCGATGGTCGCGCGGTCGATGGTGCGGAAGCCGAACTTCTCGGCGAAGAAGTCGCTCGCCGTCTCGGTGAGAAGGTACAGCCGACGGACGCCCCGCTCGCGCGCGCGGGCAACGGCATGGTCGGCGAGCATCCAGCCCAGGCCGTGGCCGCGCTTGTCGGGGATGACCGCGAGGAGCCGGAGCACCGCCGCGTCATCGAACCTCTCGACGGTGACGCAGCCGACGATCCGCCCTTCGTCGAGGACGACGAGGACGTCTCCGGTCCGCTCGTCGGAGAGCTCGCGGCCCTTGAGGCCCGCGATCTCGAGCACCTGGCGCACGCGGGCCAGGTCCTCGGGACGCGCCGGACGGATCGGATCGCCGAGCCGCTCGAGGAGCTTGTCGTGGATGCCGCCGAACTCGCCGGTGGTGAAGACGACGACCATGTCGCCCGGCTGCACCCTCTCGGTGACGTGGGCGATGATGGCGGGCACGTCGGGGATCATGCGCGCGGCGGCGCCGCGGCCCCGCAGATCGGCGGCGAGCTTCTCCGCGTCGAAGCGCTCGGCGAGCGGGATCGCGTCGGGGCTCCACAGCTTGGCGACCACGACCTCGTCGGCCGAGGCGAAGGCGTCGGCGAACTCGGTCTGGAAGGTGGCGCGCCGCGAGGTGGCCGAGCGCGGCTCGTAGATGGCGACGAGCTTGCCGCGGCCGACGCGCCGGCGGAGCGCCGCGAGCGTCGACTGGACGGCCGTGGGGTGGTGCGCATAGTCGTCGATGACCGCGACGCCGGCCGCGATACCGCGCAGCTCCTGGCGGCGCTTGACGCCGGCGAAACGGCGCAGCGCCCGGTCGATGACGTCCTGTGAGAGACCGAGCGAGGCCGCCGCGGCGACGGCGCCGAGGGCGTTCTCGATGTTGTGCTCACCCAGGAGCCCGACCTCGAAGCGGGCGTAGGATTCGCCGTTCCGCCTGACGAGGAAGGTCGTGCGGCTCGTGGACGGCGTCTCGATAATCTCGGCGCTCCAGGTCGGTACGACGCCGGGCGCGGGCCGTCGCGCCGCGTAGGTCTCGACGCGGCAGCCGGCCGCCTTGGCGACCTCGAGGGCGGCCGCGCTCGACGCGGCGACGAGGAGGAGCCCGGCGGGTGGGATCAGCGCCACGAACTTGGCGAACGCCGCCGCCACGTCGGCGAACGACGCGAAGATGTCGACATGGTCGAGCTCGACGGAGGTCAAGATCGCCGTCTGCGGCCGGTAGTGAAAGAACTTCGAGCCCTTGTCGAAGAAGGCGCTGTCGTACTCATCGCCCTCGACGACGAAGTGGGGACCGGCGCCGAGCCGGTAGCCCTTGCCCCAGTTCTGCGGCACGCCGCCGACGAGGAAGCTCGGGTCACGGCCCGCGTCCAGCAGGATGAACGCGAGGATCGAGGTCGTCGTGGTCTTGCCGTGGGTCCCGGCGACGACGATGCTATGGCGCTCCTTGAGGAACTGCTCCTCGAGGACGGCCGGAAACGACGTCAGGGGCAGACCGCGCGCGCCTGCGGCGACGACCTCGACATGGTCTTTGCGACAGACATTGCCGACGACGACCTGGTCCGGCCCCCAGTCCAGGTTCTCGGCACGGAAGCCCTCGAAGACCGGCACGCCGAGGGTGCGCAGCTGATCCGACATGGGGGGATAAACGTGGTCGTCGGAGCCGCGCACGTCGTGGCCGGCCGCCTTGAGGAGACCGGCGAGCGCGCCCATCCCCGTTCCGCAAATACCGACGAGGTGGAGCTTCATCCGAGGACATCCTGGGTCTGCATGGAAGCGACGCTGTTTTAGCCGGGAGCACCCTTCGAGTCAAAGGGAGAAGCGGGACGTTTGGCAAACGGTCTTCGTCGCGGTATCGTCGCGAAAAGATGGCGCAGGACAAGCGCGAGCGGCGCAGCCACTACCGAGGCAAGCCCCGCCCCGGCCGCCGGGTGGAGGTAAGCTACCTCGTCGCGCCTGCCGACGCCAGCTCCGAGCCGCAGCGCGCCTACACGCGCAACATCGGCGTTGGCGGAGCCTTCGTCGTCACCGATGCGCCTCCGGCGCCCGGCACCTCGCTCACCCTCTCGATCCACGTCCCCACCGCCGAAGCGCCCATCGAGGTCGCCGGCGAAGTCCGCTGGGCCGGCGTCGATCCTCCCGGCATGGGTGTCCGCTTCGACGGTCTCACCGTCGAGGACCTCCTCCAGCTGAACGAGTACTTCGCCTCGCTCACCGGCCGCGAAGAATGATCGCGCTAGCCGTGGCCGCCGAAATCGCGCGACTCATCGGCCAAGACGTCTCCCTGGCCCCCGACGGCCAAAGCTACACGATCCAAGACATCGCCGGCGAGGGCACGCCTCTCATCGGCAAGATCGAGCGCCGCGGCGAAACTCTCTGGCTCGTCGGTGAAATCACCATCCGCCTCATCGGCCCGCTGGCGCATCCCCGAATCGCCGGCCCCGGCTACAAGGTCTGGGTCCTCGGCTCCCCCGACTCCGACGGAGCCCTCATCGCCCGCCGCCTTGGCGTCCTCGCCCCACCAAATCCTTGATTCCTCCTGTACGTGCACGTCTGCGCACGTCCGCGTCCTCGTCCTCGTAGTCGTCCTCGTAGCCGTGCACGACTAGACGTACTCGTACTCGCGGGCGCCCGCCCATGTTCGCTATGTCCCTCCCCACACCGACGCGGCCAGCCTCCCTCCCCTCCTCGCTTCACACGGAACTCTCCAAACTCCGGCGCCCCCGTATCGCGCGAGAAATGAGAAGATCGGAATGTCGAGCTCAGTCGCGGGTTGGCTTTCCCGGATTTATGGGGCCGCGAACAGTCCCATCGCCTCCGACCTTTTCCGCAGACCATCACGGTGAGCAGAGGCCGCTTGTGTGGAATCAAGCGGCGAGGTGTCAGCCGTGAAGAACGGATCGGCTTCGAAGCCGTCCCCAGGCGGCGAAGCGAAGACCGGAGACACATGGAGCGATCTTGTGCACCCAGGTGCATCCCCTGTACGCACCTGGGTACAGAGCCGCGGTCTGCGTTAGAAGCTCGCGGTGATGCCCATCGAGCCGATGAGGTAGCCCGAGGTATAGGTCCCCTCGTTGATGGGGTGAAATTCCTGATCACCCTCGGTGAAGAGCGGCTGCGGCGGGTCGGGCTGGCTGCGGTTCGCGAAGCTGGGATCGCTGTTGGGGACGCGCGTCACCGTCACCGACGGCTCGGCGACGACGGCAAGGCCGATGTCGAAGGTCCATCCGGGCATGTCGTAGGCTACGCCCATCGCCACCGTCGCGCGCGGCCGGCCGTCGATGTCGAGCCGGGTCCAGCTGTCGGGGGCGGCGGCGCTGTCGTAGGCGAGGCCGCCGCGGAGGGTGACGCCCTCGTTCGCGCCGACGTCGAAGCGGTAAGCCCCGCCCAGACGGGCCGACCAGACGTTGTCGAAGCCGTGACGGATGAGCGTCGGCTTGAGCGGAAGCTGCAGCGGCGACGAATCCTTGCCGTCGACAGTGACGAGGACGTCCGAGCTGGCGTTGTGGCCCTCCCACCGCCCGTCGAGCTCGATGTCGGCGCGCTCGCGGCCCCGGCCGTCGCGGAAGATGTAGCGGCCCCCAAGCTGGGCCCGGCGCGGCAGGTCGAAGTCGATGCAGGTCTTGAGCTGCGCGACGGTGCCGCCGGGGGCGCAGGCCGCCTGACTGTCAGCCACCGGCTCAATGTGGAGCTGTCCGATGCCCGGGAAGATCACCTTGTTGCCGAGGGTGGCCGTGCCGGTGCCGCTCGACCGGACCTGGCCGCCCGTCGAGAAGGACGCCCCGAGTTCGACGTTGTCCGTCGGCCGGTAGAGCGCGCCGAAGCCGAAGCTCAGGATCATCGAATCGGTGGTCGACGCCTCGAAGTCGCCGTCGAAGCCGGGGTCCTCGGCGTGGTTGTTGCCGGCCCAGGTGAAGTTCCGCCCCTTGATCGACGCGATGCCCCAGCTCGCCCGCACGCCGAGGTCGAGCTGCGGGAGCACCCGGTAGGCCACCGCCAGAGACGGGAAGACGATGATGATCTCCTGGTGGACGATGTCGTAGCGCTGCGGCGCCGGAGTGCCGCTGGCGTCCACCGTGCAGTTGGCGTTGGCCACGCACGGGAAATCGCGGTTGGGGGAGGACTGCGGGACGTAGAGCCCCTCGGCGATCGCCAGGTTCGGGGTCAGCTTCTCGACGACGGTGATCTCGGGGATCGGTTGCCAGTTGGCGCCGTTTGTGACCTTGGGGTAGCTCGTCGGCTCG
>Ga0307508_10005041_pt1 | contig 12688 bp, 20 predicted proteins | sample 9_EM_MG_FD_203089 | JGI IMG/M metagenome (GOLD analysis project Ga0307508, IMG submission 203089) | Populus trichocarpa ectomycorrhiza microbial communities from riparian zone in the Pacific Northwest, United States - 9_EM | ecosystem: Host-associated > Plants > Roots > Unclassified | place... | reverse complement strand
GGTGGAGGGCAGGGGGATGCTTGCACTGTGCCGCCATGCGCGGTATGCGGCGTGGAAACGGACTGTACATACTTCTCGTCATGATCTACCTAGGTCGCACACGAGTAATGAATAAACAAAAAAAAAAAAAAACTAAACCGAACCAGAGGGGAACGCGCCGTGCAAGAGAGGCTCGTGTGTGTACCGTTGAAGCGAGAAGTGTCATCAAATGGCTATGCAGTATTCAGCCACGGGGAAGCCGGACTAGCAGAGCAGAAGGTCCCTCTCGCCGGCAGACGAGCGCAAGCCACAGTCTCCAGCTCATGGCTCTGGTGAGCTACGAGGGGGCTTTGCTTCCCTCACGGCTGCCTTTCGTGCTGAGGGTGTATCTCACCTAATTAACCCTGATTACACATCAATATTTCCCGGATCCAGTGGCCAGACCAGAGTAGCAAAAGCCAATAAGCGAGCCGGCACATCTAGGCAAGGCAGACGTTTTCACGGACATATGCCCGGAGTTGGCATCGAGTTGCTGCGACCAAGAAGTGGCCGAGAAGCTGGCAAAGGCTGCGAAGGTATCCGTCGAATGGGAGGCCCGCATTTGACCACGGAAAGACATAGGCAGTTCTCTCTGACGGAAGGAGAACCACCCCCACCACGACAGTCAAAGTCGGCGACTTGGACGTCGCCTTCTCCAACGAAGCAACCCGGTGGCTCCAAGTCTGGCTAGATTCCAATCTCACTCCGAAGAGTCTATGACCTGCAGAAGCTGGTCAACTAGGAAGCCCAGGCAGTCATGGAGGCTTTCCTGACTACCAACTACGGCTGCCTCTCCCTCGAGGACGGGATCCGGGCTGTAACGGCTCAACTCAACAACCAGAAGAAATGGAAGAGCCTCCGACTTCTCAGCCTACCGCCAAGTGCTGGTGGAGTCGACAAAAGACCCAGTCGCGGGCACCTCTTCAAGAACTACCCGCAATAAAACGGCCAGCAGAAGGTTCTGTGGGCGGGGGCGCGGGGAGAGACAAGGTCGGTATACGATCCGAGACCTCTCCGCTGATGAGCGGTGAAGCCAGGCGATCCTGGACTTCCCCCCCACCACGGACGTGGGACGGCGGATACAAGCTACGTACGAGGATCAGAGTGGGGACTCGGGGAACGGAAGCGAGGGTGGAGGAGAGGAGGCTGAACCAAGGAGCTGTGTGCTGAGGTAGAAGAACGACTGCAGCTTCCCTACGCCTACTTTCTTTGCTCCAGCGGATGAGGTTTGAAGGGGTTGTCTTCCTTTTGTCCCCTCATTTGCTATTTCTTTGGTGCGCTCTACATTCTCAGGAAAGGTCACGACGAAGGGCAGAGGAAAGCCACAACGACCAGCCTGCGGACTAATTGAGGTCGGGGTTGGATAGTGGACGGGAGCCAAACCCATGTGTATATACATATGTAGATAGGTCAGACTCGATTGATGGTTAAAGGACCAAGACAAAAAGAAAGAGTTCTGTGGCCGCGCCGGCGGCAGTCAGTCACACCAGATGGCTCAAACACGTGGGGCTAATAGCAATGCAGACGTATGCGCCGCGAGATCGCGGGCGCAGGATCTACGGGGGACCCCAGTGGACGTAACTTAGGCATTCGATCACGGGTAGGTTCCAGCAGAGTACAGACATACTACAAAACTACAAGCACAGTCGGGGGTGCGCTGACGCCTGTCTCGCATGACCGAATGCGCAAGAAGTGTTTCCCCGTGTTTCGCATCGGATTAGTATTCCCATTTTCGGCCACCTTTGCCGGTTCGGTAGGTGTAGTCGATCTCGAAGCTATATCGCTGGACCGCAATGACTGTAGTATTATTGCCACGACTGCCTGCGTGTTGGGTTCTCCACCGTGCTCCCGTTAATTTTCACGACTGCCATTTCGTAGTCCAACCAGGCTGCAAACCCGTCATCAAATTAAATCAACCGTGAATATTTGCCTCTTAAACCAAATGAACCGCGTCAAGTCCTGATCACAAGAGTCCGGCTTCAAGACCCAGTTGAAAATTAAACGGATTGCCTGTTGGAGCGTCTGGGCCGGGCGTCCGTGCTTTCGTGGCGCGCCAAAGTGCAGTCGGGTGCGACAGATCACGCAGTTGGATAGGCTCTTGTCTGCCATATGCCGAAGCAGTGTTCCCCGCAGTGCGGGCAGACTTCCAGTCCGGTGCACTGCACGTTGGCCGCGCGGCATAGAGATGAAGATACTCCGTTCCGCCCGCACACTTAGACGAGATCGTTTTCGTACCGAATCGATCTGGCTCCATGAATGCTTCTATGCCCGCCGTCCAAACCCATCGCACTAGCCTCCAATTACTTCCATGCTATCCCGCACCGGGCTACCTCAGGTAGCGGGTCCGGTTGCGCGCTGCTCCAGCTCAAGAAGCACAGCTTCCGCCGGGCTGTTATGACATATGGCATCCGCGCAGGGCGAAGACTGCATACGTACGATTGCTTGACCGGTATCCTCCGCAAGTACCGCACTCTGACATCTGTGTAGCGGCCCTCATCTAGGACAGGACCCCGAGCCGGGCCGGAAATGTCCCGCACCGCCGCCGGCCTAATTGTCTTTCCCGTTAGCAATCTAGACTATGTATGTAGACTAAGACCGATCGCCCCGGAGGCAGACGCGACTAACCCGCCGCGGAGATACAGCAGAATGGAACTCGAGCCACCACCCATGCAAAGGGATTGGAGATATTGCGAGCATCGGTGGCGACAGGAAAGCCCCGAATCATAGAGCACCTACATGCCTGTGTCGATATCGTCCCTCATTGATGGTGTGTCTGCCGGACCAGACGCCGAAAGCGGGGAAACTACATGCTAGCATTCGGTTAGCGTTTGAGCCAAAGAAGGAAGGGGGGAAGCGACGAACAAAGAACTGTCCCTTCCATGCTTTCCGGCGAAAAGTAGCGGATGCCGAATGAGAAGATGGGTACACGGAGCAATGTGTGCGGTGACTACGTGTTCGACAAGCAAAAACATCGTCAGCGCAGAGTTCCGCGGATATTGTCACCAAGACTGGTCGGCGGCGAACAAAATGAAGAATGAGGTCATATCTTGGGTTACACACGGAAAGGTAGCGGTCCCGACAGCTGGGAATCGCGGGTTTTTCCCTTTTAGGCAAGGAGCGGGACGAAGAAAGAAAAGAAAACAGCCCCCGCACCCCGCCTCCAAACCTTCGTCCTCTTTCCCCCTCATCCTCCTCCTGCTTCCTCCTGCTTCCTCCTCCTCCCTCCTCCTCCTTTTCTCCCACCTAGCTCCCCCCGCCTGCAACGCCTTATTGTAGCCGTGTTTCTGCCGTCCGCCTGTCCCTGACGAATCCTCCTCCGATACAAATCCCCACCAGCCTCGCCGTTACCGCACCCCCGGGACCGCTGCCACACACCTCCCAAAAAACATCTCCCTCTCCCATTGCCGGCATCCACCCAAATAGTGCTGCCGGTTCCTGGGACTCATCCTCCAATCCTTTCCGTCGGGAATCTCACCCCTCATCCGTCATCCCCCGCAAGATCGACAGCACCGCCGACACATGCACAGTAGCAACAGCGGCGGCGGCAGCATCGACAACGACGGCGGCATGAATAGTTCCAGGCCGTCGACGGACAATCCGGCGTTGGCAGGAGTGGATCCCATCGTTGCGGATCCGCGGCTGGTAAGTTTTGCTGTGTCCTTTCCCTATCGTGCCGGCTTCGGTTTGTCCGAAATTCCCAAAACTAATGGAACTGATGGGAAAAAAAACAGGCCAATCCCAAAGATGAGCGAGCTATGGGGTACATCCTGGAGTAAGTATAGTCCCCTCCCCGCCACCTAGGTGGTTCCCAGCAACCAGGCACTCGGGCCTGACGGAATGCCACCAATGCGTGCTGATTGGATCCCAGTGCTGATACCTTCTCGGTATCCTCGTCGATCTACGATTACCGGTATGTTGGTATTTATTTGTTTCCCATCCGCTCCCTTCGGCCAGCCACACTCCCCGTGCAGAATCTCCACCGCCCACTCCACCGATTGCAGCTGACAGCCTGTTTTTTGTCTGTGTGTCAGTTGTGAGAACGGACGGACGTACCATCGGTACAAGGACGGGGCTTATCTGATGCCTAACGATGAGGTAATTTTTCCTTTTTCCTTATTGTTCTTTCTTTTTTCTTTTTTTCTTCTTGTTTTATTTTTCTTCTCTCTCTTCATTTGTCCTCTGTATTCGTCGAGATGATAGGATCCACAGGGCTAACATCGTGCCCTCCCTGTTCCAGATAGAGAAGGACAGGTACGATTTCAATTTTCCGTTGCCCATCCGTGGATCAGCTGACCGTCGGTTAAAGATTGGATTTAGTGCACCATATGTACCTGTTACTCCTCGGCGGAAGGCTCACGCTCGCGCCGATCGGCAACCCGGCCCGAGTGCTGGATATTGGCACCGGCACCGGGATATGGGCCATCGCCTTGGCCGACCAGCTGCCCGAGACCTCACAAATCATCGGCACGGACCTGTCGCCCATCCAGCCCGAATGGTATGTCCTTTGTCACTCCCGCCTCTTTTTGCCGACCTGGCTAACCGATCAACCTCCCCAGGGTGCCACCAGTACTTCCGAATTCCCCTCTCCCCACGGCTCGAGTGATAGCCAGCTGACAAGCCATATCGTGAACAGAACTGCCGGTTCGAAATCGTAAGACGCATCCCTCCCCTTGACCTGACGACTCAACTCACCAGAGTGCAGGATGACGCCGAGAGCGAATGGACATTCCCCGAAGTTTGCCGCCCTCCCCAGTGCTTCTCCAACGACGCACGGAACTGACCTCGCAGAACCACTTCGACTTCATCCACTCGCGACACCTGAACCTGTCGGTGCGCGACTGGAAGTCGTACGTCGAGCGGCTGTACCGCCACACGGCGCCCGGCGGGTTTGTCGAGCTCGTCGAGCACAACATGTCGGCACAGAGTGACGACGGCACCTATCCGGCGGGGTGCCCGGTGCACGTGTACATGGAGCGGCTGGCGGGGTGTGCGATGCGGGCGGGGTTCCTGACCCATCCGGCGCCGACGCTGAAGCGGCTCTGCCACGAGGCCGGCTTCGTCGACCTGCAGCACACGGTCAAGAAGCTGCCATGGGGCCCCTGGGCCGAGGACGAAACGCTGCGCGATCTCGGCCACTGGGCGCGGCTCGTGCTCAAGACCGGCCTCGAGGCCCATGCCATGGCTTTGCTCACGCGCGTCGGCGACTACTCCAGCACCGAGGTCGCCGAGTCGTGTCGCAGCGCGCTCGAGATGCTCAACGACCGCAACACGCACATCTACAACTACCAGTGAGTGTGTATCCGCTTCCCCCCCACATTCGTGACGGGTTGCTGACGAAGGCACGCCCGCAAAGCCACTTCATCGTAGCGCGCAAGCCGAACATCGGCGAGGACGTCCGTCGGCCCGGCCAGTCGTCCGAGCAACAGCCATAACGATCGAGAGACGAGCGGTCCGGTGGTGATCGTGCGCAGCGACTGGCAGAGGGGAGCGTCGCCTGGCTGGCGGTTGCGATGCGAGACGGAGAGCGTGCGGAGATGGGCGCTACGGAGCGAGCGGGTGATGCTCGGTGTGCGCGACGGAGATGAGACGCCTCATCACGCGGACGCGGTACATTTATAGGACGGAACATGACTGGCATTCGACCGGGCTGAGTGGTTGTCGCTCGCTCTCGTACATAGACATCCGCCAACACTGCTCGCATCCCTCGTAGAGACATCCGCAACCATGCACGATGCCACATAACTACATACCGAACCCAACCCAACTCATCGTGCGAAACCACACCGCATAAAACACGAAACGCCCGCTACCCTTGAAACGCCGAGCACGATGCAATAAGAAAAAGAAAAGACCGAAGAAAATCATCACCGCCCAGCACCACTGGCGCTCCTCCCTTTGCCCACCAGCACTCCCCCGCTAACGCGTCGCGTCCACCGCGACGACTCGGACGCAGCCGCCGGCGCGCGCCCGAGGATTGGCTCCGAGACTTTGAGTCCGACCCGGGTGGCCGCACGCTCGGCCGCCTCCTCGACCTCCCGGCGCCACTCGACCGAGTCGGCGCGCGTCAGCATCGACTGCCTCGGCAGCTGCGGCAGCGACACGACGCCCTGCTGTCCACCCTGCTGCTGTTGCTGCAACGCCGCCGCCTCCTCTTGCACGGGCGGGAACTGGAATGCGCCGAAGACGGGCGACACGGGCGACACCGGACTCCACGGCTTGGTATTGTCGGGCCGCAGCGACGCGCAGTGGACGGCTTCGCGGGTCGGCGAGGCGATCGGACTGATGCGGTCGCCGGCCTCGACGTCGAAGGCGAAGTCGAAGGCGCGCGCCTGGACCGCCGGCACCGGCACCGATTCGTAGTTCTGCAGTGGCGGCGACGGCGTCGTGCGCGCGCTCGATAGACTCTGCCAGTCCTTCCGCTCGGAGTGCTCCCCCGCCGCCGGCGTCCGCTGCAAGCGCTGTCGCCGGCGCCGAACGACGAAGAACACCCCCACGCCGAGGAGCAGCAGGAAGAACAGCGCGCCCAACACGGTGCCCGCGATGGCGGCGGGCGACAATCCCCTGCGCCGCTGCTGTTGCTCCTCCACCACCGCACCCTCCGTGACGTCCACCTCCACCAGCGTCGCACTCGCGCCGACACTAGGACTGGCACTGACACTGACACTGACACTGACACTGGCGCTGGCGCTAGCGCTTGCACTGGCACACACGCCCAGCAGGGCGTTCTGGAAGTCCGGGTCGGAATTGGCGGCGGCGCCGCAGTCGTCCCGGACGCATTTGGCGATCTGCGCGCGCACCTTGTCGGCGGGGGTCGGGGCGGCGACGACCTCTGGATTCGCGTTGCCGGCCCACGTCAGGCACGACGAGAAGGGCGCGGCGATGTAGGCGGGCAGCTGGGCGCGGATGCAGTCGTGCGCACAGCTCGGGATGAACGAGAGCGTCGCCGGCAGCGACTGCGCCAGACTGACGGACGACAGGACGGCGAGGATCGGAAGTGGTGATGGTCGCATTTCGGCGTTGTTTTTTTCCGTGCGGTGGGATGAATTGGGGAGGGGGGGGATTGCTGCGGAGGAGGAAGAGGAAGAAGAGGAAGAGGAGAAAGAAGAGGAGAACGCCCGGGGGGGGGTGGGGCGGAGTGGGACTGATCTACTATGTATGGTTGTTTTTTTTAAGAATTATTTGAGGTATCTTCCTATCGTACTCGATACGAAGGTGGTGAGGTGGTTGTATGCAGCGGGTGTGTTGGGATCCGGTCAACGGATGCACGTAAGCCGACGAACGACGGATGGAGGAGGAAAGAAAGAAAAGGAAAAAAAGAAAGAAAGAAAGAAAGAAAAGAGGACGAGGCACGAAGACAGCAAACACACATGATATGATGTCGGCGTGGGCTTCTCCAGGCCATATATGAAGTATGTATCGTACGGTGGTGATGCGCGCGCCAGGAAGAACGAGGGATTCCCCATCGCCCGCAACCCCATCTCCCATCCTCATGCGCGTCACCGTGGTATGTGCCTCGATACTACCGACCTTCCTACCCGCCCGCCTATGGTGCCCCCCTTCCCCCCTCCCCCGTGGAGGCGTTTTGACTGGCTGGCAGCGTTTCGTGCGCGAAATCGAGTCGAGGGTGCTAATTCCATTCGCAGACACGCGAGCAGCTGGGTAAGTTGGCAGGACCACCTGATGGGGATCACCTACTCGAGAGATACATGGACGCTTGCCGTCTCGCCTTGCCTCACGGGTACCGCCATTTAGATTGAAAATATGGGCATCCTACATATGTGCTCTGCACAGGGCCATGGGTGGAGCGTGTAGACTGTCGATTCGGTGGTGGTGGCGGGGAGGTGGTGTTCACCTTCCTCGCCTGGCTGGTGGGGTTGGGGTGGCTAGTTACATATATATATATATATTGGTTGTTCAGGAAATATCTATCTATCTATCGGTGTTACGGTGTTATATTTAGCACGACTGGGCAGAGTGCGCGCTGCAGAGTGCGCTGCGGTCCCGGTTTGGCAGTTCTCGAGATGCCGGACGCACATCTATCTATGCTCGCAACAGCCGATCGTTCGCGAGAATAGAGGAGGCACCAGGGCGGATACGGTGGAGAGGTGGCAATGGAGGAGACAGTGGAGGAGACAGTGGAGGCGACGGATGAGGGAATCGTGGCGGAACGGATGGGAGCAGAGTGGATACCGTAGAGTCGACGAATAGAGAGAGTATCGAGGAAGAGTGGAGCGGATAGAACGAATAGACCCCCCCCCCCCGGCACCTAGCGTCAGCTCTTGTATGTATACCGCAGTTGCAGGATGAACGGTCACGCCCAGCCCCCCACGGACCACGAGAGACCGCCCTACCCGCGAGATGTCTTCTAGATAGTTACATCGATCCGCTCCGTCAGCTGATGGGGGCATCGTGCTCACGCTCACCGAGTGCGCAGAGAGTCCGCCGAGCATGCGGACGGAATGGACAAGTCAGCGAGGTGCGGCTGGGTAAACAGCACGCCCTACATACCACGACGGATCTCGGGCTCCCGTGGACCCATAGAACTAGAAAACAAAAGAACGGAAAGAAGAAAGGAACGAACGAACGAACGGAAACACATCTCGGGCACGTCCAGCCAAAGATGCCTGCGCTGCAACCCTCGGGCGCGTGTGAACCAAGTAATTAGATAGAGCGCCACCACCGTTTCACCTAAGCGCACTCGAAGCTCGTACGCCCGTCGCCCACCACGGGCATTTGCTGTTGCGTCGTACTGCATGCCACTCGACATCGGGATTCGGTCCGTCTTGGCTTTGAAGGTGAGGCTCCGGGGGGGGGGGAGGAGGTGCGGGGGGATGAGCGAGGTGTTTTGGCGCTAAAGTGAGCTGCGGGTGTAAAACCTGGTTTCGATCTTGCGTTCGGAGGAGTAACTGTGTAGATATCTCGCCGGTGAGAGACCCACTGTTCCCAGACAGTGACAGCGACAACATACTGACTTCACTGCGGCGAACATAGGGATGGCTGGGCGAGCCGTTGTATTCCGCTGTCCGTACGCACAGGAAACCTATCGAGTGCCATCCCGGGCTGCCAGACGAATCCCGCTGCGTAGCCACGAGTCGCAGTCTACGCAAACGAGCGATACGAGCGATACGAGCTGCGACGACCGTCGGGGACGCGGGGGCACAGTGGACGAACACATCCCCCACATGCATACGTGCACGCATGCATATAGCTCAAGAGTAAAAAAAACAAAACAAAAAACAAATCAGTCGGACGCAAATGCCCGCGGAAAAAAAAGGCGCTACACTGGCTATCACTCGTCCTCACGTCCCTCGAGCGTGTCGGGAGTCGGAAACTCGCTTTGTGTTGGGAATGCAACGGTGAAAGGACTGTGCCCCCCCGCTCTCCTTCCGGCAAGGCCTCGGCGAAGCTCGGACAAATCTGACGACGGCAGATGGCTCCAATGCTCTGGGCACCTACTGGGACGTGCGCCTACTTTCAACGACGTGGACTGTCAATAAAGTGCCTGGACTTGGGCTGTCTAACTATACTGTCCAATGGCCTGGCGGATTCATACATAGAAAACTCACTAGGCAGGGTTGTTGGAATGGCATCCCCAGAGTTCTAACCTTAGCAGGGACTGAAGTGTAGTAGAGAGCCCCGGTCCTCTTCCCCCCCCCCCTCTGTTTAACCATTACTCGCATGCGGCCTAGGTAGATCATGGCGGGGGTGTGTTCAGTCCGTTTCCTGTCCGCTGTCCGCGCGGTGGCGGCACGTTGCAAGCTCCCCTTTGCCCTCTGCCCAGGCCCGTCCCGAGAAGATATGGCGCGCACCAAGGAAACAAAGGAAAAGAATCCAAACAGAAGAAAGAAAGAACAAACGAAACCGTGGCCCGCCCCCACTGATCCTCTCACGCGGACGCCATGAAGGAGGGCGTGGATGGGTGGGAACAGCGGCAGCTCCTCCCCGGCACCCAATCTCCCCGCCGCGGCATCCAGCTCCTCCGCCTCCGCACTCCTCTCGTCTTCCCGCTCCCGCCGGTCCCGGGGCTCCCATTCCGACACCTCGCTCCCCGCGTCTTCCTCGGCCGGAACCAGTCTTCCCGCATCCGCAGTGGAGAGGGAGTCTAGCACCGCCTGGCTGCACCTCCCATCGGCAAGGAGGTCCCGGATCTTCCGCCGGCTCTTCCCCCTCCCAGTCTCCTCCAACATCTCGGGGCACTCATTGAATGAGTGCTCCCGGGTCTGCGTCCGGTTATCGCCACCACCCGGCACTGAGCGGTAGGCCGGTTCCCCGTCCAGTGCAGGTACGTACTGACCGGTGAGGCAGTGTCCCGTCTTGATCCGGTAGAACCGTGAGGCAGGCCTCTTGGTGCTGAGATTCGGTCGTCTTTGGGCCTTCATAACTTTGGTTCCGGGTTAGGGTGGTTCTCTTTTCTCCGTCTCAATAAGTCAGGCTCGCCACGACCAGCAATGGTCGCATGCGAGTATTGAAACCAAAAAAAAAAAAAAAAAAAAAAAAAAAAAAGCACACTTCCGAAGGGACCGTATCTATCTACATACTTACATAGTGTGCGTCCGGACCAGACACAACTCGATCCCGGAATCGGCCGCCACGAGTGATGCTGAATGATTGCCGTCCAAACATGGGGGGACGGTCAGGTGATGGGACAGCGGTGGTTACCCTGCCTACTCGCACTGACAGCGCCATCCAGGGGCTGAAGACGAACTAAATATAGAGTAACTAGCACTATGCAGGCGGTCGATACGTACCGGACGCAAGTGGTTAGAGCTGTCTGCAGTGTCACCGTCCTGCAGGCGAGCACTGAGTACTTATGTAGTTACATATGTTTGTATGCACTCTATGTATGTATATATGATATGTAAAAGTATCAGAGTATCTATGTATGATGTATGTATGTAGATAAACTAGCCTCGATACTAGACTAGCTGGCACTGCAGTGTGCAATACGCAGTATAGATATGTATCTAGAGTGTGTGTATGTGTGTGCATATGTATGTAGGTACATATCTATAGTGAAGCAGCAGGTGCACCCCTGCGGCCTGTCATTATTGCTGATATTGAATGTATCTTTGCAGAAGTACATACATATCTATGTATGTAGGTATGTATGTAGATGTATGTATCCTTTCTCCCTCCGTTTTGGCGGTTCGACACGGAGAAGCCGGCGGATTGGACGGGCGATCGGATCCGTGGCGCGAGATTCGCGTTGCAATGGCGAGCAGCGGGGGCTGCAGGAGCGCAGTCGATTGGAGTTGGCTGGCGGCACACAATGTATGTATGTATGTATGTGTGATATGTACGTATCATACGCAGTTAGTTTCAGGGGACGATCAGCAGTCGCATCGCTGAACCGGAAGAAGAAGTAGATAGCGGCCCAAGGCTGGAAGTGCAGTGAAGACTGCTGTTTGTACTCCAGGCAGCTAGCGACGAATGCAGAGTAAGTACTCTACTCTACGTCACATGTAGTTACCGCAGGCGGAGCGAGTTCCTTACATGGTTGCTTCATGCACGGACCGAGCGTGCCGTGCATCATCCATAGATATCTATGTATGTACTTACTTCATACTATGATTGACGCATATATGATGTATGTACTTACTTCATACTATGATTGACGCATATATGATGTATGTACTTACTTCATACTATGATTGACGCATATATGATGTATGCATGCACTCTGCATATTCTTCGCCCCCTTCTTCTTGCAGTGCGGACACACTGTGATTCTGGAAAAACTGCGCACTGCACGGCTGCTGCTCCGCCTGCTGACGGTAAATGCTCTGTGTGTATGTAAGCAGTCGGATACTCCATATGTGTGCGCAAGCAACATGCACGTCTGCGTCCACATCGATACATACATATCTGCGATACATACCTCGACATCCCCGGCGCAAACAGCCGACCGCACTGCAGGCTATCTATATAGATATCTAGAGTATTATTGTACATGCTCTACATACAATGTATCTACATACTCCGCACGCATACATACGCCGTCCTCCGATTCGAAACGAGCGAGAATTGGCGGGAGGGAACGCCGGAAAAAGAAATGAAGAAGAAAAAAAAGAAAAAGGAATTACATCCCCCCCCATATGCACCAGAGACCCGCTGCGACGCCATCGCCGAACAGCCAATGGCCGCTGCGCAGCTTGCAGGCTGGCGTGGCCGGTTCTGCAGATACAGTTGGCGCTGCTGTGGTGAGCGCGGCGGAGGAGTGCGCCGCCCCGATACACCTCTGCAGAGGGCACCACCACCACCACCACCACCACCACCACCGCCGCAGCGCTGTCTCGTCTCGTCGTCTGCTGCGCGTCTCTCCGTCGATAAGTAGAGTGCAGCGGAGCGGGAGTACAGCACACGCACGCAGCACGCACTGTTGCCCGGGAAATCGCTCGCACTCGCTCCTCCGCCGTGACATCCGACGCCCTGATCCCCCCCCCGTGGATTCGGACTCGCACTCGCACTCGCACTCACTCGCTCTCGGATCCATCCTCCTCGGCTCCGTCGCGCCTCTCTTCCCCGCTTCCGCTGACATTCCCTCCCGCTCCCGCTTCCGGAGCTCAGAATCTGCAGCCTCGTGTCCACACGCCGCCCTCTCGCTGCTTACGCGCCCGCTGCTTCGCCCTAACCCGGAATTCCGGACAGATCTCGCCACCCCGTCAACTTG
>Ga0307508_10005040_pt1 | contig 12690 bp, 12 predicted proteins | sample 9_EM_MG_FD_203089 | JGI IMG/M metagenome (GOLD analysis project Ga0307508, IMG submission 203089) | Populus trichocarpa ectomycorrhiza microbial communities from riparian zone in the Pacific Northwest, United States - 9_EM | ecosystem: Host-associated > Plants > Roots > Unclassified | place... | reverse complement strand
GGGCCCAGAACAGCGCGAACGCGCCGTACACGACCATGACGTTCCACTCGATCGGCACGCCCAGCGGCACGTTGCTGGTGATGAAGCTGTGGAGCACGAGCATCAGCACGAGGCCGACCACGAGCGACGGCCCGCCCGGCGACACCAGGAGGACGATCGGGACCCCCAGCTCGAGGGCGGTGCCGGCATGGCTCATCGCGACGGCGAGCCGCGACGGCCGCAGGTCATCGGGGTAGCTCCGGTACATCCGGCGGCGCAGCCAGGCGAACCGCAGCACCGGGCTGTTGCTGGTCATCACGCAGACCACGGTCGGGAAGTGGTGGTTGAGCTTGGAGAACCCGGCCCAGAACCACAGCGCGAGCTGCACCGCCTTGGCGCCCGCGATCCAGTTCCCCGCGGCCACGAAGCACACGATCGTCGTCCAGTAGTGCTCGGCGCGAAGCGCGAGGAAGATCGTGCGGTCGGCCAGGCCGAGCACCGGCACGATCACCGCGATCGGCACGAGCTCGGCCGCACCGGGCACCGGCGCGACGAGCGCGCGCAGCACGAGCACGAGTAGCGCGAGGTAGAGGCCGACATCGAGCCAGCTCCGCCGCGTCCCGCCGAGCAGCGGCAGCCGCGGAAACACGGCGAGCTTGGTCGTGCCCGGACGCAGGAAGTGCAGCGCGCCTCCCATCGGCGGGAAGTAATGACCGGTCAGCGGGCCAAACCCGCAACCCAGGCCGAGGCCCTCGAACGCCATGCTCCACAGGATCGCCTTCTGGAACGCGATCGGCGACAGCCACCAGTCGCCGATCGTCGACAGCCCGCCGAGCCCGGGCGTGAAGCCACAGAACATGACCCACGCGGCGATGTAGAGCGCGATCTTGAGCCCGTGGACCAGGTAGATCGCGACCGGCGAGCCGTAGCCTTGCAGCGCCCACGCCTCGCACACCATGCGGGCGCGCTCGGCGAACGGCTTGCCGGCCCACGCGAGCGGGTCGTAGGGCACGGGCGTTGGGCGCAACAGGTTCACGGCGAGGTCCCGGGGACACCCAACGCTACAGCGATCTGGCGCCGCCGGTCCGAGGAACCGCGAGCTACCGGCGAGATCTTTACGCGTCGGGCGCGCGGCCGGTCAGGTGTACGGCGGCTGGGGCGGTGTGGTCGGCGGCTCGTGCGCGCCGATCCACGCCGTGATCGACTTGCGGGTCAGCACCAGGTCGGAGGTCAGCACGTAGACCGCGCCATCGACGACCGCGCGCAGCCACGCGCCGCTCGGCGGCAGGCGAAGCCCGTTGCTGTCGTCGGTCGCGCCGCTGCGGTCGAACAGCATGATCACCACGATCAGCCCGGTGTCGGTCTCCTTCTGAACGAGGTACAGGTAGCGCTTGGTGGTCGGCGCGGTCAGGGTCACGGAGAACCAGGTCGGTGGCACCACCGCGCGATCGCAGTCGTAGTCGCGAGGGACGTGATCTTCGAGGATCGTCATCTGGAACCCCAGGTCCTCGATCGCGAGCTGGTACGGCGGCGGCAGCGCGGTCGCGTGGATGCGCGAGTGCCTCGCGGCTGCCGGGCTATCTTTGGTTACCTTGGACACCGACGTTCCCATGTTCCTGACCCCCGTCACGTGTTGAGTGAGACTGTCTATCTGCCGGGTGCGCCGCAGTGCGCGCGGGGCGCGCCGCTGGCAGCTCGGTTCGCGCCACCCGCGTCCGTGCCGCTGCGCGTGACCGCACAGCCGCCGGTGGTCGCTGCGGCCGCACGGACGGCGGCAGCGAGCTGCTTCCGGCGGCGACGCTCCGTCCTTCCGGAACCCAGCGCCCACGAACCCGACGTCCTCCATGCACAGGAGTCATGATGCCAGGCTCGCCAAGGCAGGCCAAGTGAAGACTCGCGAGCCGGGCTCTCGAAGATCGCGATGCACTAATCGCGCAACGCCGCCGATACTGCTCGGCCAAGCAGCACTACGCGAGATCCGTAACGTCGAATACGAACGATAAGCAGGCTATCGGACTCGACATGTTCGTCGTGGTACCGGAACGTTCCGCTGTCGCAGCAACGATCACGGTCCTGGAGCGATGCTGCATGCAGTGCGATGTGCGCCGCGTTCCTGACCTCGGCATCGCTGCCAGTTCGCGACGTAGTCGGCCTGACCGAGTTTCGGGCCTGAGGATGTATGCCCCACGGCGAAGTCTGCAGCTGTGCCGGATGGCTCGCGGTGCGGCGGTAATTTTGTCCGGGCCCATGCTCGGCGCGGTCTGCGTTGGCAGGTTCTACCGGAGCGTCGGGGTCCCGACCCTCCCCGAGCCACGCGGGACGGCGGACCCGCGGGTTCGTGCCGGGGCCCGATCCAGTGACCATCACAGGAAGCTCGACGTGCAAGGTCGACGATGGACTCGACGTCCACGTCGCCGTACGTCGCCTTTGACCCCATCGTCGACCTCGATCCACGTGGCCGCATGGGCTCGCAGCCGAACCGGTCCACGTGCAAGGTCCACGGTGGAGTCAAGGACGACGTGCCGCTTCGCTGCCGTCAACCTCAACGCCTCGGGTCGACGATCAGGTCGGCGTCGACGATCACGAGGACGAGGATCGCGTCGTCACTGACGAACACCTCCCGTCGTGCGGATCGCATCGCGCGCTCGTCCCACCACCGTGATCTCCACGTCGACGGTCGGTCGCGACTCTCGACGAGCCGTTCGCGGCGAGGTGCTGCGGAGCGCGGACAGAAAGCCACCTCAGCGGCGGCGCGGCCATACCGCCGGTGTACGGGCATGCGCCACCCCTGTGACGAACGCACGGGGCGTGTCGCCGGCGCACGTCTCGCGATCGCGGCTGGACCGGACGTTGTGGCGGACCGGGTGGCTCGCCGCGCGGTCGGTGGAGTAGGGTCGGCCCCATGCTTCGACTCGTCTCCCTTGCCGCGCTCGTCGCCGGCGCCTGTGGAACGGCGACGGATGATCGACCCGCCACGCTCGAGTACATCACCGATACCATCCTCGCGCCGAGCTGCGCGGCGGCCCAGTGCCACTCCGCGTTCAAGCGGCAGGTCGGGGATGCCTTCGACACCGTGGCCTCGACCCGTCACTCGATCGTGGCCAACCTTCTGGTCTCCTACCCGGGAGACGTGGCCGATCCGGCGAGCTCATACCTCATCCAGACGATCACGGTGGGCTCGCAGAGCATTCTCGACCCGAGCCTGGGCAACGTGCGGATGCCGTACGACTCGGCGATGCCCGACGCCGACGTCAAGCTGCTCGAGCGCTGGATCGCCGATGGCCTGCCCGGGGCGCAATGCGAGCCGAGCGCGAGCCAGCGGACGTGCGTGGTCCAGAGCGTGGCCGGCAAGCGCGTGTACGGGATCTACGCGTGCAACAGCGATGGCAACGTCGGGGACCTCGTCATGACGTGTCCGCAAAATCCGACCACGCCGACGGAACAGCTGACCTGCCTGTCGGGCGCGACGGATGGAGCCTGCCGATGACCCGGTCCGGTATCGTCGGGGTCGCGGTCGCGGTCGCGCTCGCCGTGACCAGCCAGCGCGCCCACGCCTACCCGCAGTACCAGCTTGGCCGCGACCAGACCTGCACCGGCTGCCACCTGTCCCCGGCGGGCGGCGGGCTGCTCAGCGAGAATGGTTACAACACCGCGGAGACGATCTCGCAGTTGGGGACCGCGCCAGAGTTCATGTACGGCAAGGTGCCGACGCCGAGCTGGCTCGCGCTGGGCGGCGATCTGCGCGGCGCGACCGGCGAGATCTGGACGCCGCAGTCCGCGTTCGCGCTGTTCCCGATGCAGGCCGACCTGTACGTGCACGCGACCTACCAGGGGTTCTCGGTGCAGCTGACCGGAGGCGGCCGGCCGGCGCAGTGGATCCCGGGCAACGGAACGCCCGGCGTGTTCGATCGGCTGTGGTCGCGCGAGCACTACGTGATGTGGCAGCAGAACCCGGGCGGCAGCGAAGGCCTCTACGTCCGGGTCGGGCGGTTCATGCCGGTGTTCGGCCTGCGCCTGGTCGAGCACCCCGATTACACGCGCCGCTACGGCGGCACCCCGCTCTACGCCGAGACCTACGGCGCGGCCGTCGAGTACGTGACCACCGCGTGGGAGGCGCACGTGACCGGGTTCATCGAAGATCCGCTGATCGACCCGGTCGTCCACGATAGCGGCGCCGCCGGCTACGCCGAGCTGCGCCTGAGCCCGCGGCTCTCGGTCGGCGGCGAGGCGATGTGGACCACGAGCGACGGGCACGATCGGTTCCGCGGCGGCGCGACCGCCAAGCTCTACCTGCCGTCGCAGGACGTGCTCGTCCAGGGCGAGCTGCAGTTCGTGCACCAGCAGGTCGACGGGTCGCGCGCGCCCAACCAGCTGGTCGGCTACGTCATGGGCTCGAAGTTCTTCAGCCCGGCGATCCTGCTCGATCTCGGGGTCGGCCACTACGACGAGAACATCGCGATCCAGGGCCTCGACCGCGACGCGGTCGACGTCAACCTCCACTGGTTCCTCACCTCGCACTTCGAGCTGGTGTGGCAGAACCGCGTGGAGGGCATCGGCGTCGGCCAGAGCACCGGCGGTCCGACGAGCGGGTGGACGCTGCTCCACGGCCACTACCGGCTCTAGGCCGGGGGGCCGCGCAGTCCGTACACCGCGACGTGCGCGCGGGCGACCGTGTTCTCGGTCCCGATGCGAATGGAGCGGATAGAGGCTCCGACATCCGGGGTGGCGAGCACGTCGATCACGAGCGTGCGGTGTCCCTCGCGGAAGGACTGCTGCACCGATGGTACTGGGCGGCAAGTCGATGGTGCGGGTGCGCTGCCCGTCCGGGAACTGGTGGGTGAGCTTCGGACCAGCCACGCGAATCCCACACGGGACCGGTGGGGCCTGGTTGCGCGAGCGCGCTGCCAGGGCCAGGGCCGAGCGCGACTGGCAAGGACATCGCGATGAGCTGGATGAATCGGCGCACGTCGGACGCTCACATGGCGGCCGGCCGTCGAATGGAACGGGTCGCCGGCGCGCGGGCGCACAACGTCGTCAGCCGCTCGCGCGCGCGATCACGTACGAGCCCACGTCGAGGACCCGCGGCTCCTCCGGGCGCGGGCCGGTCCCGTCGAGCCGCGCGACGAGGCGGCGGGCCGCCTCGCGGCCGATCCGGGCGCCGTCCACGGCCACCGTGGTCAACGACGGGTGGGTGTGGGCCGAGGCGCCGAGGTTGCCGAAGCCGATCACCGCCAGCCGCTCCGGGACCGCCAGCGCGCGCGCGCTGGCCTCGTAGAGCACACCCATCGCGAGCAGGTCCGAGGAGCAGAACACCGCGTCGACGCCGGGATCGGCCGCGAGCAGGCGGCTCGTGGCTTCGCGCGCCATGCCCAGGTCGGTCGGTGCCCGGAGGACGACCTCTCCCGCGACCGCCAGGCCACGTTCGCGCAGGACCGCCAGGAAGCCCTGGCGCCTGAGCTGCGCGCGCTGGTCGTCGGCGACGATGAGCGCGAGCTTGCGCCGGCCGCGCTCGAGCAGGTGCTCGGCTGCCGTGCGGCCGACGCGCTCGTTCGAGAACCCGACGAGCATGTCGATCGGGTCCGGCGTGAAGTCCCAGGTCTCCACCACGGGGATGTGGGCCTGGGTCAGGCGCCAGCGGACACGGGGAGAATGCACGACGCCGGTGACCACGATCCCGTCGGGACGGCGGCCGACCACGGTGTCGATCAGCTCGTCCTCGCCGCGGCTCGCGTAGTCGGAGAGGCCGAGGAAGAACTGGTAGTTTGCTCGCCGCAGGTCGGCGTGGAGCGCCTCGACCATCTCGGCGAACACCGGGTTGAGCGTGCTCGGGATCACCGCGATGACGATGCGGCTCCGCTGCGAGGACAGCCCGCCGGCGACCCGGTTGGTGACGTAGGCGAGGCCCTCGACCGCGGCACGTACCCGCGCCGCGGTGTCGGGGGCCACCAGGTCCGGCCGGTTGATCGCTCGCGAGGCGGTCATTGGCGACACGCCGGCCAGCCGGGCCACGTCGGCCAGGGTGGCGGCGCGCCGGGGCGTGGCGCCGCGCGCGGCCGTCGCTCGCCGCGGACGCGACATCGCACCACCTTGGACCCGAACTTTCACGTCGTTCTGCACCGATTCCGTGCCGAATTGCCCGAGCTGCCGAGCAGCTCTCCTCGAGAGCATCTTCGTCCCGCTGCAAAGGGTCGAGCCAGGAGCTTGTGGCTGCCGTTCAGGTCAATGTCCACGGTGGTGACCTCGAGCGCGTGCACCATGGCCGAGTGGTTCCCTGCGTTCCCGCCGCGCGCGGCGCAGGCGTTGCACAGCTCCTGGGGGACGGGCTCGAGATCGTACGCGAACAGGCGATGGCCCGCGTACGGCAGATTGGCCGCCATGGGGCGGCCCATGAGGCCGAGTCCGATGCATCCGATCTTCACGTGGGTCCCTCCTGACGTTCAGCGCACCAGGGCCGGGCGCCTGGGGTCGAACTTCCAGTCCTTGATCAGGAACTGCATCACGACCGCGTCGTTGCGCGCGCCCAGCCCGTGCGTCCGGTACAGCTGGTGTGCGGCCTCGAGCTGGGCCGGGTCGAGCTCGACGCCGAGCCCCGGTCGCTCGGGCACCGCGAGCGTTCCGGCGGTGATCGGGAACGGCTGTCGGGTCAAGCGCTGGCCATCCTGCCAGATCCAGTGCGTGTCGATGGCGGTGATCTTGCCCGGCGCGGCGGCCGCGGCATGGGTGATCATGGCGAGCGAGATGTCGAAGTGGTTGTTCGAGTGCGAGCCCCAGGTCAACCCCACGGCCTGGCAGAGTTGGGCCACGCGCACAGCGCCCGCCATGGTCCAGAAGTGCGGGTCGGCGAGCGGGATGTCCACCGCCTGGAGCTGGAGCGCGTGGCCCAGCTGGCGCCAGTCGGTCGCGATCATGTTGGTGGCGGTGGGCAGGCCGGTGGCCTTGCGGAACTCGGCCATGATCTCGCGGCCCGAGTAACCCTGCTCGGCGCCGCACGGGTCCTCGGCGTAGGCCAGGACCTCGCGCTGGCGCTCGCACAGCCGGACCGCCTCGTCGAGCGACCAGGCGCCGTTCGGGTCGATCGTGATCCGGGCCCTGGGGAACCGCGCCGCGAGCGCCGTGACGGCCTGCATCTCGTCCTCGCCGCGCAGCACGCCGCCCTTGAGCTTCCAGTCCTCGAAGCCGTAGCGAGCGTGCGCGGCCTCGGCCAGCCGGACCACGGCGTCCGGCGTCAACGCCTGCTCGTCGCGCAGCCGGAGCCAGTCGTCCTCGGCGTCCGGGTCGCTGCGGTAGGGCAGGTCGGTCTTGCGACGATCGCCGAGGTAGAACAGGTAACCGAGCACCGGGACCGTGCGGCGCTGCAGGCCGTCGCCGAGCAGGGCGGCCACCGGCAGCCCGAGGAGCTGCCCGAGCAGGTCGAGCAGCGCGGCCTCGACCGCCGTCACGGCATGGATCGCGACGCGCTGGTCGAAGGTCTCCAGACCGCGGCCGCCGCGGTCGCGTTCGGCGAAGCGCTGGCGCATCGTGCCCAGCACGCTCTGGTGAGCGCCGATCGACTGGCCCAGCACGAGGGGGCGCGCGTCCTCGAGCGTCTGCCGGATCCGCTCGCCCCCGGGCACCTCGCCGAGGCCGGTGTGGCCGGCGTCGTCTTGCAGGACGACGACGTTGCGGGTGAAGAACGGCGCGTGCGCGCCGCTCAGGTTGAGGAGCATGCTGTCGTGCCCTGCGACCGGGACGACCCGCATCTCCGTGATCCGCGGTGCCCCGTGGAGCTTGGTATCGGTCTTGGTTTCGGTCTTGGTTTCGGTCATCGTCGTCCTGATCACACGCGCTTCAGCTCGAGCCGCTTGATCTCGCCGACCACCAGCAGGTAGCAGAGGATGGCGAGCACCGCGTTCGCGCCCACGAACACGAGCGCGCCGTCGAACTGCCCGCTTCCCCTGACCAGGTAGCCGATGACGATCGGGGTGGTGATCGCGGCCGTGTTGCCGAAGGTGTTGAACAACCCGCCTGACAGGCCGGCGATCTGCCGCGGCGAGGTATCGGAGACGACGGCCCAGCCGAGCGCGCCGATGCCCTTGCCGAAGAACGCCAGCGCCATGATCAGCACCACCAGCCACTGCGCGTCCACGTAGTTGCAGCCGATCATGCTGGTCGACAGCAGCATGCCGATCACGATGGGCGTCTTCCGGGCGACGGTGAGCGAGCACCCGCGCTGGAGCAGCCGGTCGGAGACCACGCCGCCGAGCACGCCGCCGAAGAACCCGCACAGCGCGGGCAGGGTCGCCACGAAGCCCACCTTGAGGATGGACATCCCGCGCCCCTGCACCAGGTAGACGGGGAACCAGGTGAGGAAGAAGTAGGTGAGGGTCGTGATGCAGTACTGGCCGAGGTAGATGCCGATCAGCATCCGGCTCGACAGCAGCTGCTTGATCTGGGCCCACCGCGGGCCGCGGCCTGCGACCGCTGCCTGGTCGTCATCGATGTTCACGAGCGCGCCGCCCTGCTCGATGTAGTCCAGCTCGGCCGCGTTGACGCGCGGGTCGTCCTTGGGACCGTGGATCAGCCGCTGGAAGATCCAGGTCAGGACGAGCCCGATGCCGCCCATGAAGAAGAACAAGTAGCTCCACCCGTAGGCATGCGTGATCCAGCCCATGACGGGGGAGAACAGCACGAGCGAGAAGTACTGCGCGGAGTTGAAGATGGCGGAGGCCGTGCCGCGCTCGGTGGTCGGGAACCAGGCAGCGACGATGCGGGCGTTGCCCGGGAGCGAGGGCGACTCCGCGATCCCGAGCAGGAAGCGCAGCCCGAACAGGACCACCACCGCGCTCGCCGCGTTCAACCAGCCGACGAAGCCCTGCAGGAACGTGAAGCCGGACCAGGTGAGCAGGCTGATCACGTAGACCCGCTTCGAGCCGAACCGGTCGAGCAGCCAGCCGCCGGGCAGCTGGCCGATGACGTACGCCCAGCCGAAGGCGGAGAACACGTACCCCATCGCCACCGCGTCGAGGTGCAGGTCCTTGGCCAGCGCCGTCCCGGCGATCGAGAGCGTGGCGCGGTCCGCGTAGTTCACGGCGGTCGCGAAGAACAGGGTCGCGACGATGGCGTAGCGGACGCGGGTTGCGCGCGGCGCGACCGGGTGCAGCGCGGAGGACCGTGGCGAGATCGGTTGGCTCATGGCGGCTCCCGGATCACGGCTTGAACTTGTTTGCGAGCACCTCGGTCTGTCGGGCCAGGACGCCCAGATCGCTGCCGACGGCGACGAACGTGGCGCCGAGCGCGAGCCAGTGACGCGCATCGGCCTCGACCGGGGCCAGGATGCCCGGGGCCTTGCCGGCCTTCCGGATGCGTACGATCGCATCGTCGATCGCGGCGCGGACCTCGGGGTGGGCGCTGTCGCCGAGGTGCCCGAGGTCTGCCGCCAGATCGCTCGGGCCGATGAACAGGCCGTCGACGCCGTCGACCGCCGCGATCGACTCGAGGTTGGCGAGCGCGGTGCCGGTCTCGAGCTGCACGTGCACGCAGATCTCCTCGTTCGCGCGCTGCAGGGAGTCGGTCACGCGGCCGTAGCGGTTGGCGCGGGTCGCGACCGCCACGCCGCGGATGCCCTGCGGGGGATAGCGCGTGGCCGCGACGGCGCGCCGGGCCTCGTCCGCGTCCTGAACGACCGGCACGACGAAGTTCTGCACGCCGAGATCGAGCAGCCGCTTGAACGTGACCGGGTCGTTCCACGGTGGTCGCACGACAGGGGCGGCGCTACCGCTTGCCATCGCCTGGAGCTGGCCATGGACCATCGGCAGCTCGTTGGGCGCGTGCTCCATGTCGAGGACCAGGAAGTCGAAGCCGGCGCCGGCCACCACCTCGACGGCAAGGTGGCTCGACAGCATGTTCCACAGTCCGATCTGCTGGGCACCGTCTCGCAACGCGCGCTTGAGCGGATTCACGGGCATCTGCATCGGATTCCTCCGGTCAGGATATCGATATCAGGATATTATTTGTTTAATAACAATAGGTTATAATATTACTATGGTATCGTTATCATCAGGCGGCGTCAAGCCGCCGGTGGCTCTTATCTAACTCCATGTTTGTGCGTGCTAATTAACAAAGATCGCCGCCAGTTTGCTTGCGAGTAAGCACTCACTCAGTCATCATGGCTGGCGTGTCTTCCCAGCCACGTCGCGCTCCGCCGCTGCCGCCCGAGGCCCGGCGCGCCAGCATCATCGCGGCCGCGTTGCCGCTGCTGCGCCGCCATGGCGCGGCGGTCACCACGGCGCAGATCGCGATGGCGGCGGGGATCGCCGAGGGCACGCTGTTCCGGGTGTTCCCCGACAAGGAGACCTTGGTCAGCGCGGCGATCTGCACCGCGTTCGATCCGACCCCCACGGACCGCGAGCTCGCCGCGATCGATCACGAGCTCGGGCTGCGCGACCAGCTGATCGCGGCGGTGGAGATCCTGCAGCGCCGGGTCGAGGCGGTGTGGCAGCTGATGTCGATGCTCGGGATGACGGCGCCGCCGGACCCGCGGGGACCGGGGCCCGGCGGACCGCGCCCGGGGGCGGCGTCGGACTCCGCGGGGCGCCGGCTCGCCGCGATCTTCGAGCCCCACCGCGCCGAGCTGCGCTGCGCCCCCGATCAGGCCGCGCGGCTGCTCCGGATCATGACGTTCGCGGGCACCCACCCGCGGATCTCCGATGGGATCCCGCTGACCGCCGCCGAGATCGTCGCGGTGGTCCTCGATGGCATTCGCGTCCGGGCCGATCTCGACGCCGAACTGGAGGCTTCGCCATGTTGAAGCGGTTGTTGCGACAGTTCCTGCGACCCTACGCGCGCCAGATCACCTGGGTGGTCGTGCTCCAGCTCGCCAGCGTGACGGCGACGCTGTACCTGCCGAACCTCTACGCCCGGATCGTCGATCGCGGGATCTCCGTCGGCGATACGCGCTACATCCTGGTGACCGGCGCGATCATGCTGGCGATCACCGCCGCCCAGGTGGCGTGCTCGATCGCCGCGGTGTACTTCGGCGCCCAGGTCGCGATGTCCTACGGCCGCGATCTGCGCGCCGCGATCTTTCACCACGTCGGCGGGTTCTCGGCGCACGAGGTCGGCGTGTTCGGCGCGCCGTCGCTGCTCACCCGGGGCACCAACGACGTCCAGCAGGTCCAGATGCTGGTCCTGATGAGCGCGACGATGCTGGTCGCGACGCCGATCATGGCGGTCGGCGGCGTGGTGATGGCGCTGCGCGAGGACCTGGCGCTGTCGCGCCTGCTCCTGATCAGCGTGCCGGTGCTGGTCGGTGGCATCGGCGTGATCATCGGCCGGATGATCCCGCAGTTCCGCGTGATGCAGCCCAAGATCGACACGATCAACCGCGTGCTGCGCGAGCAGATCGCCGGCGTCCGTGTGGTCCGCGCGTTCGTGCGCGAGCCCGCCGAGGCGGCCCGGTTCGACGGCGCCAACGGCGATGTCACCGGCACCGCGCTGCGGGTCGGCCGGCTGCAGGCGCTGCTGTGGCCGATCGTGATGATGGTGTTCAACGCCTCGAACGTCGCGGTGCTGTGGTTCGGCGCCGAGCGCCTGGACGATCGCTCGCTGCAGATCGGCGCGCTGGTCGCGTTCCTCAGCTACCTGATGCAGATCCTGGTCGCGGTGATGATGGTCACCTTCCTGTCGGTGATGATCCCGCGCGCGGCGGTGTGCGCCGAGCGCATCGCCGAGGTGCTCGACACCTCGTCCTCGGTCGTACCGCCGAAGCTGCCGGTCGTGCCGTCGGGTCCGGCCGGCATGCTCGAGCTGCGTGGCGTCGAGTACCGCTACCCGGGCGCGGAGGTCGCGGTCCTGAAGGACGTGTCGTTCGTCGCCCGAGCGGGGGAGGTGACCGCGATCATCGGCGGCACCGGCGCGGGCAAGACCACGCTGCTCGATCTGATCCCCCGGCTGATCGATCCGACGGCGGGCGAGGTCGTGATCGAGGGCGCCAGCGCGCGCGACATCGAGCTCGACCGGCTGTGGTCCAAGGTCGGCGTGGTGCCCCAGCGCGCATATCTGTTCTCCGGGACGGTCGCGACCAACCTGCGCTACGGCAACCCCGACGCGACCGACGCCGAGCTGTGGGCGGCGCTCGAGGTCGCCCAGGCCCGCGACTTCGTCGAGGCGATGCCGCAACAGCTCGACGCACCGATCGCGCAGGGCGGCACCAACGTGTCGGGTGGCCAGCGCCAGCGGCTGTCGATCGCGCGCGCGCTGCTGCGCCGGCCGTCGATCTACCTGTTCGATGACTCGTTCTCGGCGCTCGACCTGGCGACCGAGGCCCGGCTGCGCGTCGCGCTGCGCCCGCACATCAAGGACGCGACCGTGATCATGGTCGCGCAGCGCGTCGCGAGCATCGTCGACGCCGACCAGATCCTCGTGCTCGACGCCGGGGCGATCGTCGGCCGCGGCCGGCACGCCGAGCTGGTCCAGACCTGTGCGACCTACGCCGAGATCGTGACCTCGCAGACCGAGGAGGTGGCCGCATGAGCACCCCGACCCGCGCACCCGCACCCGCACCCGCGAGCTCGTCACCGCCTCAGCGCGGTCCGTTCATGTTCGCCGGCGGTCCGCCGCAGAAGTCGAAGAACTTCAAGGCGTCGGGGCGACGCCTGGTCGGCCTGCTCGGGCCCGACAAGGCCGCCGTGCTCGCGGTGATCGGGTTCGCGGTGGCGAGCGTCACGCTCACGG
>Ga0307508_10005039_pt1 | contig 12690 bp, 11 predicted proteins | sample 9_EM_MG_FD_203089 | JGI IMG/M metagenome (GOLD analysis project Ga0307508, IMG submission 203089) | Populus trichocarpa ectomycorrhiza microbial communities from riparian zone in the Pacific Northwest, United States - 9_EM | ecosystem: Host-associated > Plants > Roots > Unclassified | place... | reverse complement strand
CCGAGCGTGACCAGCGCCAGCAGTGCCAGCAGCGAGGCCACCGCGAAGGCCGCGGCAAACTGGTATTCGTTGTAGAGGATCTCGACATGCAGCGGCAGCGTGTTGGTGACGCCGCGGATGTGGCCCGACACGACCGACACCGCGCCGAACTCGCCGAAGGCGCGCGCGTTGCACAGGATCACGCCGTACAGCAGACCCCATTTCACGTTCGGCAAGGTCACGTGCCAGAAGGTCTGCCAGCCCGAGGCGCCGAGCACGGTCGCGGCTTCTTCTTCCTCGCGGCCTTGCGCTTCCATCAGCGGGATCAGCTCGCGCGCGACGAACGGGAAGGTCACGAACACGGTCGCGAGCACGATGCCCGGCACCGCGAACACGATCTTCAGGTCGTGCGCCTGCAGCCACGGCCCGAACCAACCCTGCGCGCCGAACATCAGCACGTAGATCAGCCCAGCGACGACCGGCGAGACCGAGAACGGCAGGTCGATCAGCGTGACGAGGAAGCTCTTGCCGCGGAAGTCGAACTTGCTCACGAGCCACGCGGCCCAGACGCCGAACACGAGGTTCAGCGGCACCGCGATCAACGCGGCGATCAATGTCAGCTTGAGTGCCGACAGCGCATCGGGTTCGATCAGCGCGTTGAGGTAGACGCCGAAACCCTTGCGCAAGGCCTCGGTGAACACGGTCGCGAGCGGCAGCAGCAGGAACAGCGCGAAGAAGCCCAGGCCCAAGCTCAGCACGGTCCACTTGACCCAGCGCTGCTCGCGCGTCGCCGCATTCGATTCGAAGCGCGCGGCGTGCGCAAGCGGGCGTGGCAGCGCCAGCGCCGAGGCGGCCGCGCTCATCGCCCGTTCCTCCCGGCGCCGACACCGCGCGAGCGCGCGCTCCAGGCCTGCAAGCCGTTGATGCCGAGCAGCAGTGCGAACGAGAACACCAGCATCACGGCCGCGATCGCGGTCGCGCCGGCGTAGTCGTACTGCTCAAGCTTCGTGATGATCATCAGCGGCGTGATCTCCGAGACCATCGGCAGGTTGCCGGCGATGAAGATCACCGAGCCGTATTCGCCGACCGCGCGCGCGAACGCGAGCGCGAAGCCGGTCAGCAGCGCCGGCGTCAGGATCGGCAGCACGATATGGCGGATGGTCTGCCAGCGCTGCGCGCCCAGGCTCGCGGCGGCCTCTTCGAGCTCGGTGTCGATGTCTTCGAGCACCGGCTGCACCGTGCGCACGACGAAGGGCAGGCCGATGAAGGTCAGCGCGACCAGCACGCCCAGCGGCGTGAACGCGACCTTGATGCCGAGCGGCTCGAGCACCGCGCCGAGCCAGCCGTTGCGCGAGTACAGCGCGGTCAGCGCGATGCCGGCGACCGCGGTCGGCAGCGCGAACGGCAGGTCGATCAGCGCATCGACGAGCTTCTTGCCCGGGAACGAATAGCGCACCAGCGACCACGCGAGCAGCGCGCCGAACACCGTGTTCAGCGCCGCCGCGAGCAGCGCGGCGCCGAAGCTCAGCTCATACGACGCGATCACGCGCGGCGAGCTGACGACCTGCCAGAAGCGCTCCCAACCCATCGTCGCGGTCTTCAGGAACACCGCCGACAGCGGGATCAGCACCAGCAGCGACAGGTAGACCAGCGTGTAGCCCAGCGACAGCCCGAAGCCGGGCAGCACGCGACGCGGCTTGCGCGTGGCGACGGCATCCGCCGGCGTGGCAAGAGAAGTGAGGACGGCACTCATGGGCTGCGCAGGTTAGTGGCTGCCGCGGGCCGACGGAAGGATCGAATACGAATTTCGATATCCGTGCAAACCAAAGCAGGAATTCAGCTAAGACCCGGCCGCAGCGCGGCTGGGCGGGCCACGGCACACTCACGCGATGGACGCGCCCTCCGCCTCATCGTCACCGCTGCTCGTCGCCTGCCTCTGCGCCCAATGGTGCGGCACCTGCCGCGACTACCAGCCGACCTTCGATGCCGCGCTGGCCACGCTGGGCGCGGCCGCGCGCGGCGTGTGGATCGACATCGAGGACGATGCCGCGCTGGTCGACAACGTCGACGTGGAGGACTTCCCGACGCTGCTGATCGCGCGCGGCGGCGAGCTCTTGTTCTTCGGCACGATCACGCCGCAGCCGCCCACGCTGGCGCGGCTGCTGAGCCGTGCATCGGCCGGCGAGCTGCCCCCGCCGCCAGCGCAGCCGGACGTGCAGGCGCTGGTCCAGCGCCTCGCCGCCACGACGACTACGGCGCGCTGAGCAGTCGGTACGGCGGGCGCGGCACGCGGCCCGGCACGAACACCGCCGCGATCGCCTGCTGCACGCCCGGGATCGCCCGGGTGTAAGCCTCGAGCGCCGGCTCCATGGCCTCATCGGGAACGCAGCCTTCGAGGTAGACCACGCGGCCTTGCACGGTCACCCACAGGGTCGTGCGCGCGAAGGGGTTCGAGGCCTGCAGCGCCTTCTTGAAGGCCTGCGCGATGTCGGCGTCGTAGGCGTAGAAGTTCGGGCGCTCGCACTGGCCGGCGAGCCAGCAGGTCGTGCCCTTCTCGGCCCGGTGGTGCGATTGCACGCGGCGTTCATCCTCGGTGATGCGCGGGCCGGTCGGTTCGGGGCAGTCGGCAATCGCCGACGTCATCTGGAAGAACGGGTCGTCGAACCAGTTGCGGCGTTCCGGCGCAGGTTGCGCCGGGCCCGGCACGGGCCATGCAAGGGCGACGAGCAGAAGCGGACGTAACATCGACGCCAATCATCCCACCGTTCCACGAGAGGTTGCCATGCCCACGCCCATCCCAGCCACGTTGATCCCCGGTGACGGCATCGGCCCCGAGATCGTCGACGCGACGCTCGCCGCGCTGGACGCGCTCGGCGCGCCGTTCGAGTGGGACCGGCAGATCGCCGGGCTCGAGGGTGTGACGACCGCGGGCGACCCGCTGCCCGCGGCCACGCTCGCGAGCATCCGCCGCACGCGCCTGGCGCTGAAGGGCCCGCTCGAGACGCCCTCGGGCGGCGGCTACCGCTCGTCGAACGTGCGGCTGCGCGAAGAATTCCAGCTCTACGCCAACCTGCGCCCGGCGCTGACGATCACGCCGGGCGGCCGCTTCGACAAGATCGACCTCGTCGTCGTGCGCGAGAACCTCGAAGGCCTCTACATCGGCCACGAGCACTATGTGCAGATCGACGACGACCCGCACGCGGTCGCGATGGCCACCGGCATCAACACCCGCGCCGGCAGCCGGCGCCTGCTCGAGTTCGCGTTCGAGCACGCGGTCGCGACCGGGCGCAAGAAGGTCACGATCGTGCACAAGGCCAACATCATGAAGGCGCTGACCGGCATCTTCCTCGAGACCGGCCTCGAGCTGTACGAGCGCAAGTACAAGGGCAAGTTCACGCTCGACACCGTGATCATCGACGCCTGCGCGATGAAGCTGGTGCTGAACCCGTGGCAGTTCGACATGCTGGTCACGACCAACCTGTTCGGCGACATCTTGTCGGATCTGGTCGCCGGCCTGGTCGGCGGCCTGGGCATGGCGCCGGGCGCGAACATCGGCGCCGACGCGGCGATCTTCGAAGCCGTGCACGGCTCGGCACCGGACATCGCCGGTCAGGACAAAGCGAACCCGACCGCGATCATGCTCGCCGCCGCGATGATGCTCGACCACGTCAAGCTGACCGAGATGGCGACGCGGCTGCGCAAGGCGCTGAACGACACGCTGAACGTCGACCTGGTGCGCACCGGCGATCTCGGCGGCAGCGCGGGCACGAAGTCGTTCACGGCCGCGCTGCTGAGCCGGATCAAGAACGGCTGACCCAGTTCACCGGCGCTTCGGCGCGCGGGCTCGCCGCGCGTGCGCGCAGCTGGCCGCAGCCGCCCTCCACGTCCTGCCCGGCCGACTGGCGCAGTTTGGTCAGCACGCCGCGCTGGTGCAACGCGCGTGCGATCGCCTCGGCACGCGCCGCTGACGGCCGCTCGAAGTCCAGCCCATCGACGGTGTTGTACGGGATCATGTTCAGCAGCGCGTACTTGCCGCGCAGCAGGCGCACGATGCCGTCGAGCTCGTCGTCGCCGTCGTTGATGCCGGCCAGCAGCGTCCACTGGTACTGGATCGGGTAGCCGCTGGCACGCGCGTAGCGCTCGCCGAGTTCGACCAGCTCGTCCGGTGGGATCACCGGCGCGCGCGGCAGCAGCCGGGCGCGCAGCGCGGCATGCGTCGAGTGCAGCGACAAGGCCAGCGCCGGCTTCACCGCGCCCAGCGGCAAGCGCTCGAACACGCGCCGGTCGCCGACGGTCGAGAACACCAGGTTCTTGTGGCCGATGCCGCCTTCGGCACCGAGCAGCTCGATCGCCTCGATCACGTTGTCGAGGTTGTGCGCCGGCTCGCCCATGCCCATGAACACGACCTTGCGCACGGTGCGCCGCGTGCGCGCCAGCGCGACCTGCGCGACGATCTCGGCACTGCCGAGCTGGCGCAGCAGGCCGCTCTGGCCGGTCATGCAGAACACGCAGCCGACCGCGCAACCGACCTGCGTCGAGACGCACACGCCGTCGCGTGGCAGCAGCACGCTCTCGACCGTCTGGCCGTCGGCCAGCGCGATCAGCAGACGCGCCGAGCCGTCGTCGGCCGGGTGCTCGGAGCGGATCTGCGCCAGGCCGCGCAGCTCGTCCTCGAGCGCGGGCAAGGCCTCGCGCACGCGCAGCGGCAAGAAGTCTTCAGGTTTGCGCCGGCCGCTGGCCTGCGGCAGCGCGTTGGCCCACAGGCGCAGCACGCGGTGCGTGTGGCAGGGCAGTGCGCCATGGGCGCGCAGTCGTTCGCGAAGGTCGTGGATGCGCATGTCGGAGGTCGGTGCAGACCTCCGAGTGTAGGCAGTGCGCGGTCGCGGTTCGGCGGCTTACTTCGCGTTCGGCGCGTAGATCTGGTCGAACACGCCGCCGTCGTCGAAGTGGGTCTTCTGTGCGCTGCGCCAGCCGCCGAAATCGTTGTCGACGGTGAGCAGCTTGACCGGCGCGAACTGCTTCGCGTATTTGGCGGCGACCTTGGCATCGCGCGGGCGGTAGAAGTTCTTCGCGGCGATCTCCTGGCCTTCGGGCGTGTACAGGTAGTCGAGGTAGGCGGCCGCGACCTTGCGCGTGCCGCGCTTGTCGACGACCTTGTCGACCAGGCTGACCGGCGGCTCGGCCAGGATCGACAGGCTGGGCGTGACGATCTCGAACTTGTCCGGCCCGAGCTCCTTGACCGACAGGTAGGCTTCGTTCTCCCACGCGATCAGCACGTCGCCGATGCCGCGCTCGACGAAGGTCGTGGTCGAGCCGCGCGCGCCCGAATCGAGCACCTTGGTGTTGGCGTAGATGCGCTTCACGAAGGCCTTCGCGCTGTCGGCGTTGCCGCCCGGCTGCTTCAGCGCGTAGCCCCAGGCCGCGAGGTAGTTCCAGCGCGCGCCGCCCGATGTCTTGGGGTTGGGCGTGATGACGTCGACGCCGCTCTTGGCCAGGTCGGGCCAGTCGCTGATCTTCTTCGGGTTGCCCTTGCGCACCAGGAACACGATCGTCGAGGTGTACGGCGAGGCGTTGTTCGGCAGGCGCTTCTGCCAGTCGGCCGGCAGTTGATTGCCGTGGTCGTGGATCGCGTCGATGTCGTAGGCGAGGGCGAGCGTGACGATATCGGCCTCGAGCCCGTCGATCACCGAGCGCGCCTGTTTGCCGGAGCCGCCGTGCGATTGGCGGATCGTCACGGTCTCGCCGGTCTTGGCCTTCCACTGCTTCGCGAACGCGGCGTTGAACTCCTGGTAGAGCTCGCGCGTCGGGTCGTAGCTGACATTGAGCAGCGTGGTGTCGGCCAGCGACGGCAACGCGGTCAGCGTGAGGGCAGCGGCGGCCGCGCCCAGGGTCAGCGCGCGGCGGGAGAAAGCGTGGAGCGTCATGATGAAAGTGCAGGCCAGGGTGATCGAAGGCTTGCACTCTAGGCAAGCCGCCGCCCGCCGTGAACCAAGAAAAAGTGCTGAGCTATTCAGCCTGCATTTCAGCGGTCGGCCTGGGTGCGCAGCCATTGCGCCGCCTCGGCCGGATCGAGCGGCCGGGCATACAGAAAGCCCTGCAGGATCTTGCAGCCCGCGCCCAACGCGGCGCTGGCGTGTTCGGCCGTCTCGACGCCTTCGGCGACCACGTCGAGGTGCAGCACCGCGGCCAGGTCGCAGATCGCCTTGACGACGGCGGTGGCGTCGGCGTCGGGCATCGGCTCGATCAGCGAGCGGTCGATCTTGACGGTGGACAAGGGCAGGCTGCGCAGCATGTTGAGCGACGAGAAGCCGGTGCCGAAGTCGTCGAGCGCGACCTCGATGCCGTGCGCGCGCATCTGGCCGATCTGCTCGCGCGCCTGGTCGAGGTGCGTGATCGCGGCGCTCTCGGTGATCTCGAGCGTGAGCTGCTCGGGCGGCACGCTGAAGTGGCGCAGCGTGCGCACGACCAGGTCGGGGAAGCCCGGGTCGAGCAGCTGCAGCGGCGACACGTTGACCGCGACCGGCACGATGCTGCCGAAGGTCTCGCGCCACTCGGCGATCTGGTGGCAGGCGAGCGTCAGGATCAGGTTGCCGAGCGGGCCGATCAGGCCGGTGCGCTCGGCCGGGCCGATGAACTCGTGCGGCCCGATGCGGCCGATGCCCGGCCGGTCCCAGCGCACCAGCGCCTCGAAGCCGACCAGCACGCCGCTGCGCGCGTCGACCTTGGGCTGGTACACGAGCCTGAACTCGTCGCTCTTCATGCCGGCGCGCAGCGCCTGCTCGGCGGCCAGCGTGGCGCCCGAGCCGCGCCCGAAACGCTCTTCGGCGAACTGCACCGAGGTGCCCGGCGTGCGCTTGGCCTCGTGCATCGCCGCGTTGGCCGCGCGCAGCAAGGCTTCGGGCCCAGCCGCGCTCGCAGGGTGCAGCGCCACGCCCATCGACACGTCGAGGAAGAACTGGTGCTGCGGCAGCTCGACCGGCTGCTGCAGCAGCTGGCGCACGGCCTGCACGAGTTCGCCCGCGGCACGCTCGGCGTTGGACGCGGGGGCGAGCAGCGCGAACTCGTCCTCGCCGAGGCGCATCACCTCGGCGCCCGGCACGGCGCTGGCCGCGACGCCGCGCGTGAGCCCGGCGGCGAGCGCACGCAGCACCTCGTCGCCGACCGACGGGCCGTGCGCCTCGTTGAAGAGCTTGAAGCGGTCGACATCGAGCAGCAGCAGCGCGAACGGCTGCGCCGGTTCGGCCGCGCACAGCGCGCGCAGGCGCTGCTGCAACGCGCTGCGATTGGGCAGGCTGGTGAGCTCGTCGTGCGTGGCCTGGTGCAACAGCGTCTGCATCGCGTCGACGCGCGCGGTGTCGTCGGTGATGACGATCTGCTCGGCGGGTTCGCCGTCCCAGTCGACGCGCCAGGCGCTGAAGCGCAGGTGCAGGCGGCGGCCGTCGAAGGCGGTGCGCTCGCCTTCCCAGTGGTCTTCGAGCAGCTCGCCGCTGATGATGCGGCGGTGGCGCTCGCGCGCCAGTTCGCGCTCCTGTTCCGGCATGGTGCTGGCGCGCCATTGTTTGCCGGTGGCGATGCGCCCGAACTGGTCGGCCGGCACGCCGTAGATGCGCAGCAGCGCCGGGTTCGCGTACTTCATCACCTCGCCCTGCATCACGGCCACGCCCTGGTGCGAGCGGTCGATCAGCCCCAGCAACTGGTCGCGCAGCCGGCCGGCCTCGCCGCTGTGGCGGCTCAGGGCCGCATGCAGCAGCGCGAGCCCGAGCACGACGCGCAGCACGTTCGCCACGCCGGCCTGTATCGGCAGGCCGGCGTGGCCGAACACGACCCAGACGAACTGGTTCAGACCGAGCAGCACCATCGCGATGCCGGCGATGCGCTCATAGCGGCCGAGCCGGTGCAGCCAGCTCAGCGCGACGACCGCGGCGATGGTCGTCAGCGTGGCGCCGACGGCCTGTGCGAAGCGGGCGCTGTAGTCGAGCGCGAACCCGCCGGCGAGCGCCAGGCCCAGCACGCCGAGCACGATGCTGCGCCGGGTCAGCCGCCGGCCGGCCAGATCGGCGGCGCCGACCACCCACAGGATCAGGCTGATCGACGCGGCACCGAACAGCAGGCAGAAGCCGATCGTGGCCCACGGCGCGGCACCGGCCTGCCAGGCCAGAAACGCCGGCGGGCTGATCGCCTGCACGATGAACGACCAGCCGAGCCAGCGCGCGAACTGCTGGGCCCGGTCGCTGCGCCAGACCAGCAGCAGGGCCAGCCCGACGACCAGGTTGACACCGGTGTTGACCAGCAGCTCCTGAGTCATTGGGGCCCCCGGCGCGCGGCGTCACGCGTTGTTGGCATCGCCCGTCAGTATCCAGGCCGCTGCGCGCTCCGCGATCATCAGGGTCGGCGAGTTGGTGTTGCCGCTGGTGATGGTCGGCATCACGCTCGCATCGACGACGCGCAGGCCCTTGACGCCATGCACGCGCAAGCGCGCGTCGACGACGGCCATCGGGTCGGCGGCCGGGCCCATCTTCGCGGTGCCGACCGGGTGGAAGATCGTCGTGCCGATGTCGCCGGCGAGCTTGGCCAGATCGGCGTCGGTCTGGAACTGCACGCCGGGCTTGACCTCTTGCGGCTGGTACTTCGCGAGCGCCGGCTGCGCGACGATGCGGCGCGTCAGGCGCAGGCTGTTGGCGGCGATCAGGCGGTCGGCGTCGGTGCTGAGATAGCGCGGCGCGATGCTCGGCGCGTCTTGCGGCTTCGGGCTGCGGATCTGCACCGCGCCGCGGCTGGTCGGGTTCAGGTTGCACACGCTTGCAGTGAACGCGTCGTAGCGGTGCAGCGGCTCGCCGAACGCGTCGAGCGAGAGCGGCTGCACGTGGTACTCGAGGTTCGCGTGCTGCTGCGCCGCATCGCTGCGCGTGAACGCGCCGAGCTGCGAGGGCGCCATGCTCATCGGGCCGCTGCGCCTGAGCGCGTATTCCATGCCGATCAGCGCCTTGCCCCACCACGAGTTGGCCATCGTGTTCAGCGTCTTGACGCCCTGCACGCCGTAGACCGCGCGGATCTGCAAATGGTCTTGCAGGTTGGCGCCGACGCCGGGCAGCGCGTGCTGCACCGGGATGCCGAGCGAGCCGAGCAACTCGGGCGCGCCGATGCCGGAGAGCTGCAGGATCTGCGGCGTGCCGATCGCGCCGGTGCACAGGATCACTTCGCCGCCCGCGGGCGCCACGCGCGCCTGCACCGGCGCGCCGCCGTCGACCGGCAGCGCTTCGACGCCGACGGCGCTGAGCGCGCCATCAACACGCTCCATCAGCACGCGGCTGATCTGCGCGCCGGTCCAGACCTGCAGGTTCTGGCGCTTCTGCTGTGCCGGGCGCAGAAAGGCCTTGGTCGCGTTCCAGCGCACGCCGCCCTTCTGGTTGACGTGGAAGTAGCCCACGCCTTCGTTGTCGCCGCGGTTGAAGTCGTCGCTGTGCGGGATGCCGGCCTGCTGTGCCGCCTGCGCGAAGGCGTCGAGCACGTCCCAGCGCAGGCGCTGCTTCTCGACGCGCCACTCGCCGCCGGCGCGTGCGCCGCTCGCATCGAAGCCGGGTGCGGCATGGACGGCGTCGGCGCCCTTGTAGAAGTCCTCGTGCTTCATGAAGTGCGGCAGGCACTCGTTCCAGCTCCAGCCGGGGTTGGCGCCGAAGCCGTCGCCGGCGCCCCAGCCGTCGTAGTCGCGCGCCTGGCCGCGCATGTAGATCATGCCGTTGATGCTGCTGCAGCCGCCCATCACCTTGCCGCGCGGGTAGCGCAGGCTGCGGCCGTTCAGCCCCGGGTCGGCGTCGGTCGAATAGAGCCAGTCGGTACGCGGGTTGCCGATGCAGTACAGGTAGCCGACCGGGATGTGCACCCACAGGTAGTCGTCGTTGCCGCCGGCCTCGATCAGCAGCACGTGCTTGGTCGGGTCGGCGCTGAGGCGGTTGGCGAGCAGGCAGCCGGCGCTGCCGCCGCCGCAGACGATGTAGTCGTAGACCGGGACACTCATGGGCGAGTCGTTTCTCTTTCAGTGAAGCATCAATGGATCAGTGGGCGCCGCCGGCGAGGATCGGGAACAGCTTCACCAGCCCGTCGGACATGACCTCGACCGCGAGTGCCGCGAGCAGCAGGCCCATCAGGCGCGTCATCACGTTGATGCCGGTCTTGCCCAGCGCCTTGGCGATGCGGCCCGACAGGCTGAACGCGATCCACACCGTGGCGCCGACGATCACGCCGTAGACCACCAGCACGCCGAGCTCCCACCAATGGCGGGTCTTGTCGGCGTAGATGATCATGGTCGAGATCGTCGCCGGGCCGGTCAGCAGCGGGATCGTCAGCGGCACGATCGCGATGCTGAAGCCGGCATCGGCCTTGTCGCCGCCCTCGGCCAGGTCGTCCTTGCGCGCCTCGGCTGGTTGGGCACTGAGCATCTGCAGCGACGACATCAGCAGCAGCAACCCGCCACCGACCTGGAACGACGCGAGCGAGATGCCGAAGAACTCGATGATCTTCAGGCCCGCGAGCGCGCTGACCGCAATCACGATGAAGGCCGAGATCGCCGCGACGCGCGCGGTGCGCTGGCGCTGCTGCCGCGTGAAGCCGCCGGTGAAGTGGATGAAGAAGGGAATGACCCCGATCGGATTGACGATCGCCAACAGCGCGATCAGGGGCTTGTAGAGATCCATGCAGGATTGTGGCGCGTCATATCGGCGGTGCTGCAGCGATTTCCCGCAGGTAGCGCAGGCCCGGCACGGCACGTGCGCCGTACCAGCTGAGCAGCTCGCCGTCGACGAGGCGCGCCTGCGCGTTCGGACACAGCGCACGCGCGTCGGCCAGATGCCGCTCGGTGAACGAATACGGCTCGGAGCTGAGCAGCACTTGCTGCACGTCGGCGAGCCAGGGCTCGTTGCCGTGCACGACGGGATAGCGCGCGGCGCCCGCGGCGCCGCCGTGCGCATCGGGCAGCGTGAGCCAGTGGACGCGCGCGAGCATCGCTGCGATGTAGGTGTCGCGTGCCACGGTCATCCACGGGTCGCGCCAGATCAGGTACAGCACGCGCCGCGGCGAACGCGCATCGGGCTGCGTGAGGTCGAGCTCGCGTTGCAGCGCGTGCGTCAGCGCGGCGGCGCGCTCTCGCACGTCAGCCACGGCGCCGAAGTGATCGACCATCTGCGCGATCAGCGCGAGGTTGTCCTCGGGTCGCAGCGGATGCGTCACGATGATTTGCGGCGCGTCGGGCCACGCGCGGATCGCCTCGATGGTGTCGAGGCGGTTCTCGTCGACGTTGACGAGCAGGTGCGTGGGCGCCAGGCGCTGCAGTTTCGCGAGATTGACGTCTTTGGTGCCGCCGACCTTGGGCACGTCGCGAAGCATCGATGCCGGGTGGATGCAAAAGCCGGTGCGCGCGACGAGGCAGTCGCGCAACCCCAGTTCAACGAGCAGTTCGGTCAGGCTCGGCACCAGGCTCGCGATGCGCATCGTGGGATTCCGGGTTCGGCGGGGCTCGGGCTGCGGATCATATCTGCCCGAAAACAACACTTTCGAGATTCGCCCTGTGCATACTTCCCTGCAATTCACTTATATTCACAAATCTGTGTATGGAAGCAGCGCCTTCGCTTGAATGGTTCACGACGGGTAGAAGCTCCACATGGTCTTCAGGAAATGGAAAGGGGCTCTCCCATGGGCAACAAACTGTACGTCGGTAATCTTTCATACAACATCCGTGACGATGATCTGCAGCAGGCGTTCGCGCAATACGGCAGCGTCTCATCGGCCAAGGTCATGATGGACCGCGACACCGGCCGCTCCAAAGGCTTCGGCTTCGTCGAAATGGGCTCTGACGCGGAAGCGCAAGCCGCCATCAACGCGATGAACGGCCAGGCCCTCGACGGCCGCGCGATCGTCGTCAATGAAGCCCGTCCTCGCGAAGAGCGTCCGGGCGGCTTCGGTGGCGGTGGCCGCTCCGGTGGCGGCGGTGGCTTCGGCGGCGGCGGTGGCCGTTCCGGTGGTGGCGGTGGCTTCGGCGGCGGTGGTGGTGGCGGCTACGGCGGTGGTGGCGGTGGCCGCTCCGGCGGTGGCGGCGGCTACGGCGGCGGTGGTGGTGGCCGCTCGGGTGGCGGCGGTGGCGGTGGCCGCGGCGGCTACTGAGCCAAGCCAGTCAAGACAGCAAGAAGCGGTGGCGCGAAAGCCCACCGCTTTTTTGTTGTCATTGAACGAAGAAGAACAACGCGCCAGCGCGCGTTTCTTCGTTGATCTCGTTCAGCTGCCGGCGCGCGGCTTGCGGCCTCGGCCCGCGACGAGCTTGTCGAACAACGCATTCGGCAGCAGGCGCATCAGCTTGGCCACCACGCCCATTTGCCACGGGATCAAGCGGTAGCTCGTGCCGCTCTCGATCGCGGCGAAGGCCTGGTTCGCAAAGTCGTCGGGCTGCATCAGGAACGGCATGCTGTACGGGTTGCCGCGCGTCAGCGGCGTGTCGATGTAGCCCGGGCCGATCGTCACGACCTTGACGCCGCAGTCGCGCAATTCGCCGCGCAAGCTCTCGCAGTAGCTGATCACCGCAGCCTTGCTCGAACAGTACGCGCCGTGCCCCGGCAAGCCGCGGATGCCGGCCACGCTGGCGATGCCGACGAACGTGCCGCCGCGCCGCGCGCGCATCGGCGCAACAAAGGGCTGGAAGGTCGCGGCCATGCCGAGGTTGTTGGT
>Ga0307508_10005038_pt1 | contig 12691 bp, 5 predicted proteins | sample 9_EM_MG_FD_203089 | JGI IMG/M metagenome (GOLD analysis project Ga0307508, IMG submission 203089) | Populus trichocarpa ectomycorrhiza microbial communities from riparian zone in the Pacific Northwest, United States - 9_EM | ecosystem: Host-associated > Plants > Roots > Unclassified | place... | reverse complement strand
GGTGTTCCAATTTGATCGTTGCGTGCAAAGAGAACAGACAACCACATGAGATAATCCCTTCGCATACTTCCTTTAGCATGTCTATGAAGACGGTGACCATTAACAAATGCTAGCAAGCAATGCATGGAAAGATGTGGTGACAGTTTTGCAAGTGTTGTCTTTTTGTGTGAAATTATTTACATTTGCAAGATTTACATTTCTGAACCCAAAACTTAACTTCACACTTATTGGCGTACCGATCAATCACGTGAGGACTTATTATAAAAATTCAACTACAACATAAAATCTTTTTGTAAAAAATTAAGAGAATCTAAAAATCAGAAATATTATGAATTGGATATGTTAGATTATCTATCATTCTTTTTTTTTTCCTCCAGATACTTTTGAATATCTATCTCTCTATATATTCAAAGTATTAAAAAAAATAGATAGATACATTAAAATGCATAACATCCCCGGTGGCAAGTTGTAAACCGTGCCAATAAAAATAAAGAGCAACAAATGACCCGAATGAATTGAATCTGTCTGTATACAATTTAAGACGCACGTTCCTTAATTCAGCTGAAAAGTGAGAATGCACACTGTTGAGGTGTTTTCATGCTTCACCGTCAGAAGAATGCATCATCACTCAATCCACCGCATCATGTGATTGGTGCTATTTATGTGCTCAGCAGTCTTTGGTGACATAAATAACTTCTGCAGTCTAGGTATGATTAGGAAGTATCTAAGTTTTTTATCTGCAGTCTTGGTCAGCTTAGCATTTTCAAGGAGTACATCATGCAGAAGTTTGGATACATGTCAATTTTCTAGTATCCTAAACCGAAGGGTTTCATCATGGACTTAGCAGTATAGAAGTTCTCTTTCAGCCTGTCCCCTTTAGGTAAAACGCTTCTCGTCCATTCGACAATTCTATCATAACTGACCTCACTCAACCCATAATCCGACTTGATGGTAAACACCTGTACAACGACCAATAATTTACTGTGCTTTGTGCAACCATCCCATAATAGTTCATTAGAATCTTTCAAAAGATAAAAAAAACCTGATGCATCTGCATGAGATTCTTCTTCTACGATTGGACATTGACTGACATTACCTTGATTCACTATCGTTGCATCCATAATCATATTCCTGTAAGGATCACTGCTGTCATTTACAACTTCATGCACCTTGCTAGCACTAGAAGTTGACTCAACCATCCTTTCTACCATGCTCTCGTTATGAACAAATAGTTCTCTGTGTGCATACCAACATAGGTAATCCTCCATGAACCCTTTGTGTAGAAGATACATCGTTACAATATCTTGATGAAGAAACTTTTTATTTTTACACATTTTGCATGGACACCTAATACCGCTTCCACTAATATTTCTCAGAATAGATGTTGCGAAATTAATAAAACTCTGAGCCCCATTACAATAATCAATACTCTACAATCTTTGGGGTGAATTTTCATATATTTATGAACGATCATCCGGACTTCTATTGAACCTCTATAAAATAATGATGACAACATTTATTAATTAACTACGTTAAGTAAATAAATTTGCAAAAATATTGATTTAGCTCAAGATTATCCAACTTACTTTCAAACTTCTTTTAAATATTCATTATCAATTATCTACGTGCATACAAATTTATACATATTAATTTATGAAAATTACAACTTGGCAATAAAATTGACAAAAATTAAAACGAACCCGTTAAACAAGCCATTATTTATTTCATCACAATACACCTAAGTCGGTAATTCGACATAAGTTTCAACAATTTACAAACAAATATAATTTTATAAAAACTAAAACAAACCACAACAAGTACAAAATTACAAATCCATATTGCAAGTTTGTTTGAGAAAAAATAATAAAACAAGTAAACACCCAAACAAAATATATATACTAAAAAAACATTCAATAATAAAATTGACATTTTAAAATTGTGTTACAATTAAAAAAATAGATTTACTTACTAAAAATAAAAAATCCGCAATAAATTGAGATGAGGGGGGATGTTTGGGGGGGTTTGTTTAGATGCAGGGGGGAAGAAGAAGTAGAAATAGGGGAGGGGAGGGTCGATGGTTAGGTCATATATTAAATATTACCAATGGAATTAATGATGAAATGATTCTACCTGTAAATCCATCAGCGATTCTGTCGGTGTAGTAGACACATCACTGTACGGACATCCCGGTTTGAATCCTACTGTAATTCCGTTGGTAAAATCATCCACAATCACCAATATCATCTTTGATTTAGAACCAAGAAAGAGACTATCCAACCATCATTATGTATATAAACACTCTAATAAACATGAAATAACTTAAATCAAATTAAAATAAGAAGTTTTTCAAACTAAAGAACCAGTTTTCCGTCATTGCGATCGATTTCAATCACATATATGTTTATATACATGTACATATATCTATATTACCATCGTTGCAATCAATTACACATTACATACAAATTGCTTGCCTCATAGACAAATTTTTATGACAAGTGGATTTACACAAAAAATATAAATTTATTGTAAATAGTTTGAACAAGTTTGCTTTTCATTGGAGGACTCCTTTAGTAGTTGTTCCCATCTTTGAAAAGCCTTACCTATCAAGTAAGATAGCTAGATGAAAAGTGTTATTGGTTGAATATGATATTTGATTTAGAACCAAGAAAGAGACTATCCAACCATCATTATGTATATAAACACTCTAATAAACATGAAATAACTTGAATCAAATTAAAATAAGAAGTTTTTCAAACTAAAGAACCGAATTCTTCAAAGAAGAACACAATACAATTTTGACAGAGTTTTTAACACAAATCCGACTCTAATTTTGGACAACAATTCAACCATTTTCACTTTTTTTTTGGAGATGTCTATTAGATACATATTTATAAAAACTTATGTTATCTTTCCAAATCATTAAAGAACAACTCATTTGGACATCTAAATTAAAAGTTTTTTTGCAAAACACCAAAAGCTATTCTGAAAAGTCAAATCAGGTCAGCTTCGAGAAGACTTCGGTGCACATTTTCTTCCTTCTTTGTGAGTTGTTTTTTTTCTTCTTCTTTTAGACCTAAAATGATGTAATATTTCCCCCTCTAGCTTTCTATCCATGTGCTTTCCCTTTTTGGTAAATAAATTACTCAAAATAAGTCAAATGTTATTGTTGTGTGAACTTGTATAATTATGGGTTGAGTTTGAGTTGTGCAAACTTGCTTTATGTTGTGTGCAAACTTCAACCACCAAACATTTAAGGTTTCAATGATAATTTTAGGCCAAATAATATGTACATTTGTAACCTTATTTGATGCCTAAATTCAGCCCCAAAAACACCCTAAAAATAATTCATTTAAGCTTAAAACAACTATCAAAACACTAAATCAAATTACATTACCTTAAAAGCACATCAATTATTATGCAAAACCCAAATAAAAAACAATAATTATATATATGTAAAATAAGATATTTAATGACACTTTTGATGCACAATTAATTATCATGCTCAAATACGATTAAGCCTCTACAATTCAATGAGGGAACAAACGACATACCAAACTTTATTTATTAATAGAAGATCCACATTCAATACCAAAATTTGTCAGCTTATCTAAATACAATTGTCAAACCCTTTTCCAAAATGACTAAAACTTGGACAAGGAAGGAATCTATCCTATAATTAAGAGAGAACCAAACCTCTTATTGTCTTACAAAGGACAAACATAAACAAAATATTTATATAAACATTAATCTAATATCAAACACATAAATGATTAGTGTAGAATTAATATAGATTGGATTTGTTTTATTAAAACAGACCTAAGGTTTTTTAATTTTAAAAAAAATAACCAGAAAAGAAAATAAAATATGGATGAGGAAGAAAAAGAAAACAAATGAAGAACTAATTAACAAGGGAGAACGAATGAAGCTTTTATTTAATTATTTTTGTCTTGATTTTTATTAATAAAAGATGATAATTTCGTTCATGATATGAATTCAAAAAATTAATACATCAAAATAAACATTAAAAAAAACTAAGATGGGATATTGACAACTCGTGCCATTGCGATACCTATGCATAGAGTTGGTACTATGGATGTACTCCTCTAAGCTACCATGGGATGGACACTAGTTATCGTAATTGTCATTCCATCATAAACTCCTCGGGCTCGTAAGAGCCTAATAAACAAAGAACTAAAAGATGGTCTGTAACTGAACATACCTTAAAGAATGTTTACAACCCCCATCAGTAGAAATGTTCTTCTTTGTCCAAATTAGTATTGAATACTTGACTCTCTAAAGACTACATTTCTATAAAAATAAGTCTAGACAACTATGATGGCCTAACTGATTTGAGATTTGGTCATCCAAAATAGTGACTCCATGTGAAAAATCTTCCCATAACCTTCTGAGGGTCTGCGTGTGTTTGGTACAATAATTTAGAGCCAACCTTCTTTAAAGGGTTTAGTGACCTCAATGTTACGATAATGGAACACATCAACATCAATTTACCCTCCAAGAAAAGCACTACGGAGCTATTTAGTGTTACTTAGCAAGAGTTCAAGTCTGCTTGAGCATATTTGAAGAGGTTCAATGAGTAGATGCTCAAGGTGGAAGATTTGCTTGAGCTAGTAGCCTTAAATGACGTAATAAGAGGGGTAAAGGAACATGTCATTTAGAGAAAAATTTATGCCTTAACAAATAAAAGCTTGCTCAGGTGATATAAGCCATGGAAAAACACATACAGGTGGAAGAAGCTAGTTTGTTATGACATGGACTTCCTTGTTTTTACAAGGACAATCAACATGAAGGACTTTCCAAGTAAAATAATTCTAGAAATGAAAGTTCGTGGAAGAAGTACGAGGGACCAACCCATGGCTTTTAGTGTATCCTAAGGGTTTATTACTCCCTTGAATCTAAATAGGATCACCCACTCAAAGTTATCAGGACAGTTAAAGCAAACACCTACCACCTCCAAGATATGCTCCTTTTAAGAACCTTCTTCATACCTATCATTTCACATCAGGATACATAATCCTAAATAGGAATGTAAGTTTATTTTTGAAATAAAAATAATGTATCTCTGACATACATTTCTTATCTATAGATCTCTAGTGGGGGCTTTCGATAACTTTTTATGGATTAACTTGGTTTTCCTAGTACAATAACACAACTCTCCTTGAAAAGGATTGACTTGATCTCTTCAGGGAAGTAGCCTCACACCCTCCAAGGAATTGGTATGAGGTCTCCCTAGTTTAGTAGCATCATTCTCCAAGTGATGCCTAAGGGTCTCTCACCAATTCGTCAGGGGTTAACCTTGGATCCCTCATTCTCTAGTGTAATCTTTGATTCACCCATTCTCCAAGTGATGCCTAAGGGCCTCTCACTAATTCATCAGGGTTTGATCTTAAATCCTCCATTCTCCGGTATAATCTCGGACTAGCCCATTCTTTAGGTGATGTCAAAGGGCCTTTTACCAATTCTTCAGGGGTTGATCTCGGATCCTCCATTCTCTAATACAGTCTTGGACTGACATATTCTTTAAGTGATGTCTAAGAGCCTCTTACAAATTCACTAGAGATTGATCTTGGATCCCCCATTATCTAATGTAGTCTCGAACTAACATATTTTCCAAGTAATGCCTACGAGCCTTTCGCCCATTTACCAGGGATTGATCTCGGATCTCCCGCCTCTCCAATGTAGTCATGGACTGACATGACTCTCTAATAGGGTTCCCAAGCCTCAATCTATCTCCATGAATGATTTTTGACCTCTCACTTTTAGGTACAACCACTTTATAGTGGGGGGGTCCTCACACCCATTGACAATGATAGGGAGGTCGCATACCTCCCATACTCTCCAGTAGAGGGATTCCAAGCCACTCACCTCTACTAGAGAGGCTATAGACCTCCCACTTTTCGGTGATATTTTTCTCCAATTAAGGGCCTCCAAGCCCATATAAGTTTTTGTTGAAATAAGAAAGAAAGGGGAAAGCCCATATAAGTTTACTTTTTTTAAAAATCATTAATCATTTTCATGGCTATTTTTTTCAATACTGGAAAGTTCATTTTTATTGTTTATCTTTTAAGAAAAATCATATTTAATTGCATTACCTATATTATATTACCCTCTATATATTAATCAATTTTATCTTAATTAAGGATGTTTGAGCTTAAATTAAAAGACTAAGGACTAAATTAAAGATTGCCTAATCCCAATTACTAAAACCCTAATTTTGAAGGTTTAAGAAAAACGACGTCGTTTTGGTTAGGGTCCTCCCATCTTGGCTGATCGTGAACCACTCTTCTGGGGAATAATCGTGGCAACTCTGGCCACCACTAGATGAACGACAATCGTCATTCTATAGAGGAGCTATGTCATAATTTTTCAATGTTTGTGCCCCACTTACCACGTGGAAACCGTTAACATCTTGTCCTAAGGCAATCTTGTCTAGTTCAGTAAAATTTGACAATTTACATCCAATTACATCCAACTTTAGATCGATGGTGGGAAGGCTACAGGCTACCAAATCAAGCATGGTTTGATCCTAGTTGAGGACTAACATTCCCTCCTACAGAATCTATAGCTTGGTTGGCTTTAATGACCTCTTATTTGCCATGATTAATTCATGGAAGGTGCACCTCTAATCATCCATTTTTGGCCAAGTTTCTGCAATAAAGTTCTCAACTTTTTCTAGATATTCCAAAAGTTTATTAGACATTTAGGGAGAGGGAAAACAAAAGAAAATGAGATGAGAGTGATACCCTAATAAATCAGAGGCAAAATGGGAAAAAATCCCCTATGATCTAGTTTTGGAAAACAACCCCCAAACCCATAAATGGTTCCACAACCACTTGCCCTTTGGAGGCCATAAAAGAGGTGTCTTTCGAAGCTTGAAAAGGGGAGTAGAGAGGAGAAAAAAGCCATGAAAAAAAGCATTAAAAGAAAACCAAATTAGTAATCGTCTATTAAACATCATAAAACACCAAATTACCCAACTCAAACAAACAAGCATATTGCTACTTGCATTGAAAGAAACTTGAACATATATGCAAAAAAAAATAATAATCAAAACATGGTCAAATCAAATAAAAAACATCATGAACTAAACATGAATGAATGGATTAAAGCTTAAAATATAGAGGGAATTTTGTATGTGTTACACCCCTCCATCAAGTTAAGTAATATACCTTTAAAAGATGGTTATAACCGATTTTTGCTTCTTTTGCTTGATTTGAGCATATTCCAATAGCCTCTTCCAAACAACTTTTAACCTCATTCTTTACAATATCTTCTCCCTTCTTAACACACAATCTTTATAACCTTTTTTTAATTCTATTTTGTGGTATTCTTTTAATTTCTCTGTGTTTCCTTTTTTTCCCTCTCCTTTTCTTCTAAAAAATCTCCTCTTTTTATAGCCTAAAAAGGACATGTGGTTATGAAACCATTTGTGGATTTGAAGGTGGTTTTTCAAAATTAGATCATAGGAGATTCTTTTCCATTTTGCCTTTGATCTGTTAGGGGATCATTCTCCTCTTTTTTCCTTATATTTTACCTCTCCCTATATCTTTAAAAACTCTTGGAATTTCTAGAAAAGTTGAGAACTTCATAACTGGAACTTGGTAAAAAACAACTGATTGGGAGTGCACCTTCCATGAATTAATCATGGAAAATGGGAGGTCATTGAGGCCAACGAAGCTATAGATCCTGTAGAAAAGGTGTTATTCTTCAACTAGGAGCAAACCATGCTTGATTTAGTGGCTTGTAGCTTTCCCACCATCAATTAAAAGTTGGGTGTAACACTGTCAAATTTTATTGAATTGAACAAAGCTTTCTTGGGACAAGAAGTTAAGGGTTTCCACATGGCAGGTGGGGCACAAGCATTGAAAAAGATAGTTATAACCTCGTAGAGAGGAAGCTCTTTTGTAGAATGGTTAGAGCCCTTGAGGTGGTTAAAGATGTCATATTCATTCGCCTGAAAGTGACATCTCGACCAACCTTCACATGTTTAAGAAGATGTTGAACAAGGCCAGATGATGTTTCACTCATTCTCTTCATTAAAATTGAGTGACATGTCGTTATACTTAAACCCTAGAAATTAGGGTTTTCTAATTGGGATTTTACAAACTTTAATTTGTTTTTTTTTTGTTTTAATTTTAGCATATACACCCTCAATTAACCCTAAAACTTTTAAATTTTTGCAATCATATCACTGGAAAATCTTGATTTGACTCCTTTGGTTTGAGTGTATTTTTCATATTGGTCTTTGGTTTTCAAATTATGCAATTTGACCGTTATAAACCATCAAACTTTTAATTTCTTTCAAATTGACCCCTGATTCTGATTCATTTTAGCCCTCAGATCTGCACACATGTTCCATTTTTGTCATTGGTTTTGAAATTCTTTAATTTGGCCCTAAATTGACCTCTAAACTTTGATTTTCTTGCAATTTCACCCCTGGATCCAACTGATTAAACTTGTAAAAATTAAATTTGGTCCTTCAAAATTCTAATCTTCTCAATTAAACTAAAATTAAGCTTTCAAACTTAATTTTTCACCAATTAAGTTCTTAATAAAATCAATTTGACCCATAAAATTCTAATTAAGTCCTTACACTTAATTAATTCTTTTAATTTTGGCCTAAATTAATTTTAAAGTTAATTAAATATTTAATTAGGCCTATGATTAAAATATAATTAAGTCCTCAAACTTAATTTTTATGCAAATTCATCTAATATTCACTTAAGTTAAACTTGAATTTGCATAGTCTTTAACATCTATGTCCTTCAAGGATGCAACTAAATTTTCAATATTGTCAAAGATTTAGTTTGGTCCTTCCATCTCTTGTTTATGCATTTGGATCTCTCTTTAGCCTATCTTGCCAACCAAGTCACTTGTGCTCCTGCATTTTTTGATTTTTTATAAAAGAAAATGATAAGTTTTTAGGACCAAAATTGGGTTATGACACCCATTATTTTCTTAACTGGCCGAATCTTAATCCATACTCCTTAAGTATTCATTTCATCATATTTCAAACAAGTACACACAACTTCTACATCTTTATATCATTTCAAAATTTTCTCTAAGCATTATTCCACTTGATTAAGTATAACTAAACTTATGCTTTTCAAGTGATGGTTTCTAGGATTAAAACCCATATTCATGAATAATAGTCCAAGTTATACACCAGTACTCTATTTCTACCATTGTGAAAAGTGTCTTCCTTATTCTCTCTTAACATGGTCGAAACCAAGACCCCATCTTCAACAAGTCTAGAATACACTAGCATGCTACTAAATCATAAACACCCCATATTTCTTTGTATTAATTATCACAATGTATGTCCCATAACATTAAGTAACTTCACTAAATTTGTAACTTCTAAACATACACAGTTTGATTCTAATCAACATTCTTCAAGATAATACATCCTATATTTTGGGAAAAATGTAAAACAACACATTTGAAAATTTCCCTTCCAACTCCCTCATTTGGTCGAAACATTAGGCCTTCTAAACATCCATTTCTCTTCAAGATTTCTTTTCAATTTTCTCATATTTGTAAGTTATTCCTTCTCTACTTTACTTGCTATCAAGCTTACACAAAAAAAGAAGAAGGATAATTTGTTCTTTGTTAATTCATACATGTTCTTTCAAGTATATCCACATCAAGGTCAATTTAAAGAAATCTCTAAACATTCATTTCAGCAAAAATCATTATAATTATGTTTAACAACATTATATTTACTTAAAATATTCCCCTAATTTCTTTTTTCTCTTTGGTCGAACACTAGAGCTTCCAAACATTCCATTTTTCTGTCATTTCTAATCATTTCTTTCATATTTCTTATTCATTTCATCTTTACTCTACTTGCATATTGCGATTTCTCCATTTTCTTAAGGTTGTTCAAGAACCTTAACTTGAGAATTTGAGGCTTTACATCAATACTTACCAAGAATGTCTCTAAATTGACTGGGGTGTGTTTAAGACTATTTTTTTCTTTGATTTTCCAACTACTATTTCTTCCTCCCTCACAACTTCTTTTCATTTCTTTCTCTCTAAAATGGTTTTTCCCTTATCTAGTTTAAACCCACAAGTATAGTTCTCATGTTTATTTTATTGTCTCTCCTTTTTTCTTAGCTTAATAGGTGCATACAAGGGTTTTTGATGAGATGGTCTTGAAGAGAACATGAAAAGGAAGAGGTTTTTCTCCTCTTCAAGCTGTTGGCCTCCTCAAGAAAAAGAGGGGCTGACTTGTTTTTATTTATTATTCATTTTTCCCTTTAGTTCCCATCTTGTATGGTTTTTCTTTTTACCCCTTTTATAAAACTACATTTATGAATCATCCCTTGTTCTCTTAAGCTCTATTTCATGTTTACAAGCTTATTTATTTCTTTTATTATTGCATTACCCTCCTAACTTAATTTAATCCCTCCTCTAAATAAACATTCATGTACTAATGAATTTCTAAGTTTTCTTCTCATGTTTATAATATTTTACATTTTTCATTGTCTTGGCCATACTTCATTTCTACAAGTCGATTAAACTCTCGTATTGTTGGCCATTTTCTTCTTGGAATTTATTTAGAACATATAATATCTAACCATACTTTTTACCAAGATCTACACCAAAAACCAAGGCAAATACCCATTGAACATAACCTCGACGAGCCAACAATAAATAGACTTGAAATCCAAGGAAAATATTCACCAGAATAGACTAGGATGAAGCAGTCTGATACCTATGGACACGGGCCTCGATGTGTTGGGACCAACCGAGAATAGAAATCAAGGCAAATACACACCAAAATAGACCCCACAAGGTTGAGACAAATTGAGCCCAAAATCCAATGAAAATACCCACTGAAACGAGCCCTAAAAGGACAAGACTAATCAGGCCCAGAAAGCCAAGGCAAATCCTCACTGAAACAAGCCCTGAAGGGTCGGGACCAACCAGGCATGAGAATCATAGCAAATACCCACCAATACAGGCCCGAATGGGCCACGACAAACCATGCCTGAAATACAAGTAAAATACCCACCGAAAAAGACCCCAACAGACCAGGAATAACAAGGCCTAAAAATCAAGGCGAATAACCACATAAATGGGCCTTAATGGGCCAAAACCAATTAGGCCTGAAATCCAATGCAAATACACACCCGAACGGACCTTATTGGGCCAAGACCAATCACACCTAAAATCAAAGGCAAATACACATTGAAACAAGCCCTGACAGACCAGGACTAACTGGGCCCGAAGTCCAAGGCAAATAAGCAATGAAAAGGGTCATGATGAGCTGGAACCAACAAAGCCCAAAAACAAAGGCAAATACCCACCAAAAAGGCCTCGACTGGTAGCTACAAATCAGGCTTGAAATCCAAGGCAAATACACACTGAAACAGGCCTCGACATGTCGATACTAACACGACACGAAAACCAAGGCAAGTACTCGTTGAAAAGGGCCCTGACAAACCAAGACTAGCTGAGAACAAAAATCAAGGTAAAATACCCACTGATATTAGCCCCACCAGGCTGAGAAAAATTAAGCCCGAGATCCAAGGAAATACCTACCAAAATGGGCTTTAATAGGATAAGACCAATCAAGCTCGAAAACTAAGGTGAATACCCACAAAAATAGGCCCAACCACGCCTGGAAACCAAGGCTAAGACCCACTGAAATAGGCCCCAACATGACAGGACCAACCAGACCCAAAATCTAAGGCAAACAACCAACGAAACGGGCCCCACATGACCAAGACCAACCGGGCTCGAAATCCAATGCCAAAACCCACCAAAACAGGCCACGACAGGCTGGGACCAATTGAGCCCAAAATCTAAGACAAATACCCATCAAAACGGGCCTAGCAGGACGAGAACCATCCGAGCCTGACGAGTTAGGACAAAATACGCTCGAACATCAAGGCAAATACCCACTAAAACAGGCTCTGATGGGACAAGACTAACTGGGCTTGAAATCTAAGGTAAATATTAACTGAGATGGTTTGGAAAGAACCGAGGCTCAAATCCGAGGAAAATACCCACCAAAATGGATCCTGACGGGCTGGGACTAGTCGACCCTTAAATCCAAGGCAAATATTCACTAAAATAGGCTAGGACTAACTAGGCCCAAAATTCAAAGCAAATACCCACCAAAACAAGCCTTGACAGGCTTACCAAATTGAACATGAAAACCAAGTCCAATACCCACCAAAATAGGGTAAGGCAAGCCAAGACCAACCAGGCCTGAAATCCAAATAACATACCCATCAAAATGGGTCCTGATGGGCCATGACAAATCGAGTATGAAATCTAAGGCAAATACCCACTGAATCGAGCCCTAACGGGTCAACACTAACAAGACCAAAAACCAATGCAAATACCCACCGAACTAGCTCAAGATGTAATGAAAACAATCAGTGCCTCTACTTGTTTGTAAGAATTTTACAATCTAGGTTTTCCTTGTGTATTTTTTTGCTAGCTCAATACTGAGTTTTCCACTAGAATGAATCTATCCTCAACAAGGAATCCAACATTTTTGTTTTTTTAAAAAAAAACACATTGAACTCGCAAGTAGTGATCACTGGAATTCAATCCTTTTCATCTCTCAAGTGTTTGCCATATATTATGTAAACAATTCAACCATGGAATTTTCATGCGTTATAAAGTAGACAAGGATATAAAGAATTCCCTAAGC
>Ga0307508_10005037_pt1 | contig 12696 bp, 11 predicted proteins | sample 9_EM_MG_FD_203089 | JGI IMG/M metagenome (GOLD analysis project Ga0307508, IMG submission 203089) | Populus trichocarpa ectomycorrhiza microbial communities from riparian zone in the Pacific Northwest, United States - 9_EM | ecosystem: Host-associated > Plants > Roots > Unclassified | place... | reverse complement strand
ACCTGCTGGTCGCCCCGCTCCACGCCCCCGGCGGCCGGCGCCAGGTCTGGTTCCCGCCGGGCGCCTGGCTGCCCTACGCCGGCGGCGCCGCGATCGGCGGCCCGGGCTGGCAGGAGGTCGAACTGCCGCTGGCCACGGCGCCGTTGTGGGTGCGCGTCGGCACCGCACTGCCGTCAGGGGATATCTGAACGTGCCCTCAGCGCCAGGTCCAGACCTGGTTGCTGCTGCCCGCGCAGGCCCAGCCCTGGGCGGTCTGGCCGTTCTTGCCGTCCAGTTGGGCGTCGGCGTCGAGGCAGAAGCCGTCGGGGACGCTGACGAGGGTGCGGCCGCCGTTCCCGAAGGGGTCGATGGTGGCGCCGAGTGTCCAGCGCTGGGCGCCGAGACCGTTGCAGGTGCGGGTGTTGATCTTCTGGCCGTTCTGGCCGGCGGTGGCGGCGTCGGCGGTGAGGCAGGCGTGGTCGGCGCGGTGGACGACGGTGTACTGGCTGTCGTGGCCGGGCACGCGGTACAGGGCCCACTGCTGGTGGTCGGAGCTGTCGCAGTTCCAGACCTGGACCAGGGTGCCGACGGAGGCGAAGCCGGAGTCGAGGCAGCGCGCGACGTCGACGGCGTTGACGGACTCGGTGACGGTGAACGGCCCGGCCTGGACGGGGCCTCGGTCGGCGCTGTAGAGGAGGGTCTTGGTGCGGGCGTCGACGGCGCCGGTGGCGGGGAGTCCGGCCTCGGTCTGGAAGACCCTGACGGCGATGAGGGTCTGGAGGTCGAAGCGCTGGCCGGCGGGGACGTTCAGGCCCCAGCCGCTCAGGAGGAGGCGCAGGGCGGCGACACAGGGGCCGGTGGTACCCGAGGTGATCTTCGCGGGGCAGGCGGAGGTGCGGATGTCGACACTCGACGCGTCTAACGCGGGCGGCGGCGACGGCGAGGGCGTGGGCACCGTCGAGGGCGACAGCGAGGGCGTCGGATCCGGCGAGGTGGAGGGGGTGGTGGACCCGCTGACCGTCTCGTCGGGGACGGGGGCGGTCCCGGAGGCCGACGACGCCGGGGCGACGCCCCGGCCCAGGCCCGCCAGCGCCGCCGTCCCGCCGACGACCGCGAGGGCCACGGCGGCGGCGACGCAGGCCAGGACGACGGGGCGCTTGCTGCTCTTGCGGCCCCTGCGCGAGCCGGGCGCCGTGGACGGCACGGCCGCCGGGGGCGGGGTCACGCGGGCGTGAGCCCGGGTGCGGGGGCGGGGGCGGCCCGGGGCCGGGCGGGGGTCGGGGCTGGGCAGTTGGTGGGCGATGGCCGTCGCGAAGACCGACTCGGGGGTCGGGCGGCCTTCGGGCTCCTTGTCCAGGCAGGCGACGATGAGCGTGGCCAGGCCCGGATCGAGGCTGATGACCCTGGACAGGACGTCGTCCCGGGGCGGTTCGTACGCGACCCGGTGCATGACGTCGATGCCTGTGCCGTCGCCGAAGGGCGCGCTGCCGGAGAGCGCGAAGGCCACGGTCGAGGCCAGCGAGAAGATGTCGGAGGCGGTGGTCACCTGTCTGCCCCGTGCCTGCTCCGGGGACATGAAGGAGGCGGTGCCCACGAAATGGCCCGTGGTGGTGATGGAGCTGGCGTCGGCGGCCTGGACGACGCCGAAGTCGATCACGCGGGCGCCGGTGGGCGCCAGGATCACATTGGACGGCTTCAGGTCGCGGTGCACGATCCCGGCCCGCGCGATGGCCTGGACCGCCTGCGCCAGGTCGGCGATGAGCCGCCAGGCCGTCGCCGCGTCCATCGGCCCGCCCTCGTCGACGGCCGTGGACAGGCTGGGCCCGGCTATGTACTCGGTGGCCATCCACACCAGCTCGGCGTCGATACCGGTGCCCAGGAGCTGTGCGGTGTACGGCCCCTGGACCCGGGCCAGCGCGTGGGCCTCCCGCTCGAACCGCTTCCGGAACTGCGGGTCGTCCGCGTACTCGGGCCGGATCACCTTGACGGCGGCCAGGCCGCGCCCGCCGGTCGCGTCCCGGCCGAGGTAGACCCGCCCCATCCCGCCGCTGCCGAGGACGGACATCATGGCGTAGGGCCCGACCTGTCGCGGGTCGCCATCGCGCAGCGGGACCAACGGGGGCGATTCCACGGCCTTCACATCGAGATCCCGGTTCTCTCTCGCGCAGCTGTACGAGCGCGACAGTAGCCTAAATCCCCTTCGCCACACGGGACTTGGCGGCGGCGCATATGGAATCCCCAGGTCACAGACGGCAGCTGATCTCCATTCCGTCCTCGACGGGGAAGGTTACGCTCCGGTAGCCGTTCGCCGGGTCGCGTACGTGGTCGAGATAGGGCCGCAGGCCGCTCAGTCCGACGTCGTCGGCCACGACGAGGGTGCCGGGCTCCAGGTGCGGTTCGAGCAGCCGCAGCATCGGCGGGCACAGGTCCTTCCAGCCGTCGAGCAGAACGAAACCGGCGGGCCCGTCGAGGCCTTTGAGGGTTTCCAGGGCGTCTCCCTCCAGCACGGTGATCAGGTCGTCCAGGCCGGCCCCGGCGAAGGTGCGGCGGGCGGAGGCGATCTTGTCCTTGCCCAGTTCCGTGGTGATGACGCGTCCGGTGCCGTTGTCCCGTACAGCGGCGGCCAGGTACAGCGCGGAGATCCCGAAGGACATGCCGAACTCGACCACGGTGGCCGGACGGACGGCCCGGACCAGGTTGTAGAGCAGCTGTCCGCCCGTCGCGGAGATCGGCATGTATATCCCGGCGGTGGCGTCGGCCCGTTCCTGCGCGGTCTTCGCCGCGAAACCGCTGACGGGAGCCGCGTCCTCGTCGTGCGCGGCGAGCGCAAACATCCGGCTGAGGGCGGTCTCGACCCGGGGGTCGGCGAGGGTGTCGGTTAATGTCATGGGGTTTAGAGTAGACGCAACGTTGCGTCAAATCTAGAGCGAGTACTTTGACGGCATGGGATCCGCGACAGAAACCGCCGGCCCGGTGCCGGACCGGCCGGCCCGGCCCGGCCGGCCGGCCCGGCACCACGGCAACCGGCACGGCCGCAGCGAGCAGGCCCGCCAGGCGGTGCTGGAGGCGGCCGACGACCTGCTCGTCGAGAAGGGCTTCGCCGGCGTCACGATGGAGGGCATCGCGACCCGGGCCGGGGTCGCCAAACAGACCATCTACCGCTGGTGGAACACCAAGACCGATGTCCTCATGGACGCCTTCATCCAGGACGCGGCCGAGGACCAGCCGCTGCCCGACCACGGCGACCTCGCCCTCGATCTCCGCGCCCACCTGCGCCAACTCGCCCATTTCCTCGGCCACTCCGACGCCGGCGCCGTCTTCAGGGCGCTGATCGCCCAGGCCCAGCACGATCCCGTGTTCGCCGCGGCCTTTCGCGCCCGATACCTCGACGCGCAGCGCCGCCGCGACCGCCTGCCGCTCGAACGCGCCCTCCAGCGCGGCCAGTTGCCCCCCGACCTGGACCTGGCCGCCGAGGCCGACCAGCTCGTGGGACCCCTCTACTACCGCGTCCTGGTGACCGCCGAGCCGCTCGGCGAGGACTTCACCGACCGCCTCGTCGACGCCTTCCTGCTCCGGGTCAGGGGTTGACGGCCAGGACCAGATAGGCCGCGAACACCGACAGGTGCACGCCGCCCTGCAACGGGGTGGCCCGGCCCGGCACCACGGTGAGGGTGCCCACCGCGACAGTGAGGGCCAGCAGCACCATGTCGCTCGGCCCGAGCCCCAGGACGAGCGGCCCCGGCAGCCAGACGGACGCGAGCGCGACGGCGGGCACAGTCAGGCCGATGCTGGCCATGGCGGAGCCGAGGGCGAGGTTGAGGCTGGTCTGCACCCGGTCGCGCCTGGTCGCGCGCACCGCGGCGATGGTCTCCGGCAGCAGGATCAGCAGCGCGATCAGTACGCCCACCACGGAGGCGGGCAGCCCGGCGGCCCGCACCCCCTCCTCGATCGTGGGCGACTCCACCTTCGCCAGGCCCACGACCGCGACCAGCGCCACACAGAGCAGCCCCATACTGACCAGCGTGGCCCGCCCGCTGGGCGGGTCCGCGTGCTCCCCCGCGTCGACCGTCACCCCGAGCCGGTTGATCGGCAGGAAGTAGTCACGGTGGCGGACCGTCTGGGTCAGGCCGTACGCCGCCGCAGCGTACGGAGCGCGGTGCCCGGCGACCGCCGTCAACAAACCATCCCCGCAGTCGCTCGAATGAATGGACCATACGCTTTGGCACATTCCGCTGGCACATTCCTTCCTAGCATGCGCATATGGTCAGTTCTCCACACGAAGCCTCGCACCGCATCTTCCAAGAGCGGCCCAACCTCCTGGCCCCCGTCTTCCGGATCCTGGGCGTGCCGCTGCCCGAGAAGGCGTCCGTCGAAGTATTGACGCCCGACGCCACCGAGATCCGGCCGCTTGAACGCCGGGTGGACAGCGTGCTGCGCGTCACGCCGCCCGACTGCGACGGCTTCCTCCTCGCCATCGAGGCCCAGGGCCGCCGCGACACCGACAAGCCGACGAGTTGGACGTACTACTTGGCCCACCTCCAGGCGAAGTACGACAGCCCCGTTCTGCTCCTCGTCGTCTGCCAGGACAAGGCCACCGCCGACTGGGCAGCCGGCCCGTTCAACGTCACGGTCAACGGCTGGACGGCACTCAGCACGCACCCACTGGTCCTCGGCCCCGACAACGTCCCGGTGATCACCGATCCGGACGAAGCCGCCCGGGACCTGACTCTGGCCACCTTCTGCGCCATGACACACGCCCGGGGCCGGAACATCGACGGCATACTGGAAGCGCTGGCACGCGCACTGGGCTCGGCCGACCGAGACTCCGCCCGTTATTACACCGAACTACTGGAGATCGGCCTGGGCGAGTCCCCGGCCCGAGCCACCTGGAAGGATCTGATGATGATCGGTAGCTACTTCCCCGGACGCGGCACGATGATCGAGAAGGCCTTCCTGGAGGGCGAGGCCAAGGGCAAGGCCGAAGGAAAGGCTCAGTCGATCGTGCACCTCCTGCTGCGTCGCAACATCGCGGTTTCCCCGGAGACAAGGCAAACGATCATGGAATGCCAGTACCTCGACCAGCTCGACTTCTGGTTCGATCGCGCGCTTGACGTCACCCGGGCCGAGGACCTGTTCGCTGCGGAGTAGACCTCCTGCTCTGACGTGGCCGTTTCCTGCGGGCAATGACAGAGAAACCTCCAGCGCCTAGCTTCGTCCGCACCCCGGTCATGGCTGCCAACGGCCGGGAGACGGTCCGCGATCGGCGGACGTGAACCAGCCACCTTTCACCGTGATCTCGGAGGAAAGATGGCCGTCGGCCCGTCCCAGCACATCGGCACCATTACGCGCGCAACCGTCTGGAGCCGTGGCGCCTGGCTCCCCGGTCAGGACGTCCACCTCGCCGAGGGCCGGATCACCGCCCTCGTCCCGCACGGCACCGCACCGGCGGAGCGGGAGTCGGCGGTCCTGGACGCCGAGGGGGCACATCTCATCCCCGGGCTGGTCAACACCCACACGCATCTGCACCAGGCGCTGATGCGCGGCATCGGGGAGGGCGAGCCGTTGCTGTCCTGGCTGCGCCTGGTCGGGGAGGAGACGGTCGCGCTGACCCCCGAGGCCGCGTACACCGCTGCCGTCGCGGCGAGCCTGGAGGCGCTGCGCAGCGGCACGACCACCCTGGTCGAGCACATGTGGCCGCACAGGTCGGCCGAGGTCCACGACGCGGTGATCCGGGCCCTGCGGGACACCGGGGTGCGGGCCGTGCTGTGCCGGGGCGTCGCCGACCGCGCCGACGCCACCCGGCGCTGGGGCATCGATCCCCGGCTGCTCCAGCCGCTCGACGGCCTCTTCGCCCATACGGACAAGCTCGCCGCCGCCGTCCGGGGCAGCCGTATCGCCCTCGGGCTGGCCGTGCCCAATCCGCGTTCGCTCACCCCCGAGGGCATGCGGGCCGTCCGCGCCTACGCGCAGGAGCGCGGGCTCCCCGTATCCATCCATCTGCTGGAGACCGCCACCGACGAGGAGATGTGCCGCGAGCGCACAGGGCTCGGCGCGGTGGACTTCCTCGCCGAGAGCGGCTTCCTGTGGGAGCGGCTGCTCGCCGTCCACTGCGTCGAACTCGACGCAGCCGGGCAGGCGGCGCTGGCCCGGCACGGCGTCGCCGTCTCCTACAACCCGCTCAGCAACATGCGCCTGGGCAGCGGCATCGCCCCGGTCCCCGCCATGCTCGCCGCCGGCCTCGCCGTCGGGCTGGGCGTGGACGGCGCCGCCAGCAACGACACCCAGGACCTGCTGGAAGCCATGCGCATCGGCTCCTACCTCCAGCGCGCGGCCCACCGCCGGGCCGACCTCCTCGGCTTCGCCGACATGCTCACCATGGCCGCCGACGGCGCCAACGCCGTGCTCGGCCTGGAGCCCCGCCCCGACGGCGTCCTGCCCGGCGGCCAGGCCGACCTCACCCTGCTGCGCTTCGACCGCGACTTCGGCTGCCTCCCCGTCCGCGACCCCGGTGCGACCCTCCTGACCACCGGCAGCCACCGTGTGGTGGACACCGTCCTGGTCGCGGGCGAGGCCGTGATCCGCGACGGCCGCAGCACCCGCGTGGACGAGGCGGAGCTGCGCGCCACGCTGGCGGCGCGCAGCACTTCCTAGCGGGCCCTTAGCGGGCGAAGTTGGCGTTGATGCGCTGCCGCAGGTACTCCCCCGCGGTGATGGGCAGATAGGCGGCCCGCGGGCCCTCGATCACCGCGTCGCGGTTGGCCTGGGCGAAGAAGGCGATGCTGTGGCGGGGGCCCTGGTCCTCGTCCGGGCGGGGGCTCCTGACGCGGTGGAAGTTGGACGGGAGCCGGTCGTCGCTCCAGCGCATCAGCATGTCGCCGATGTTGCAGGTGATCGAGTCCGCGGTGGCGGCGATCGGCGTCCACTGCTCACCGTCGCGCTCCTTGCCGGGGCACACCTGCAGGCCGCCCTGGCCCTCGCGCTGGAACAGCAGGGTCAGGCAGTCGAAGTCGGTGTGCGCCCCGGCCCGCCACCGGACCGGATCGCCCTGCGCGCCCTCCGTCACCGCGAAGTAGTGCAGCAGCCGCAGCGTGCTCTGGTACGTGTCCGCCCGCGGGTCGTGGCACACGGCGAAGAAGTCCCGCTCGAACCCGAGCTTGTCCGCGAAGCAGGACAGCACGCGCATCGCGACCTCCCAGCACTGCCGCTCGAACCGCAGCACCGTCTCCCGGAACCCGGCCAGTTCGGCCTCCGACGGCCACAGCCCGTCCATGTGCGGGCGGGTGACCTGGTACGACTCCTTCTGGTCCGGCGTACCGGTCGACGGGCGGATCTGACTACCGCTCTCCCAGCCGGAGTTGAGCCCCTTCTTCAGGGCGTACTGCCCCTTGGTCCGCTCCGGCAGCGCGAAGAACCGCTGCGCCGCCGCGAAGGCCGCGTCCACGTCGGCCGGGTCGATGCCGTGGTTGTGGATCTGGAAGAAGCCGACCTCGACGGCAGCGTCCCACAGTTCCTCGGTGATCAGTGCCCTGCGGGCGTCGAAGTCGGAGAGGTCGATGCGCCGGACCGGACGGGAGAGGGTCTCGGCGCCCTCGCCGCCCATACGGCTCTCCCGGTCGAGCTCGGTGAGTCCGGTGAGTGAGGTGAGTTCGGTAGGTGACGACATGGCTGTTCCTCGCGAGCGGGGTTGCTACGGCAACCGGCTACCAGTGGCCGAGGCACAGTCACCGCCCCTGCGCCCCTACGGCCGCCGGCGATGAAGCCGCCGGCCGTGGCTGGCATGCCGACAACGTCGGACATACGCGATGCCACAACTGTGCCGCAGCGATATTTCGCCCGTGTATCGCTGACCGCGGGTCTTACCGGAAAGCAGCGACGTGACCCTGGGCCCACTCGGCGAAGGTGCGGGGCGGGCGGCCGAGGACCTGCTCGACGTCGGGGCTGATGCGCTGCTCGGCGGGGGTGGGCGCGCCGAGGATGGCCAGCGTGGTCTCGACCACGGGCTCGGGCATGAACCGCAGCATCTGCGCGGCGGCCTCGTCGGGGGTCTGCTCGGTGAACCGGACGGGTTCGCCGAGTGCGTCGGCGATCGCCTCGGCTCGTTGGCGAGGCGTACTGAGGGCGGGCCCGGTCAGCTCGTAGATCTGTCCTGCGTGGCCGTCCTGGCGCAGGGCTGCCGCGGCGACCGCTGCGATGTCGTCCGGGTCGATGACCGGCAGGCCGATGTCGGCGAACGGTGCGGCGATCTCCCGCCGGGCGCGGACGGACTCGGCCCAGGCGTAGGCGTTGGAGTCGAAGCCACCGGGCCGCAGGACCGTCCAGTCCAGGCCGGACTGGCGGACGGCGTCCTCGATGGAGCGTCCGGTGTCTCCGTGGGAGGCCGACTGCGGCCGGGTCGCGACTCCTTGGGAGGACAGCAGGACGACCCGCCCTATGCCGCCGGCCTTGGCGACGTCGAGGATGTCCCGTGGGCTCAGCAGGTGTGCGCTGGGACCACCGCTTTGCAGGAACAGCGCGTCGGCGCCCTCGAAAACGGGCCGAAGGCTCTCAGGATCGATCAGGTCTGCCTGTTGATGCCGTACGCCCTCCAGCCCGTCCGCGTCCGAGATGGCCCGCGAGGTCGCGGTCACCCGCTCACCGGCTGCCGCGAGGGCCCGCACGAGCGAGCGTCCGACGTTACCGGTCGCACCCGTTACTACGATCATGAACAACTCCCGTGTCGATTCAGCATGGTTGTGTCTGCGAGCAACACGGGGACGCTAACACCGTCCGTATAGTAGGTACCTACAGGAAAGTGACTATCTCGAAGGGCTGCTCATGCTCGAGAACGCCACCTGGAAGCCACCCGCTGACATCGACCCGGAACTCGCCTGTCCGGTCGGCCCGGTCGTGGACATCGTGTTCAGCCGGTGGACCACCCCGATCCTGTGGACCCTCAACACGCACGGCCGGCAACGGTTCGTCGAACTGGAACGGCGGATCGCCAGGATCACACCGAAGGTGCTGACCCAGCGGCTGAGGCAGCTGGAGCGTGACGGCCTGGTCGTGCGTACGTACCACCCGGAGGTCCCCCCTCGGGTCGAGTACGAGATCAGCGACCTCGGACGCACCCTCGCCCCGCTCTTCGCGCATCTCGCCCAATGGGCGGCCGGCAACCTGGACAAGGTCGAGCAGGCCCGTCACGACTACGACACCCAGCCGGCCCCCGAGCCTTCCCGGGGGCCGGGGACCGGCGTCCGCGTGCGTCAGTAGCCGACGCGGAAGGTCGCGTCCTGCTGCTCGGTGGCGGTGGAGATCGGGTCGATCCGCAGCACGTAGTTGGAGTGGCGGATGTAGCGGGTCGGGAAGTTGTACGAGCGGAAGGACGACCAGGTCGAGTCGGCCAGGCCCGCCGTGCGGTAGAAGGTCGCGTCTCCGGCGAAGGAGGACGTGCCGTCGTTGACGTCGACCTGCAGGGCGTAGTTGTAGTGCCGCAGGTAGCGCGTCGGGTAGTTGACCGACTGGAAGGAGACGCCGGTGCTGTCGGCGAGGCCGGCGACGAGCTTCCACTGGGAGTCGGAGGGGGGATCGATGGGGTACGTGTCGATCCGGCCGACGAAGTTGGAGTGGCGCCAGTAGCGGCCCGGGTAGTTGTAGGACTTGAGCCGGTTCCAGGTGGGCGCGCCCCAGAAGCTGAGCAGGTTGTTGTACTCGGTGGTGCTGATGGTCGTGATGCCACAGTGCTTGGAGTTGATCGGCTGGGTGTAGGTCTTCTGGTCGAGCGCGGTCCAGGTGCCCGCCGACAGGTCGGTGGATGTCCAGGCGTAGAAGACGCCGTTGGGGGTGTAGGTGTCGCCCCACAGGTACCAGTTGCTCGACGTCAGGGACTTCACGAGGGTGGGGGCCTCGGTGCCGCCGTGGGCGACGCCGGCGCTGAACTCGGTGAAGCTGCCCGGGTCGAGAGTGGTGGACTTCGCTGCGACCAGCGTCTCGTTCTTCTTGAAGTAGAGGTAGTTGACGCCGTTGACGCCGACGGCCATGTCGCCGTCGATGACCTCGTAGCCGGGGTCGAAGAAGACCTGCGGGTCCGAGGCGGTGATGAAGTCCGAGGTGTAGTTCACCATGATCACGTTGTGGCCGGTGGAGTTGACGGCCGAGTAGATGAGCGCGTACTGGCCCCGGCCCGCGTCCCAGAAGGCCTCGGGCGCCCAGGAGTGGGTGTCCATGCTGTGCACCTTGAGGCGGTGGTAGCCGGTGAAGGTGCGCAGGTCGGTGGAGAACCAGACGTGGACGTACTGGCTGACGTAGGTCCAGTCGGTGCCCTTGAGGTCCGTGGCGAGGACGACGAAGGTGCCGTCCTGCTTGCGCAGGATGAACGGGTCGCGCAGGCCGAGGTCGCCCGCGGTGGGGGTGACGAGGGGGTTGTTCTGGTTGAGCGGCGTCCAGTTGAGGGAGTCCGTGCTGACGGCGAGGTGCAGGCCGTAGTCGGTGCCGTCCGTGCCGAGGCTGGTCGACTCGGTGAAGTAGCACATCGCGTACGCGGAGTCCGCGGCGTAGGCGGACTGGGCGCCGAGGGACATTACGCCGGTCGCGGCCAGCGGGACGGTCGCCGCCATGCCGAGGAACAGCCTGCGCGAGGGGCCGGAGCCGATGGGGGGTCCGACGGGGGGTATTGCGCTCATCTGCTCTCCAAGTGGTCACCGTTGACCGAAATATCGAACGTAGTTCGGCAAATCGATCAAAAGGTAGGGGGGAGGTGAGTGCTCGTCAATCGTTCCGACAAAGGGAATTACTCCGTCCACCGCGAGCCCCGCTATGAGCACCCCTTCGGAAAACCGGTAGAGAAAGCCGTGTCGTACGTCTCGACACAGCCCCGCCCCCGGCCCGACCCTTCTTCTCGGGACGACACCAGCGCGACAGGAGACAACCATGGTGAGACGAAGGACCCTGCTCGGGGCCGCCGGTGGTGCGCTGCTCGGCAGCGCCCTGGCCACCGGCACGGCGCGGGCCGACAGCAGCATCACCGTAACCCCCGGTACCTCCTACGGCAGTTGGGAGGGCTGGGGCACCTCGCTCGCGTGGTGGGCCAATGTGTTCGGGGACCGGGACGACTTCGCGGACATCTTCTTCACCACCAACTCCGTGACGTACAACGGGAAGTCCCTTCCCGGCCTCGGCCTCAACATCGCCCGCTACAACCTCGGCGGATGCAGCTCGAACACCTACAACGGCTCGTCGATGGTCGCGTCGGCCAACATCCCCGCCTTCAAGCAGATCGAGGGCTACTGGCACGACTGGGCGAGCGAGGACCCCACCACCTCCTCGTGGGACTGGACCTCCGACGCCGTGCAGCGGGCGATGCTGGTCAAGGCCACCTCGCGAGGGGCGATCAGCGAGCTGTTCTCCAACTCCCCGATGTGGTGGATGTGCGCCAACCACAACCCGTCGGGATCCGCGAGCGGCGGCAACAACCTCCAGTCCTGGAACTACCGTCAGCACGCGTCCTACCTCGCGAGCGTGGCCCTGTACGCCAAGAACAACTGGGGCGTGAACTTCGCCTCCGTAGACGCCTTCAACGAGCCCTCGTCCGCCTGGTGGACGGCGACCGGCACCCAGGAGGGCTGCCACATCGACGCCAGTATCCAGGCGACGATCCTGGCCTATCTGCGCAGCGAACTGAACAGCCGCAGCCTCACCAGCACCCTCATCTCGGCCTCCGACGAGACCTCCTACGACCTGGCCCGCACCACCTGGAACTCCTTCGGCTCCACCACGAAGGCCCTGGTCAACCGGGTCAACGTGCACGGCTACCAGGGCTCCGGCGGACGCCGCGACCTGCTCTACACCGACGTGGTCACCACCGCCGGCAAGGCCCTGTGGAACTCCGAGACCGGCGACGGCGACGCCACCGGCCTCACCCTCGCCTCCAACCTCTGCCTGGACTTCCGCTGGCTGCACCCCACCGCCTGGGTCTACTGGCAGGTCATGGACCCCACCGCGAGCTGGGCGCTCATCGCCTACGACGCCAGCACCCTGCAGGCCGGCGCCGTCCAGACGAAGTACTACTCCCTCGCCCAGTTCACCCGGCACATCCGGCCCGGCATGAAGATCCTCGCCACCGGCGTCGACAACTCGGTGGCCGCCTACGACGCCACCAACAAGCGGCTCGTCATCGTCGCCGTCAACACCGGCGCCGCCCAGACGATCACCTTCAACCTCTCCGGCTTCACCACCGTCTCCGGCGGCACCAGCGGCGTCGTGCCCCGCTGGAACACCGTCACCGCGGGCACCGGCGATCTCTACACCGCCCACTCCGACACCTACCTGTCCGGCAAGACCTTCAGCGCGGCCTTCGCGGCCGGTTCGATCCAGACCTTCCGGATCGACAACGTGACCATCTGAACGGGTGACCGATGACCCCGCGACGGCCAGCCGCCCCCGGCCGGCCGTCGCCCGGCGGCATCATCGCCGAATGCGGATCCTGCTGCTGGCGACAGCCTTCAACAGCCTGACCCAGCGCGTGTTCGCCGAGCTGGGCGACCTGGGCCACACGGTGGCCGTGGAGCCCGTGGCGGACGAGGACCAGATGCGGGCCGCGGTGCGGCGGCACCCGCTCGAGCTGGTCATCGCGCCGATGCTCAAGGCTGCGATCCCCCGCGACATCTGGTCGGCGCACACCTGCCTGATCGTCCACCCGGGCCCCGAGGGCGACCGCGGCCCGTCGTCCCTGGACCGGGCGAT
>Ga0307508_10005036_pt1 | contig 12698 bp, 9 predicted proteins | sample 9_EM_MG_FD_203089 | JGI IMG/M metagenome (GOLD analysis project Ga0307508, IMG submission 203089) | Populus trichocarpa ectomycorrhiza microbial communities from riparian zone in the Pacific Northwest, United States - 9_EM | ecosystem: Host-associated > Plants > Roots > Unclassified | place... | reverse complement strand
ATCCCAAATCGAGTTTGGTCCTGAATTTCATTCCACGGAGCCGTGCCATCGAAGAACTCTTCTGCTTTCTGCTCCATCTGGAGTTTCGTGACACTATGAGTACGTTGCGCGTCATCTGGCAAGAGAACGCAATAATATCCATGTTTCGTGGGGTGTTTCGTGCCCTCAAGCACTTCCTTCCAAATCTTACGGGAATTGAGCAAGCCAGGAGGCAACAAATCAGGCTTAGTGAGCACTCCTAAGATTGGATTTGTGGTTCAATGGGCATTTCATACTGTATGGAAGGCCTTACCGATCGTCCTGTTTCCGTGGGGATCACCACGAATATCTCTAGCGAGGCGGACTGCTTGCATATTCTCATAGTCGTCTGTGAAGGAATCAGCCTGAGTGAATCTTGCGAAGGTATATCAGAGAAACTAACCAGTCATCGGCATGGCAATAACAATCAATGTGTTCTTTTCAGCGACGTAATGCTCGACTAGATCTTTTACGGTTTCGATCAAATGGTCATCCGCGTTTTGAATGAGGCCTAGAATATCTGTGAGTATCATCGCAGTGTCAGTTTAAAAATACACGCGGACCGGGTAAGTCAACAAAGGAAAGGTTAGTCGCTTCCGGATCCTTCACATTAATCTGGACAACATTCTTGGAGAATTTATTGTTAGAGAGTTCCCTGAGGTAGTCCACAGACATGTTGTAAAAATCAGACGGTGATCGTTGGGGGTTTAGGACCGCCGCCTGGGCACGACGAACCCACAACTCAACATCGGATTTGTCGACGATTATGTTTCCAAACGGTTCACGTTCGATGGATGACAAGCGATTTCCATTAGAGTCGTATTCTTTCCGAATCTCTAGCGTGCAGGACCAGGATTGCGCATCGCTTGACAATGTACATTCCATTGGGCAACTAAATCGAGAAGTTAGTGTGCGAATACCAACGGTATGCGGAGAAGCAGACCGAGTACAAGTTCCGCTATCCCTTGGAACATTGATCTATGGAAAATATTCAATCAGAGGCGACAGCAACGACAACGCAACTCCATATACTCACACAACTAACGGCCTCTACGAGTGAGCTCTTCCCACCTGTGTATGTGATTAAAAATATCCAGCCTAAGACAAAACGTTCACGGGCGCTTACTTGATTGACCCCCGATAACGACAACACGGGGCAGATCAAACCTGGTATGCACACTGAATTTGACAGTGAATAAGTTAGACATGAATCTCCGACAAGCTGGACGAATAGATACCCAAGATTCCTCAAATCTTTATAAAGGTCCATAATTTCCCTACATCGTTTGGCGTAGTCTGAGGAGTTTAGATCCTCGCCTGCTCCATCCTGGAGAATTGGTGGTATATCTTGTTCTTCTAAAGCCCTTTGCTCTGCAGATGGCACTTGGGACTGCGGCCGACTTCGAGATTGCGTTGTAAAAAATCGTTTCATGTCCGGGGTTTCTGGGAGAAAGGTGATACGCTGATGCCAGTTATTTAAGTTCTCTTGTGGAAACACGTGTTGACTCACAGAACTTTGTTATACATAAGTGACACCAGATCCTGTGCATTGCGGTTGCCATATAATTGACCCACACGGCAATACATCGATTATAGAGCATTTGGGCGTCTAAACAGAAGCCAAACATAGATCCCATTTCCTCGCTAACACTCTCCGTATGGCTCCGAGTAAAACAGCGTGAGGGTTGATGTCTGTGTTGCGTGCTGTTGTATAAGATAAAGATCTTTCATTCAGGTGACTAAATTCACATACATGCAGTCCACATAGGCATACTTGTTCAAAGAACTTGGCAATGTATCCAAGGAGACCATTACTTGATCCTTTGCTCAAGGAAAGGACAAGGAAGACGAGAATATGTTTTTTTGCTGATTTGGCCGAAGTGAACGAGGTCAAGCCTGCCTTTGAATCGAGGACCATCGCGGGACCATTGTTGACAAGATGTCGATTGTGGACAGCCTTGTCCAAGAGAGACCGTCATGGAGGTAGATTGAACTCTTGAGTGGAATCGTCATTTTATGGGAAGCGTGGCACATCTTGCGGCTGGGATGCTGGCAGCTGAACCATGGTCCGTACGAAGCCCTTGGTTTCTTGCCGCTCCAACATCAGTGTCCGGATTCCAGATGTTCCCTTCTGGATCGACACTCAATTCGAATGGCGAAAGTAGGCTCGGTTTTCGTTCACCTCGATTTGAAGCATGAAGGATTTGTGTCACGACTCGGCGGACGTGTCGAGAGAGAGGATGATCAGGAGGAAGCGTGGCATGTCTGAGCTCTTGCAGCATCTGTTTTTCGCCAAACTAACATTGCTGTAAGTTGGGGAATTATGCTGTGAACAATCGCCAGTATAATTCGATGCGTACTGCTGCTTCGGATTCTAGAGACGTGTTCACGAATCTCTATCGTCCTGTCTCTGGTACTTGTTCAACTTTGGTAACAAAAAAACAGACCGATAATTTGTCCTCGTACAACTTGCACTGAAATGTAATAGATGGCCCCACCTGCGGTGAGTACCGCGGCAATTTGTATTCTCGAATCCCAAGTTCGGCAGTCATACAGATAATTCTGAGATCTTCGGGGTTGACTGGATTTTCCGAAGCGAACATAGGCACTCTTGTGTGTGGAGGAAGATAAGTGTTTCTTTAATTGAAAATTTGCACATGGAAGCGTCATTGGTAAGGAGTGCGACCAGGATGAAAATGTCAGACGTCGTAGCATAAATTCAAGAGTGAGCTGAATATAGTGGCTGTGAGCCGTTTGGCCATCCACTTGCAGTTACTTGCGGCTGTCTTCCGAGTCATGGCCTCGACGCTCGTTGCTTCTCGCTCTCATCTCCATGGCCGACTCGAATGAACCCTCGCCCACAGCAGCAAAGAAAAAAGGAGAACACCTGCTGGATCAGCCCAAACGACTCAAATCGGACAACCCCTTTGGTAGCCAGCCGAATTCGACTTGGGTTTCTTCCTCAGCTTCCGGCGCTCATGACCCTGGCCCAGGAAACGATGTAGAAAATGCAGACCCAACAGCTTCAGGTAAGTGTATTTGTGCCATCTTGGTGTTATCTACGACGACTCAACCTCTCGCACAACCAGCCTCGACGAATCCTCAAACGCATGTCTCCAATTGGAATGCGAACGCAAGTGAGGGTCCTAGGGTCAGGTTACTATCTACATCTCATCAGGGCTCTTCCTCCATGTTTCACAACATCAAAAATATGATGATCAACGACGGTATATTTATGATTGAGAACAACAAGGTACTAGTAATCTATGTTTCCTGGCTTGTGACCTACAGTAATCAGTTGAACAGAAAGCGGACCTGGAGCGTTTGCGTCCGTCCCAGAAGGCTGACCACAGAACTGTTCTCGAAGAACTGGCCCTGAAACGTGAAGAATGCACCCCCGGAACTCGTGTCAAGATACTGGAAGACATCATCAAATGGGCTAACAATCCCTCGTTAGCGTGCCCCCGTGTCTTCTGGTTAACCGGTCAAGCAGGCTCTGGCAAAACCACGATTGCGTATACAATAGCCAAATGGTTTGAGAAGGATGGCAATGCTGACCTATACACCTTCTTGGGCGGCAACTTTCTCTGCTCACGACAATTCGAAGAAACGCGGGATCGGACTCGTATCATTCCCACCATCGCATACCAGCTCGCTCGTAAATGCAAATGGTATGCGGACGCCTTGCATATTGCCGACAAATTCGACGCAGTCCATCGTGATGTCCCCACGCAGTTGAAGGATCTTCTTGTTGGACCTTGGCAGCAGTTCACAGGCAGTCCAAAATCACCCCTATGCCTCATTGTCATTGATGCTCTCGACGAGATCAAGGGCGAGGGAGGGCCGGTGTTTCTGCGGGACCTACTCACAGCAATCGATGAATATAACCTGAGAGGTTTCAAGTTTCTCGTGACAAGCCGAACAGATCCTGAAGTTGTTACGCTCTGCAAGTCCTTCACGGCCGAGGCCGTATGTTGGCTCCAACATGTGCCAATAGAGGACGCACAGTTGGACATCGGGACCTACCTGACGATCAAGCTGCCGAAGCTCGCCAGCAGTCCAGAGCTAGCTGAGCTCGTGCGGCAAGCTGAAGGTCTCTTCATCTATGCGGCAACGGCGGTGAAGTACTTGACCCCACATCGCTCTATCACGGTTCGAGAGCAGACTAAGATGCTTCAAAACCTCCTTTCCAAATCATACAAAACGGCTTCCGCGAGCAATGCTACATTCTTGATCGATACGCTATACCGGCAAATTATGTTTGACACCTTTTCAAAGTTCAACGATGAGTTCTTGACTCGCCGATTACAGATTCTGTATACCTTTCTATGTACAGCTGAACGTACATCAAGCTCCATTGTTGCCGCGCTTGTTGCAGAAGGAGATGATGCTGTTGCAAGCGCTGTTGCGGAGGATCTCCATGCCGTGCTCTACACCCAAGGCGATCGCGTTTTTTGGTATCATTCCTCCTTCCCGGACTTCATTTTTGATCCAGCCCGGTCGAACTTCGACAATTTCGCGTTTCGGTGTAACGAACCTGCCCACCACAATCTTCTTGGCGAATCTTGTTTCCGTGTCATGAAGTCCTGCTTGCGGTTCAACATGGGTGATATAAAATCATCTTTTCTCTTCGACAGCAATAACACTGAGGCACTCTCCGAGAAGGTCAACAATAACATCAGTGCCGTTCTGAGGTACTCATCTCACCACTGGACTCACCACTTGCCCGAGCCCCAGTCGATCAATACCGATGATCTCCGTTGCTGCATTTCGGAGTTCCTCCAAATTCGTGTCCTCTTCTGGATTGAGGCTATGAACCTGCTCGGATTACGCAATCAGTGTACTCCGATGCTGCAATTTGCGAGACAGTGGGTGTTGAAGGTATGAATTGTAAGGTTTGAGCTGTACTGCAACAATAATATGGTCGGTCAGTGCGACAACAGTTATTTAGAATTAGCGGGTGACATTGGTGAAGCTGCCAACTTTGCTACCTATTTCACTGGGAGCCCCGCTGCCGAATCGACACCGCACCTGTACATCTCGGCGTTGGCAACATGGTCGCAGGACACCAGTCTCTCTCGGAACTGGAAAAACCAATTCACTCGCATCCCTGTCTTTACGTGTACCAATGTTTTGCCATTGATGACAATATCAGCTGGGGGAAAAATCATGGCTGTCGCGTTTTCAAGGGACGGCACGCGGATTGTGTCTGGCTCGTATGACCAGTCTGTCCGAGTGTGGGATGCGTCAACAGGTGTGGAGCTGAAGGAGCTGAGGGGCCACACTGACTGGGTCAGATCGGTCGCGTTTTCGAAGGACGGCACACAGATTGTGTCTGGCTCGCATGACAAGTCTGTGCGGGTGTGGGATGCATTGACAGGTGTGGAGCTGAAGAAGCTGAGGGGCCACACCAGCTCGGTCAATTCGGTCGCGTTTTCGAGGGACAGCATGCGGATTATGTCTGGCTCGGATGACGAGTCTGTGTGGGTGTGGGATGCATCGACAGGGGTGGAGCTGAAGAAGCTGAGGGGCCACACCGGCTTGGTCAATTCGGTCGCGTTTTCGAGGGATGGCACACGGATTGTGTCTGGCTCGTATGACGGGTCTGTGCGGGTGTGGGATGCATCAACAGGCGTGGAGCTGAAGACACTAAGGGCCCACACCAGCTGGGTCAATTCGGTCGCGTTTTCAAGGGATGGCATGCAGATTGTGTCTGGCTCGCATGACAAGTCTGTGCGGGTGTGGGATGTATCAACAGGGGTGGAGCTGAAGATGCTGAGGGGCCACACCAGCTCGGTCAATGCGGTCGCGTTTTCGAGGGATGGCACGCGTATTGTGTCTGGCTCGTATGACAAGTCTCTGCGGGTCTGGGATGCATCAACAGGTATGGAGCTGAAGACACTGAGGGGCCACACCGGCCAGGTCAATTCAGTTGCGTTTTCGAGTGACAGCACACGGATTGTGTCTGGCTCTCACAACTCTGTGCGGGTGTGGGATGCATCAACAAGTGTGGAGCTCAAGGAGCTGAGGGGTCACACCAACTCGGTCAATTCAGTTGCATTTTCGAGGGACGGCATGCGGATTGTGTCTGGCTCGTATGACAACTCTGTGCGGGTGTGGGATGCATCGACAGGTGTGGAGCTGAAGGAACTGAGGGGGCACACCAGCTCAGTCAATTCGGTCGCGTTTTCGACAGATGGCATGCGGATTGTGTCTGGCTCGTATGACAACTCTGTGCGGGTGTGGGAGGCATCAACAGGTGTGGAGCCCAAGGAGCTGAGGGGTCACACTAGGTCGGTCAATTCAGTCGCGTTTTCGAGGGATGGCACGTGGATTGTGTCTGGTTCAGATGACGACTCTGTGCGGGTGTGGGATGCATCAACAGGTGTGGAGCTGAAGAAGCTGAGGGGCCACACCAGCTCGGTCAATTCGGTCGCATTTTCGAGGGACGGCATGCGGATTGTGTCTGGCTCATATGACAGGTCTGTGCGGGTGTGGGATGCATCAACAGGTGTGGAGCTGAAAATGCTGAGGGGTCACACCAGCTCGGTCATTTCGGTCGCATTTTCGAGGGATGGCACACGGATTGTGTCTGGCTCATATGACAAGTCTGTGCGGGTGTGGGATGCATTGATAGGTATGGAGTTGAAGACACTGAGGGGCCACACCGGCCTGGTCACATCGGTCGCGTTTTCGAGGGATGGCACGCGGATTGTGTCTGGCTCGGATGACAACTCTGTGCGGGTGTGGGATGCATTGACAGACAAGGAGCTGAAGAAGCTGAAGGGCCACACAAGCTTGGTCAATTCGGTTGTGTTTTCGAGGGATGGCACACAGATTATGTCTGGCTCGGATGACGAATCTGTGCGGGTGTGGGATGCATTGACAGGTGTAGAGCTGAAGATGCTGAGGGGCCACACTGACTGGGTTGCTTCGGTTGCGTTTTCGAGGGATGGCACGCGGATTGTGTCTGGCTTGCATGACAAGTCTGTGCGGGTGTGGGACGCATCAACAGGTGTGGAGCTGAAGAAGCTGAGGGGTCACACCAGCTCGGTCAATTCGGTTGCGTTTTCGAGGGATGGCACACAGATTGTTTCTGGCTCATATGACGAGTCTGTGCGGATGTGGGATACATCGACAGGTGTGGAGCTGAAGACACTAAGGGGTCACACTGGCTGGGTCAATTCGGTTGCATTTTCGAGGAACGGCACATGGATTGTGTCTGGCTCATATGACAAGTCCGTGCGGGTGTGGGATACATCAACAGGTGTGGAGCTGAAGAAGCTGAGGGGCCACACCAGCTCAGTCAATTCAGTTGCGTTTTCGAGGGACGGCATGCAGATTGTGTCTGGCTCCCATGACAAGTCTGTGCGCGTGTGGGATGTATCAACAGGGGTGGAGCTCAAGGAGCTGAGGGGCCACACTGACTGGGTCACATCGGTCTCATTTTCGAGGGATGGTACACGTATTGTGTCTGGCTCATATGACAAGTCTGTGCGGGTGTGGGATGCATTGACAGGTATGGAGCTGAAGACACTGAGGGGCCACACCGGCATGGCCACTTCGGTTGCGTTTTCGAGGGATGGTACACGGATTGTGTCTGGCTCGGATGACAACTCTGTGCGGGTGTGGAATGCATTGACAGATAAGGAGCTGAAGGTGCTGAAGGGCCACACCAGCTCAGTCAATTCAGTTGCATTTTCGAGGGACAGCACCCGGATTGTGTCTGGCTCGTATGACAATTCTGTGCGGGTGTGGGACTTGTCAATGATTGCTTGGAATCTGGCAGACACAAATTGGATTATCTCTTCTCCGGGACAAAGCCAACTTATGTGGATGGCACAAGAGGCTGGATTGCCTTCACCTTTCAATATTCTCATTATTTCTCGCTCTGATCTTGTCACTGTTGACTTTTGTCAGTCTATGATAGGCATTGATTGGGTTCACTGTTATACACCATAGCTGTGGAAAATCACGCCCCAAACGTGGGCGGACAAGTTCGTGGTGGTGGAGGGTTACAAACAAGTGGGGAGTAACTACAAAAATAGCTACTGTATATACCAAAAACGAACCAAATAGAAGCGTTACCAAATGCGGCGTTGACACGCCAAGCGAGCCGAACTCCGAAATTCCAACAATAGCTACAGTATGTCTTCTCCAAAAACAATGGGCAGTTTTGGCACATTTTGACCAGGCTCCTAGAAGCACGCAGCTTTGCATGTGAGCTCTAGCTGTGTGTTTTGGTGGAGGACATACAAACAAAGTAAAATTTTGCTTTGGGTGTCTTGGGAATCTCATCATTGCATCTACAACATAAAAGCCATGATCAGGATGCAGCCTCACTTGCCCTCATTGTAATAGCTATATACACAGTAGTGCTTGGAAGTCCAGTCTTGGGACCATCAAAAGACCAAGACTGGACTGGACTGGACCACTCCAGGACTGGAAATTTCCAGGACCACAAAAGACCAAGACCATGGTCTTTCACAATTCTGGAAATTCCAAGACCCAAAAAGACCAGTTAAAACCAGTGAACCAGTAGGATCAACAAACATCAATGCTGCCACCACCACCACCACCACCTCAGTCGCCCACCACACCCCTGTCTTTTGTGTTTCGATCCGATGGGGGGCATCTTCACCACCACCACCCCTCCCTCACATTGAAACACAAGACAGCAGGGTTCTGCTGCCACCACACCCCTCCCTCTCACATTTCGATGCAATGGCAGGGCTTTTTTAACTTAGAGTACAAATATATTATATGTAACTGGTCTCAAGACTGCTAAAAACTGATGAAAACCACAATGAACTGGTCTATATCAGTTCAGTGTGGTTTTTTCCTGTCTTTCAACTGATCAAAACCAGTCTTAGTCTCAGTCTCAGTCTTGCCAAATTTGGGTAAAAGACCAGACCAGACCAGACTCTCAAGCACTAATACACAGGTAATTTAATTGTAATTAATTTCATATTATTCCAAGACTGAAGTAACAATATGACAGTTAGAGAATGGCATGGATAACCCTGGAGTTTTCCAGGATAACCCATGCCTATACTGCAGCAAACTTGTACCCATACCTGAGTCTACAGGTACATGTTTCCCCATAGTGATTGGCAAGGGTATGGTGAACCCTCAGGGTTGAGGGGTAAGGGTAGCAAGGGTAGGGGTCAGGGTGGACATTGAAAAACTCCTACTCTTGACAAGGGCTTTAAGGGTTTCAATCTATTATATTTTTCAGTATTTATAATAGAATTTGGGCTAATTTTTGTATATAATTCAATCACAACACATAATTCAGACAGCTATCATCTAATTAATGTCAAAAAAAGTGATATCTACAAAGGAGTTCCAGGATTTAAAATTAATATAGTTTTTTGAGCCTAAAGTGAGAGACTAACTAACTAACTAGTGTGTGAATAATTTTCCTGATATAGTAATATCATGTGATGATTTATTATTTATATGATACAAAATTTGATTATTTGGTTTTTTTTTCCCAATATATCATACAATTGGTATACAATTAATATTGAAATGTGAGGAAGATAATATAATCAATGCTTAAATAAATAACATTGTATTCAATCTCATAAATATTGGTGGTTTCAGCTTCAAATTGGCACTTTCAGTGCCATTTCTAATCATTTACAGATAAAAAAGTAAGTTTTATAATCTTTTATTATCACTTGAAATTAATTTAAGGTTTGTTTGTGAACAAGTTAAAACAAAATTTATTAGTTGGGTAGAAAAGTTTTTTTATAGACCTATTGGCTTGACTAACTAACCAGCCTGATATCTGATATTTAAATCCTGAAACCCCCTTGGATATCTATCAAATCAATGACTTTCAATAGTAAAAACCCTTAAGGGTAAGGGGTAAGAGTATCAAGAGTAAGAGTCAGGGCAGTCATTTGGCTACCCTTGACAAAAACCTTACCCTTGTCCAAGGGTAACTGGGTAAGAGTTTTTGAGGGTAAGGGGAGTCCTTATTTCTCCCCACAATGGTGAGGCCTCAAGTCTATCTGAGTAATGTTGTGCCACAACAAGCGCAAGGTGATCAACTTGCCTGGATTTGCCATAGCATTGATCAGCTTAAGCTTCATGTCATTCACCACTATGACATTCCATTCCTTCATTGGTCTGTACAAAGCCCCTGGATGTCTTGCTGCTCCCACATCAGTGTCTGGATTCAACCAGATGTTTCCTTCTGGATTGACACTCAATCCAAAGAATGAAAGTAGGCTTGGTTTTATTCATAAATGCAGCTGAGATTTAAAGCATGAAGAATTTGTGTCACAATCCAGTGGACATGTTGAGAGAGAGAGGATGATTAGGAGGAAGTGTGGCATGTCTGAGCTCTTGCAGCATCTGTTTCCACAGCAATTCACCAAACTAATATTGTTGTAAGTTGAGGAATTATGCTGTGAACAATCACCTAGTATAATTCAATGCATACTGCTGCTTTGGATTCTGGAGACATGTTTATGAATCTCCATCACCCTGTCTCTGGTACTTGTTCAAGGCTTTGGCATACTGTAATAGATGGCCCCACCTATGGTGAGTGTTGCAGCAATTTTTACTTCAAGGGGGTAGGAGGGGGGTGGTGGCTGGGCCCTTTAAAAAATTTCCATAGGGTACATATCACAGGGTTTACATCTTATTTTCTTCAATTTACACTGGATATGTCTATTTCATATACTTAAACCTGTTTTTACATTTGTTGGTTAATTTTGATAACATAAAAATGTAATTTAAGTTGTGATATAATCTAAATTGATTAATTTCAGCTAGAAAACCAGAGATTATGTCAAAATACATGATTCTTATCTATGTTAAATGAGTTTCCTTCTCTTTTACCAAATTTGGTATGAGATAAGATGAGATAATTATGTAAATTACCAAATCAAGTAATGATGTCTCACAAAGGGCCAGTCCTTAAAAAAGTTACTGACTCTGTGCCGTTAATAACATTTTGGGACCCCCTTGTTTTTACTCTTGAATGAGATCTTCAAGATTCCCCAAAGTGAACATGGGCACTCTTGTGTGTGGAGGAAAATAGGTGTCTTGTTAATTGCAATTTTGCACGTGGAGGCATTACCAGTAAACCATATGAACAGAATTATTTACACATACAGGGCTGGCCCCCAGCCTGGCCCTCGGACAGTGTGGATCATGTCATAGCATAAATTCAAGAGCAGAGAATGTATTACAGCTGTTTGCATAATTTTGTGAACATCCAAATTTCATTCAACCATCATGTGATCCCATCAGATCAGGCAAATGACAGCAAGCCACAACATGCTGTGTAGGGCCTGTCATGGGTAACCCATGGGTAACTTGACAAGTACCTGCATCCACACCCACCTGAAACCCGTACCCATGTTCATGGATATGGGTTTTGATGGGTATGGGTATGGGTACTCATGGGTTGCGCAGGTACCAAAACCTGTGTGGGTTTGGACCATGGGTTCCATGTGAATTGACATGGCAAGGAGGGGACAACCTTCCCCATCACATCAATTTTTGTGTGTGTGTGGTGGGGGTGTCAAATGGGGGAGGGGAACAGCTGGGGAGGGGAGGGAGGAAGTTAGAATTAGATTACAATGTATTTAAATTGAAAACAAACCTTTTATGGGGATGGGCACAATGGCCCATCCCTGCCCTCATTGCTGAGTTGTGCTCATGTTGTTCCCTTCCCACCTCCCCACCTCTTTGTTGTGTTCTGGGGCTCGTGTTCTCATGTCCTGGGTGTGTTGTTGCATCTGTGATAGTGTGGAGGGTGATGGTGATGTGTGACATTTTGTGATCTGGGTGCCTGGGAAAACCTGCCAAACCCAGGCCATGGGTGTGGGTTTTCGGCAGGTGACTTTGAGTCGACCTGTACCTGTACCTGTCCCACCCATATCCAGGTACCTGCAAACCCGTAACAGGCCCTAATGCCATGACTCCTTGTATGCCTAGAGAGATCATTGCCCTTCACCTCCATCCAAGGGGGTCCTGGAAAGTCTTTCTGTGACCTGGCGTAGAAGGGGAGGGGTGTTGGCTGGGCCCTTGAAAAAATTTCCAAAAGTTTGCCCAAAGTTGATCTATAGGGTACATAATACAGGGTTTATATTTCATTTTCTTCAATTTTCTTCAATTTACTTGTTTGTAGCCAGATCTGTCTATTTCATATACTTAAAACTCTTACATTTGTTTGTTAATTTTGATTATATAAATTTGTAATTTAAGTTGTGATATACTCTAAATTGATTAATTTCAGTAGGGAACCAGAGATTATGTCAAAATACATTTTCTTATCCAAATGATTCAATGTTAAATGAGTTTTTCTTCCCTTTTATAAATTTGGTATGAGATAAGATGAGATAATTATGTAATATTACCAAATAAAGTAATGATGTCCCACAAAAGTGGGGGAGGGTCACTGCCAAGCTCTTAAAAAAGTCTGTGCTGTTAATAACATTTTGGGTCTTCCTTGCCTCCACCTTCACTCTTTGTAGACTCAGATATTAAAAGAAATATTTTGGAAGTTTTAATTTGAGGGTATTGTGATCAAGGGAGAGTCTCTTGCTCCCATAATATTAATAGGCTTGACAGTTAGTGATTGGCAGGGGTATGGCAAACCCTCAGGGTTGGAGGGTAAGGGTAGTAATGGTAGGGGTCAGGGTAGGCATCTGGCT
>Ga0307508_10005035_pt1 | contig 12698 bp, 11 predicted proteins | sample 9_EM_MG_FD_203089 | JGI IMG/M metagenome (GOLD analysis project Ga0307508, IMG submission 203089) | Populus trichocarpa ectomycorrhiza microbial communities from riparian zone in the Pacific Northwest, United States - 9_EM | ecosystem: Host-associated > Plants > Roots > Unclassified | place... | reverse complement strand
CCGTCGGACTGACCGCACTGGCCGTCGCGCTGCTCATCTGCGGCGCCGCGGTCGAGGCAACGGGCAATATCCTCGACTCCACGCCGCATGGGAACGGTGGCGGCTCGCACCCGACCCCCACCACCTCCGGCGCCTCCAAGACACCATCGACAAGCCGCCCGCCCTCGACCTCACCGCCCACATCACCCAAGCCCACGACCACCACGACCGGTGGTTCACCGAACGGGCAGTAGCGTTCGACCAAAAGCAAAAGCCCCAGGTCACGGCGAGTGAGTCCTGAGGCTTCCACAGAGCCGCCTTCGGGATTCGAACCCGAGACCTACGCATTACGAGCCCGCTAGAGATCATGCTGAGCTGTGCCACACGGTCACGTCAGATCTTGTTTTCGCAGATCAGAGCACCTGCCGCAGTCCCGCTGTTCACACCCCGTGTTGCACGGTCCACAGGCGTCCGCGCTCCCCTTGCGCTCCCCGCCTACTGGCGAAGCAATACACCTGCCTGAACAGCCCGTTGCCGACACCATGCTGACACAGTTTGTCGAGACCACACAGGCCAGACCGCACTCAAGACTCAGGGGCCCCTCACTTCCACCCCTCACGCCGGCGAGTGCAGCAGCACGCACAACAACAGCGACAGCCCGAAGAGAGGCGGCCCGTCTCGGCCGCCGGCGCCACAGCTGCTGGCTCTCCGTCGCCCTCGTTCTCCGGCGCATCGATGTGCAGCAGCTTGAGCAAGTCGGCGGTGACGACCCGGTACGCGTTGCCCAGGCGGAGGACCGTGCACGGATACTGCCCCCGCTTGGCGAGGGCGTACCCGGTAGTCCTGCTGAGAGACAGCGCGCGGTTCGCGGTCTCCAGGTCCACGGCCGCGGGCAACGCGAGCAGTTCGTCGCGCGTCAGCCCCCGCAGCGCATCAGTCGGCTTCGCAGTCACCGATGATCTTTACCCCGCGCAACAACCGGCCATCCCGGACGGCGATGGCTCTCAGGGCACGCGCAGGCAAGCGGGGCATGCCCGCCTACGACGATGCCCTCATCCAGCGCCGACTGGAACGGGATCGACTGCGCGAGCTCATCGAAGACGCAGAAGCCCAAGCCCCGATCGAAGCGCACCCCCGTCGGTACGTCTGACTGTGGGCAAGAGCCCTCTCCTGCGACCGCGGGAGAGGGCTCTTGGGGTCCCGGCTGTGTGACCAGACAGGCAACCGGGACCGACCGCCGGTGAGGACCCCTGAGGCGTGAAGGCCCGCAGACGGCGATTGGGTGGACCTCCATCCGGCGGCGGGAGCGCTTCGCCTGGCTTCGCCAGCGAGCATGTCCGGCTCCGGCACAGCCGATCGTCAGCGCTCTTCCCGCATCTCGACGAATTTCTGGAGGCGTTTGAGGATCGTTCGCTGGGTGTGGTGGAACCTGAGCCCGATCCAGGGACTCACCAGCCAGACGAGGACGTTGTTCGGCCGGAACATACTGTGCGCCGTCACCAGGGTCCCGCCTTCACGGTGTTCGAGGTCGAAGCCAGCCCGCCAGTTCGAGACCCGGCGGCTGAACCCGGAGGTGTCGTCGTCGATCGCCCAGGTGATCCGCCACTGACCGTCTTCTTCGATGTCGATGCAGCGCTCCTGGGTCGCGCCGGGTTTCCCGCCGAATACGACCGAGCAGATCCGCATCGCTCCGAGACGGTGATCGCCGGTGATGCGAATGATGTATGGGTGCCAGTGGGCATGTACCTCCGGGTTCTTGATCGCTTGCCAGACGGCGCCCACCGGGGCGTGGATGAAAACCTTGTCGTCGATCGTTACTTCGGGCACGTGGCATCCTCCGACGTTGTCCGAACCGCCATGTGGCCCAGCCGACCGTGTGCCGGTCCTCGCAGCCGGGGTCTCGACGGCTCCGTCGGGCGCCTTGACGGTGACTGTGGTCTGCCGGGTCGCGGTGCCGTCGGCGATAATCTCGTCGAAGTCGGCGGGCATACCCTTCGGGCGGGCCCAGCACACGAGAGGCAAGCCCGGGTCCAAGGCGCCGACGGTCCTGCCGGCGCTGAACTCGACGTCGGCGCCGACCACATAGGTACCTTCGCCGGAGATGTCCGCATCGGCCGGCTTCCGCCGGACGGTCACGCTCTGTGCGGGCCGACATGGTGGTGACGAATCTTGGGCCCAGCAGTCTGTCGCCGAGCTCAACGAGTGCAGTGCTCTCGGACGCGCGAGACCCGCTCCGGCCGTGTCCCCCCAAGGACAGTGAGGCCGGAACGGGCGCCCCGGACCGGGTCCTTCCACCTCGGGGGAGCGGCGGAAGGACCCGGCCTCGACGGCCCGCATCAGGGCCGCCGTCCCGTCGGTGGCTCCACACCCGCACACCGAGCGGGGGTCTGCGTGAGTGCGCACGGGTGCGGCAGCGCGCCTCCGTGCGGACGGGGTCTCTCCGGCGTGGTCACGGTGACTCCCCGTCGGTACTGGGCTCTTCGGAGGGTTCGGCGGGCCGCACGTGCTGAGGTTCGGCGTCCCATTCGCGGCCGCCGTCCGGTGGCCGGAGCTGAAGTTTCGTCCCGACGTGCCCCATCACGACGCCGACACGGTCTCTCTGGGTGTCCACGGCCAGCGCACCGACCGTCAGCCACTCGGCAGGGTGGCGGTCACGGTCGTACATGTCGGCACTCCTTCCCACGGGGGGTGAAGTTGTGACCCCGCCCGTCCCCCGGGGGATAGGGACGAGCGGAGCCGGTCCTGCGGGGACCCCGGCCGTCCGCCACGGGGAAGGGACAGACGGCCGAGGCCGATCAACAACGGCGGTTTCAGCGGGAGCCCGGCGGCGAGGGAGCGGCCAGCAGGCCGCCGGGACCCCATTTCCCCTCCCCGGTTCCCCCTCCGGGCGGGCAAGGGATGAAACCGCCAGGAGAGGGCTTAAGGGCCGCGGACCGTGCGCCAGTCCTCGTACAACTGGCGCCCGGTCTCGCAGCACGCGCCGGGGACTTCGCCGGCCCTCACCGCACGCGGTCACGTGGGCCAAGTACACGCGGTAGGCCTGCTGGACGCACAGGAAGGTGCCGCTGCTCGCGGTGCGCTGCAAGTGCCCGAAGGCGCCGCTGCCGCCGTCGCGCCACTGCCACGTCAAATCGCTCATGAGCCCCCCTCGTGAACGTCGGCCGTGCACCGGCCTGTTCACGAACCGGTGCACCTCAGGTTCCACCATATAGGGCACTGTAGGCACCTGGGGACCCCTCTAGGTGTCTTTGCTGGTCAGAAGCACCCTACGGTGATCGTTATGGGTGAAGACGACCTCCCGGTGATCGATCCGAGCGGGCCGCAGCTGGTCTACATGGTTGTGGCGGATCACATCGCCGGACAGATTGCGAGCGGCAAGCTGAAGCCGGGCGCGCGACTGCCGGGCGAGCTGGCCTTGTCGGCCACGTACGGCATTGCCCGCATGACGGTCGCCCGCGCGGTCCGGGAACTGCGCGAGCGCGGACTCGTCCACACAGTCATCGGCAAGGGGACATACATCGCCGAGCCGCCCACGGACAGCACCGACAGCGAGAGCTGATGGTCCTCTGCTCTGCATGCGGGCGCAGTAGGAGTGTGTCGTCGTAGCAATGCTCCTCCTCATCGAGCAGGAGGCTTTCGCTCCCGGTCGCCGGGGTGGTCACGCCCGGCGACCGGACGCTGCCGCCGATTGACCGGCGGGGATCACCTCCCCGGGCGGCAATTCGCTGCACCTCTCAATAGACCTCGATAGACCTCCATCCAGCCTTCGGGCATCCTCGGCGGATGTCGCACGTGAAGAGTCTGTGGGGTGCGTGTGAGTCATCTGTGAGATCACGGTGAGGGAGTTCTCATGGACGGGTCACAGTGCAGGGCCGATCGCCCTCTGGAGGGATGAGGCGCGATCCATGGAAAGGGCCCCTTCCCGGTGGGTTCGGGAAGGGGCCCTTTCCAGGCCTCGGTTGGGGAGTGCCGTTGGGCGACCGGGGCCTGGCCGCCGGCATGGACCCGCCAGGGGATTCAGGTCTGCAGGCGGCAGTGCGGTGGGCCGCTAGGGGGCGTCAGGCCAGCGGTTTCGGAGTGGTCCGCACCCCGTTGGACGTTGGACGGGTCCTTTCGGCACTGGCCGGGTGGCCCTGGGGTGCGGTCAAGAGCTGACACATGCCGCACAGCAGCAGGAAGAACCTGTCGTCCTCCGACACGCCGGGTTGCTTGCGGCCGCCCGTCCGGAGTTGGCGACGCCTCGGTAGCCGGAGGAGTGCGGGCGGGGGCTGCGGCGGCCTCGCGAAGTCCACCAGATGCGGCCGGTACACGGGACGGATCCCCGTCCAGCCCGTGTCGGGGCTTCTGCCGGCGTTCCACGCCCTGGTGAGAGCGATCCTCACAAGCCACCTCACCTTTGGGTTCCTTCCCAGTAGGCCTGCGCGGCGCGGTCGTCCTCCGGGGTCCAATTCGCGGCCTCCGGCGCTATGCCGTGGCTGTACGGGTAGTAGTGCGGCGGAGCGGCGTGTTGCTGCACATGCACCGGAACCTGCGTGGCATACCCGTGCTCGGGAACCCCGGCGTGGTCGTACCGGCCCGGTGCCGCGGGGGGCCTGACGCCCTGTGGCCGACGGGGCGGGGGAACGGGCACCTCGAACTCCGCGGTGTCCGCTGCCCGTTCGGAGTGCCGGAGGGGGGCATCCGTCTGCGGTTCGGCACCCGGCAGCAGCACCTGAACCTCTTCAGAGCCCGCCTTGCGGCGCTGTTCCGCCCACTCCTCCACCTGGCTGCGGCAGGCAAGATCGAGGTGGTGCACCCGCGTCAGATCCACCTGGACCCTTCGCTCGTTCGCGATCGACTCCAGGGCTTCGATCAGGCGCGGCAGCCGCAGGAAGGTCGCGTTGCCGTGCATCTCCAGGCGCACGGTGCCGCCGTCCGAGGTCTTGTGGATGGTGATCCGGGACATGCGCAGGGCAACCAGCACGATGGCAACGGCCAGGCCGGCCACCACTCCTTCCAGGAGGTTGGCGACCATGATGGCGAGAGTCGTGATGATCATGACGATGCCCTCGCCGCGGTCGGTCCGCCACATCTTCGGGAAGGCCGGGGGGTCGAAGAGCTTCCAGCCGGCGTGGACGAGGATCCCAGCGAGCACCGCCACGGGGATGAGCCCGAGCAGACCGGGGAGCAGGAGCCCGAATCCGAGCAGCCAGCCGCCGTGCAGAATGCGGGAGACCTTGGTCCTGGCGCCGGCCTGTACGTTGGCGGAGCTGCGGGCGATCACCGCGGTCATGGGCAGCGCGCCCAGGAATCCGCACAGGGCGTTGCCGACGCCCTGGGAGAACAGCTCCGCGTTGTACTGGGTACGCGGCCCGTCGTGCATCTTGTCGACGGCGGCGGCGCTGAAGAGGCTTTCGGCGGAGGCGATGACAGCGAAGGTGATGACCATGGTGATCACCTCCGGGTCGGCGAGGGCGGCGAACTCGCCCGGCCTCGCGAAGTGCACTGCCCCCAGCAGGTTGCCGACCTCCACGCGCTTGACGTCGAACCCGGGCAGGGAGGCGATCACCGAGCCGAGCAGGACCGCGACCAGGGGGGCGGGCACCTTGCCGAGGGGAGCGGGAACCTTCTTCCACAGGAAGCACAGGGCCAGGGAGAGGGCTCCGAGGACGAGGGCGGCGCGCTTGTGCGGCTCGGCGAGGACGGCGGTCATCAGGTCGGGCAGGCCGGCGATGTTCGTCACGGCCGAGCCGAGCTGCTTGGAGTCCGTGAGGGCGTAGCCCTGACTGAGGATGAGGGGGAGCCCGATCCCGGCGAGCATGCCCTGCACCACGGCGAGTGAGATGGACTGGAACAGGCGCCCCATACGGAGCGCGCCGAGCGCCATCTGGATCAGACCGGAGACCAGGACGACGGGGCCGAGCAGGGCCAGACCGTGCGCGCCGACGAATTCCAGGACGAGCGCGGCGAGCCCGGCGGCCGGTCCACTGACCTGGAGGCTGCTGCCGGGCAGAAAGCCGACGACCAGGCCGCCGACGATCCCGGAGATGATGCCGAGGGCGACCGGAACGCCGGAGGCGGCCGCGACGCCGATGCACAGCGGGAGGGCGACCAGGAAGACGACGAGTGAGGCGACGATGTCCGTACTGAAGGAGGTGGAAGCGGCCGGCTGGCCGGGAGCCCTTCGCGCATGGCGTGCACTGCGATGGCGTGCGTTCGACACAATGCTCCTTTCACTCACACCGGTCGCCCGGTGTGGGTGGGAGTGAGTGGCGGGTGGGGGCGCGGTGTCAGTGCCGGCCGAAGGTCCCCTCTATGTCGTCGCGCTCCCAGATCTCTCCGGTGTCCACCCGGTAGAACCAGCCGTGCAGGTTCAGCAGGCCCTCGGCCCTCCTGCGCTCGACATGGGGGTAGCCGCGCAGCGTCTCCAGCTGGGCGGTGACGTGCCGTTGCACGATCTTCGCCATCGCCGCGTCCTCGGGCGGGGCGCCCAGCAGCGGGGCCAGCGAGGGCCGGGCGAACGCCACCCAGCTCGCCACGCTGGGCAGCGTGGTCAGATCCTCGCCGCGGGCCAGGGCTCCCACTGCGCCGCAGTGCGAATGCCCGCAGACGATGATGTGGGAGACCTCAAGCACCTCCACCGCGTACTCGATGGTGGCGGCCTCCCCCGACCGCCGGCTCGGCCGGTACGGCGGAATGATGTTGCCCGCGTTGCGCAGTTCGAAGAGTTCGCCCGGGGCGGCACGCGTGATGAGGGTGGGGACCACGCGTGAGTCCGAGCAGCTGATGAACAGGGTCGCGGGGGCCTGTCCGGCGGCGAACCGACGGAACAGTTCACCGTCGGGCTCTATTCGATGTCGAAAGGAGCGGGCCTGCTGGAAAAGGTCGCTCATCCTCACGTCTCCTGACCGTGGGCATCCCCGACGGATGCCGTTCGGTGAAGAGACTGTGAGGTTTACGTGAGTCACCTGTGAGACCACGGTGAGAGTGTTCTCATGAGCACGACAAAGAGGTTTATTCGGCAGATAGCCCGCTGGTCAGGCGCGCAGACGGTAGCCGACGCCGCGGATGGTCTCCACCCGGTCGGCGCCCACCTTGCGGCGCAGGTAGCGCACGTAGACGTCGACGATGTTCGACCCCGGGTCGTAGTCGAATCCCCAGACGCGGCTGAGCAGTTGTTCGCGGGTCAGCACCTGGTCGGGATTGCGCAGGAACACCTCGGCTAGGGCGAACTCCCGCGAGGACAGCTCCGCCACCCGCCCGTCCACATGCGCACGGCGGGTGCGCAGATCGAGGGCGAGGTCACCGACCCGCAGCAGTGACGCCTCCGGTGCGCCTTCCCCGCGCAGGCGCAGGCGCACCCGTGCCAGCAACTCCTCGAAGGCGAACGGTTTGGAGATGTAGTCGTCGGCGCCGCCCTCCAGCCCGGCGACCACGTCGGACACGCTGTCCCGGGCCGTCAGGATGATCACCGGGATGGCCACCCGGGCCTCGCGGAGTTTGCGCAGCACGGTGAACCCGTCGCAGGCAGGGAGCCCCAGGTCAAGGATCAGCAGGGCGCAGTCACCGGCCCGCGCCTGCTCGTACGCGGACAGCCCGTCAGCGACGACCGTGGTGACGAAGCCGTTGCTGCGCAGGCCCTTCTCGACGAAGGCGGCGATCCTGGTCTCGTCCTCCGCTATGAGGATGCGGTTCATGGTGTCCTCTCTGCCAAGGAAAGTGAGCAGGCAGGTCGATCACGAATCGGGCACCCCCGCCTTCGGCGTCCTCCACCCAGGCGGTGCCGCCGTGCGCCTGCGCGATCTCGCGGACGATGGCAAGCCCGAGGCCGATCCCCGTGCCCGCGGGATCGGGTGAAGCGGCACGGCCCGCCTGAGCGAAGCGGCCAAAGATGCGCTCCCGGTCCTCTGGCCCGACGCCCGGCCCGCTGTCACGCACCCACAGCAGTACGCGGCCCTCGCGCACCGCGGAACCCATCTCCACCAGGTCACCGTCGCGCGTGTGACGCACCGCGTTCGCCGCGAGCTGGATCAGCCCCTGGGTGAGCCGCTGGCCGTCGACGAGCACGGTGGCCTCGGACACCGCCGCGACTCTCCAGTGCCGGTCCCCCAGGGCCCGCGCCTTGGCGACCACGTCCACGACCAGGTCGGTCAGGTTCGTCTCGCCGAAGGTGAGAAAGTCCGGGCGTTCCGCCTTGGCCAGCAGAAGCAGGTCTTCCACGATGCGGCTCATCCGGTCGAGTTCGTCCACGACCAGCGCCCGCGTCGCGTCACGGGCCTCCTCCTCTTCGTCCATCAGCTCCAGGTGCCCGCGGACCACCGTGATCGGGGTGCGCAGCTCGTGCGCCACCTCGTCGAGGAACCGGCGCTGCGTGGTGAAGGCGCTCTCCAGACGGTCCAGCATGTGGTTGAAGGTGTGCGCCAGCGCCGCCACGTCGTCAGTGCCCGTCACCGCCAGCCGCCGGGTCAGATCGGACTCGCTGATCCGTTCGGCGGTCTGCCGGACCAGCCGGATCGGCGCCAGGACCCGGCCGGCCACCAGCCAGCCGGCCAGGCCCGCGCAGACCAGCGCACCACCGCCGGTGACCAGCAGAATCTTCCCGACCCTGCGCTCCTCGCGCTGCTGACGGTCCCGGAACTCCAGTACCACCAGCCGCACATCGTGCCGGTCGCCCGTCACACGTACCGGTATGACTCCGTAACGCACCTTCCCGGCCGGGGAGTCGAGCCAGCCGATCTCCGTGCCACGGACGTCGGCCAGCCGCGCGACCACGGCCTCATCACGGTCCACCCGGACCGGCACCTCATTCGGGCTGCGCCGGTCGGCGCGGCCGTCCACGATGCTGAAGAACATCTCGTCGCGGCTCGGCAGGTTGACCGTCATGAACGCGGTCAGCAGCGAAGCGGCATCGGGGAAGGGCCGCCCTGTGGCCGGCTCCCGCGCGGTCTTTGCGAACCGGCGCAGTTTGTCCGCCTCCCGCCGGAGTTGCTCGTCCACCTGTCTGTCGAGCTGTGCCTGCCAGATCACCGTGATACCGAAGGTGGGCGCGGCCAAGGCCGCACCGACCAGGAGCAGCATCCATCCCACGATGCGCGACCGCGCGCTCGGCGTACGTCTCCGCATCCCTCACCCATCCTCACCGCCGTCGTCACCGCCGTCATCGCTCCCGTTACGGGCGCTCCCCCCGCTGGTCGCACTGGGAGTCGTCGTGCTGGACGGAGAGCTGGTGTCATCGCTGCTGTGGGGCGGAGGCGGGGTGCTGACAGGCTGCCCCCCGGCCTCTGACGACGGAGCCTTGGACAGAGACGACTGCCACGACGGAGACGCCGACACGGGAGGGGACGACGGTCCGGGAGCAGAAGAGGACGACCCCGACGTCGGCCCCGGCAACGGCTCATCACTGCCGTCTCCCGATACGACGACTCCCGGGCCGAGTTCCGGCGGATCACCGCCACCGGCCCACAGACGCCCGACCGCCATTCCCGCGGCTGCCAGGGCGCACACCGCGGTGATCGCCACACTCGCCTTCCGAAACGTCACCCGGCCAGTCTGCTTTCCCGCTCGAACATGTTGATGAAAGAGGAGAACTTTCTCATCTCCCACATCGGCCCGGTACGCCGCCCGATTCGGGAACCACGGCGACAACTCGACGACGGTGTCCGGCTCACCGGCCGGGGCTGCCCCTCCAGATGCAGAGGCACCTCGGGCAACGGTGGACCCCGACACCGGTCCCGCCACGCGGGTCTCCATGACCGGCGGGCCACAGCGGCAATCGCCTTCGGCCCCGTCAGGCGTCGGCCGGCTCGGTGACAGCCAGGCAGACCGCTTGAGCCCCCGCGTCAGGGAGGCGAATGGCCCAGGTGCCCCAAGGCTTGCATATTCCAGAAGCACCCACAGAGCTTTGGAGATTCAGCTTCCGCCAGGTGCTGGCAAGTCGGTCAGGTCGCCGCCAGCCTGGCCAACCGACCTACAGCGCTGAGCGATGCGTTAGAGAGAGTGGGTCCCTGTCTCTCCGTCTTCCTGCCTACTTGAGGTCGCCTGCTGACGATGGGGTGCCGTGGACGCACTGGCAGAAGCTGTTGCTGTCCTAGTGAAGGCCCTTGATCACATGGAGCTGGACGAGTCGGGCACCCAATGGCTGCCGCAACCACCGAGCCGCACCCACCTCACAGGGGCGCATGCCGTCCGAGGGCTGCGGATCGGCAGTCATTCGCCGTCGTAGAGGCGGGACAGGTCGACCAGTTGGATCGTGGGGTCGTTCTTGGCGAGGTGGTGCAGTTCGCCGGTGAAGCCGGTGCCGCTGAAGCAGTACAGGCGGGTTGCCTCGGTGGCGCTGCCGCGTGCGGTCAGGAGAGTGCGGATGTGCCGGAGGCGATCCAGGTGGCCGACCCCCATCACGTCGTTCCACTTCGCTTCGCCGATGGCGAGCAGCGCCTCGCGACCGTTGTGGGTCTCGCCGTGGACGGCGACGTCGACTTCGTGGCTGGTCTTGGCGGCGGGGTCGTTGACCGTGCCGCTCGCGACCCTCGTAACCTGTCCGCCGTGGGTATCGGGTGCGGCGTGCCAGCGGGCCCATTCCCGACAGACCTGCTCGAAGTGAGGGCCGACGACTTTGCTGCGGAAGGTGGGCTGGGCGCGGCGCCATACGGCGGGTGCCCGCCCGGGGCGTTCCAGGTCGCCCCAGGCCGGGCGCATGACCGCGTGGTAGAAGGTGACCAGCGGCTCCGCGATGCGGTAAGCGGAGCGGTTGCGGCGGAAGGCGTCCGCTTCGTGGGTGATCATGCCGACGTCCTGAAGCACGCTCAGCGGGTGGGCCAGGTCGGTGGATTTACGGCCGAGGTAGTCGGCGATGCCTCCACGGGCGGCGTTGCCCGAGGCGATGGCAGCCAGTACGGAGTGGTACAGCGCGGTGTCGTGGAGTTCGGGTTCCTCGGCGAGCAGGTAGCGGGCCTCCCGGAAGAGCGGGCGGGCCGGGTTGAGCACTGCGCGAGTGACCCAGTCGTCGAAGTCGTCCGGCCCGGCGGGAGTGTCGCCCTGGGTGAACTCACGGCGGTAGGCAGGCGTACCGCCAACGATGGCGTTGGTCAGCAGCGCGGTGCGCGGGTCGGTGATCTGCCAGAACTCGGCGGCGAGGCGGAAGTCCAGCGTGGGGACGACGAGTTCGAGGCCTGCGCGGCCACGCAGCGGAGCGTTTCCGGACAGCAGCTTGCCCATGAAGGACAGTGCGGAGCCGCACAGCAGCAGGCGTACAGGGGTGTTGGTGTGCTGCGCGGCGGGATCGAGAGCGCGCTGGATGATCGACGGCAGGGAGGGTGAGGCCTTGGCGAGAAAGGGGAACTCGTCGATGACCGCTACGGTGGGACCGCCCGCGTCGGCGATACGCATGAGCTCGGTGACCGCCTCGTCCCAGTGCGCGAAGCGGAACGGAGTGGGTTGACCGCGATAGCGGGCCAAGGCCTCGCCGAACTGGCGCAGGGCGTCCGCTTCGGTGGTCTCGGTGGCGGTGTACATGAAGCCGCCGCTGGCACGGGTGACCGCGTCGAGCAGGAATGTCTTGCCCTGACGACGGCGGCCTGAGACCACTCCGAGCGTGGCCCGCGGACCGGGCAGGGCCGCGAACCGGGTCAGCTCAGCCCATTCGAAGTCACGGTCGAACATCTCAGCAGGCTTGTCCACGGCGCATCCCAGTGTCGTATAGGTGCGGTTATTATATCTGGGCTTATTGCGCACTGCGACTGTCGACCGCAGACCTGAACGCAAGCAGGGCGGCAGACACGGCTCCACCGCGCACCGCAACCGGGAGGCGTCCACGCAGCGCCTTCCCGACCTCGGGCCATGCCGACCGCCACAGCCCAACCGAGTTCCACCACTCCGCTGGCACGACCTCGGATCTCGCGCTCCGGTTCCAGCTCGCACACCTGACGACACAGAGCGGCGGCCCTGGTTCTTGTCTGGCTCCGCCCGCGTCAACAGCGTCTGAGCCTTGCTGGCGGCCGTGATGCACGACTTCAGCGTCTCGTCGCTCACCCGTAGGCCCTTGCCCACAGCCGCGGCCAGCCGCCCCAGGCCGGAGCGGTACAACCCCCCGACAACATCGCCCCGCAGTTCCGCCGAGCATTTGTGGGACCTCAACAGAAACGGATCCAGCATCCAGGGCGCCCACAGCCAGGACGAAGACCCAGCACTCACCGCTGCTCACACTTGGGATCCGCTGCGCGACCCCTCGGCCAGCCCTTCCTGACCGCAAATCACAGCCATCGACACACCGACTGCCACAAGACTTCAGCAGCGGAATGATCGCCCACCACGAAAGACCAGGCCAGAGGCCTGGAGCACCGAATCCCGATGCGCACCCCTTGCGCTCCCCTCCTCCGACGACCAGCCCGCAAGCTGACCAACCATCAGAAGTTCAACGCAAAAGACCAGGTCAGAGGGCATCTGACCTGGTCTCAGCTGGAGCCGCCTTCGGGATTCGAACCCGAGACCTACGCATTACGAGTTGTTCGATCTTGGTCTGGGGGCGTCCGGGGGCGTCCGCGAAAGGCGGTGTATGGCTGCTCAGAGGGGGTCCCGGACGCTTGCAGACGTGAGCGGATCATCGCGGAAACGGCGGCGATCGAGACCAGAAGTGAGACCATGACCAACCGGGGCTCAACCGGCAGCATGAGCCAGCAGAATCACAGCGGGCTGCTCATCTGTCGCTGACCAGCCACTTCCCCTTCGTCAACTCAACCCAGGGG
>Ga0307508_10005034_pt1 | contig 12698 bp, 15 predicted proteins | sample 9_EM_MG_FD_203089 | JGI IMG/M metagenome (GOLD analysis project Ga0307508, IMG submission 203089) | Populus trichocarpa ectomycorrhiza microbial communities from riparian zone in the Pacific Northwest, United States - 9_EM | ecosystem: Host-associated > Plants > Roots > Unclassified | place... | reverse complement strand
ATATATCTTTGAATGTGCGCTGCTGTGAATAAATATGTACGAAAAGGCACGCCAGTAAACTGGTGTTCCCCAGTACCCTTCATTTTGCCGGATTTAAAAGCGCGACCGTGATAGACAAGCAAATAAGGGGAGAAAAAATGTATCAAACACCGTGAATTTGTGAATGTACGCGTCCGGAAAACAAACCATTGGATTGTGACAATAGGTTCAGGTGCGTACGCCCGCACTGCCCATTCATGGGAGTCGAGACACCAACTGTACTAGTTGCTAATACTTAGGAAACCTTACAGGAGTATGACAGTCTTACCGGAACTTGGGAAGCTTACCGGAGCTAGGAAAGCTACCGGAGCATCGGACGCTGGCAGGGGTTACCGACGTGCTCGCTTAAATTTTCACTTTTTTCCTGATGGTACATCTATATATGCACTACCACACTTCGCACGGAAACAAAAGAAAGTTGGCAAATACGACACGACGTGTTGAACACGACGCGATGAGCACGATGCGATGAGCACGACGTGATGAGCACGACAAGATGAACACGACGCGATGAGTACGATGACTGTGAGGAGGATGGTGATGAGCACGCCGCCAGCGGCGAGGACGATAGCAAGTAGGACGCGGCGAGTATGATTGCGAGCTTTGTGACATGGTTAGTACCGCTCTCAGAGTGACTGAGACACCGGGAAGTTCTACAATACACAGTGAGGAGTACGATGTCAATGAGGGTGCCAGCGGCGAGGACGATAGCAGGTAGGACGCAGCGAGTATGATGTTAATGAAGGTTCCGGTGGCGAGAACGATAGCGAGTAGGTCGCGGCGAGTATGAGCGCGCGTAAGACGCGGTGAGTATGATGTCAATGAGGGTGCCGGCGCTGAGGACAATAGCAAGTAGGACGCGGCGAGTATGATTGCAAGTAAGGCGCAGCAAGTATGATGGCGAGCTTTGTGACATGGTTAGCACAGCTCTCGGAGTGACAGACAGCGGGAAGTTGTACAATACAACGTGATGAGTAGGATGTCAATGAGGGTGCCGGCGGCGAGAACGATAGGGGGTAGGACACGGCGAGTGTGGGCGAGTAGGACACAGCAAGTATGAGAGCGAGTAAGACGCAGTGAGTATGATGGCGAGAAAGGCGCAACGAGTAAGATGTCACTTAGGAAAATGTCGACGAGTAGGACGAGGTGAAAGGAGAAGAAAAAAGGGGGCGATCTATAAGTGATGAGCCGAACCTTGCGAAAGCGCAAGCGTTAGTAGTGGCTTGGCGCTTTCTATTGCCATCGTACTCGTCGTGTCTTCCACGCCATCATACTCGCCGCGACTTACTTGCCGCGTCCTACTCGCTATCGTCCTCGCCGCTGTCACCCTCATTGACATCGTACTCCTCACTGTTTATTGTACAACTTCCCGGTGTCTCTGTCACTCTGAGAGCTGTGCTAACCTTGTCTCAAAGCTCGCCATCATACTCGCCACGTCTTACTTGCAATCATACTCGCCGCATCCTACTTGCTATAGTCCTCGCCGCTGGCACCCTCATTGACATCGTACTCGTCACGTTGTATTGTACAACTTCCCGCTGTCTGTCACTCCGAGAGCTGTGCTAACCATGTCACAAAGCTCGCCATCATACTCGCCGCGTCTTACTTGCAATCATACTCGCTGCGTCCTACTTGCTATGGTCCTCGCCGCCGGCACCCTCATTGACATCATACTCGCTGCATCTTACACGCGCTCATACTCGCCGCGGCCTACTCGCTATCGTTCTCGCCACCGTCACCCTCATTGACATCATACTCGCTGCGTCCTACCCGCTATCGTCCTTGCCGCTGGCACCCTCATTGACATCGTACTCCTTACTGTGTATTGTACAACTTCTCGGTGCCTCTGTCACTCTGAGATCTGCGCGAACCATGTCACAAAGTTCGCAATCGTACTCACCGTGTCCTACTTGCTATCGTCCTCGCCGCCGGCGGCGTGCTCATCGCCATCCTCCTCATAGTCGTCGTGCTCATCGTGTTGTGTTCATCTCGTCGTGCACATCGCGTCGTGCTCAACACGTCGTGCTCATCGCGTCGTGCTCAACGTGTCGTGTTGTATTTGCCAACTTTCCTTTGTTTCCGCGCGAAGTGTGGTAGTAGCATATATAGATGTACATTAGATAGAATGAATAGAACTGGACTGAGTCACTATGCCTGGAACCCGCTGCGTGTTTGCGAATGCGACAAGAGTATTTGCTATGATGTTCCGTGCCTTGACAGACAGCGTGACCATGGTGCCATGACACGCGTCGTCTGGACGCCATTTGCCCTGACACTGCTCTGCCCAGAAGGAAAATGCTCTGACACAGCTGCGTCCAGAAGGAAAATGCCCTGACACGGCTGCGTCCAGAAGGAAAATGCCCTGACATGCTCCATCTGGTAAGCAGATGCCATGGCGAGCTGTGTCCGGAAGCACGGCACCCGGGCATACGGCGTCCGAATGCATGGTGCAATGGTGTACTGCGTCCGAATTCACTTTGCCTGTGCGTTTCGCGTTGGGAGCGGTATGTGCCCTGCCAGGGTGCGTCCAGAGCGTCCTGAGCACCTGGTGCGTCTGGACGCAGCCTGTGCGTCCGGACGCAGATTTTTTTTCCTGATGTGCCTTATATCTGAGTGGTGCTGGCGTGAGAAATGGTGACTCGGATTTGGATTCCTCCGAGGTGCATGGACCCCGTGGGTGACTCATTGGTCCTGGCAGGGTGTAGATAAGGGGAGATGAGGTTTCCTGCAAGCGGGCGGGGTGCTTTCCCTACCGGACTCTTTTCCGTACGCCATCAGCAGGCGACGTGGCATCCCCTCCTTTCAGGGGGGTCATAGCCTAAGTCCGGCGGTCCGTACGCCATCAGCAGGCGACGAGGCATCCCCTCCTTTCGGGGGAGGGGTCATAGCCCAAGCATCTCGTCGTTTGCAATCTTCCCCTCACCTCCGGAGATATGTGTCTTAGGTCTGTGTCGGCCGTAAGCTCAACTCCGGACCTTATCTCCCTCCTAGACTCTCTGAGTGCGTTCCGTCGTCCTTACGTACCCTTTTCTAGCTCGGCTACGTACTCGAGATATTTCAGTTGTAACACGTCAGCTCTTGTAGGAAAAGGATATCGTAGGAGCACGGCTGTGGGAGCATTGCCAACACCACTGGCGCAATCGGCGCGATTATGTGCGTGTGGATCCAAGCGCGGATGTCGGCCTCGTTGTGCATCGTAACTGCGTGTCCAGTTGTAAGCGCCCAGAGTATAGGGGTGCTGACTCTTTCGGTGCTGAAGTCGACAACTCGGAAAATGGCGGTGATGTAGTTGAAGAATCCGGCTGTGGCAGATGGTGGGAACCGTTGTAGAACGTCTTGGGGGATAGCACTGAACCCTCTATTTGCAAATGCGGAAGAGTGCGCAGAGGAGGCAGCGTCGGCTGTACAGGTCAATGTTGCGACATGTTATGAGGAAGGTTTGGTATGTACCGAATGGTGGTGGGGGTATGGAAACTCCCGCGAGGATCTCTGACGCTGGGAGAAAACTGCTTATTGGACGAGACTCCGACTGCGGGGTACCTAGAAGAGATTCGGGCGAGGGTGTTCGGATGAAAGTCGGTGTATCTGATTGGGGTGAGGCAGTGCCAGCCTGGGGATAAGACATGGTGTAAAGGATTTTACTATGAACGTGATTTGGAAGGTAGAGGATAAGGTAGGAAGGGTGGCGGGGGGTGCGGTTGTGGTTCGGTGGGGTAGGGAGGGTTCGGAAAATGGTCAAGGTGTCGGCCGCCCACTCGGTGCCAAGACTCCGTTAGTCTCAGACACACCTACCGTATTATCTCACGTAAGAGGTACCCCTATAACCGCCACTATTATAGGTACTAGCGCGCACTAGCGCGTAGCAGCGCGCGCTAGTCCGCTTAAGTACTAGCGCGATATAAAAACGCACTTGTGTACAAAGTTTGAATTTTCAGGAGCACAGCGCTCTGCATCAAATTGACTACATACAGATCTACAAATGTGACTAAAACTCATCTGCATACCAACAAAAGTTGTACTCAAGACCATCCTGATTGTTATCCTCATCACCCTCCGTGTCGGTAATCTGTGGGAAAGATATGACATAACTGCGTTGAGGTTTCCCTACTAGCCTGGCACTTCGCCGAGTTCCTACTGCTGGCAGGGCTCTACGCTTTGATGTCGAGTGCCCCAATATGAATGCCGAAAGGGAGTTGCGAGCTTTATCTGCAGCTGCCAAGAGGAATGCTCAGAACGAATTGGTGCCTGCATCTGGGGGTCAAACTGGCAAGTTGGCCAGTGCAGCTGCAGGTTCTGCGGCTGGTACTACGTCGTGACGTGTAGCCGATACTACGGGGCGGCGTGTGGCCAGTGCAATGCGGTGTGGGGCTGGTGCAGTGGATTGAGGTGCAGATGGGTGACATGGGTCTCTGAGTGAGTTGCCACCTATGGCCATAGTGGTGGAAGCTGTTAGGTGAACGGGTGCTTGGTTCTTGCCACGGCCATGTCCCCGACCTCTGCCTGCTCTGCCTGCTCTGCCATGGATGAACACACCATGCACCCTGGGCTTACTGCGAGTTGCATCAGACGCTTCGGCCTGGGTTTTATCATCTTGCTCGTCTTCCAATGATGATGAGTCTTCCAAGGTGTCATCACTGCTTCTCGCTGCATCTTCCTCTGCAGTAGGTGCTCCTCGAGTCTTCCAGTCCTGAAGAGCAGTCATCAAGTGGGGAGTTGATAGCCCTTTGATGGATATCTCGCTGTCGGATGTTCCATCGTTAGGTAGAGAGGCACCAATGCAATGAAAGCTTCGGATAATAACCTCCCTCTTCTCCTGACAGAATCTTTCCCAAGTTGCACCAACACATTTAGTCATCATAACCCTCATCTCTCCCACTGCGCTACTTCCGGTGATGTCATCAGGATCGATATTATTGTCTGCTTGTTCGAACACCTTGTCGATCTCTTCCTTGAGCATATCCTTGAAAGGCCTGTTGAATGAGATATTGATAGGCTGTACAATACTTGTACACCTAGCGGAAACCAATGACAAAGTAACATCATTCTTTTTCAGGAGTTTTTTTACCGACTTGGTTTTATGTGAGCGGAGAAGATCCATGATGAGAAGAGAAGGCAGCCCTCCGAGCTCTGGTAGAAGCTGTTTCGACAGCCAACAGAGAATGGTTGCAGTAGTTGCGTAGGCTTTGCCGTTAAACACAACCTCGACTCGAGTATCGTACCGTGATGCTTCGCACCATCTAACTGTCATTTTACTTGCCTCTATACCCTGGAAAATCAAGAGCGGCAAGACACAAGCTACTCCATCGGCAAAGATGGTAAACTGCATCGTTGCCTGCCGCTTTCCCCATCCGCATTTCTGGCTCTTAACCCACACAGTTTTGTTACCTTTCATCTCGTAGGTTTTTCCCTCCAGATACTCCCAGGGTAGAGGCGTTTGATCCATATTGATGATGTTGGAGGTGAGATACCGGCCGACCGCCTAAACTGCATCCTCACTACCGTCTCGTAGTTGCGAATTCCGTTGATTGAAACATAGAAAGTTGATGATCATCTCACAATGCTGCACCGGTGTGGCCTGAGCTTGGTTTGTGATGATGCGAAGTGTGATATCATTGCGGTGAAGGAACCGAGAGAACCAGCCATCGGTGAAGCAAAATTCAACAGTGGAATGAGGATAGATCTCGGTGAACAACCGCTTCGAGGTACGCTCAAACCACTTGCAGCATACAATGCGTCCCAGTTTTCGCCGCTCCTTAAACGCATCGCATAGTTGTTTCTCAAGTTCCTTCCACCATGGGTTGCTGCACTGTATACGTATGGTGTATTGACTCGCTTGAAGCAGCAATGCCTCGTTCTGTAGAGACCACAATAATTAGTAATATCCAGTAACAGCCTTACCATCTCACAACATACCTTCTTCCATTTGGTGACCTGATTCTTTTGCTTCAGTCAGAATCGTACTTGCACTTCTTCATGTGTAGGTTTCCATTGCCAACCATTCCCATCGTCCACCTGCGTGTGTTCTGCCCAGGACAATACTCGAAGCTTAAACTCAACTGTTCTGCATTTCTTGACTCGGGAAGGAGTGGCCGCTGCTGGAGGAACCCAGCAAGGAACCACGGCAATTGGCTGTTTGCGAGGCCCCAGCCGTTGTTTGAATTTAACCAGTGAACGCTTACCGCTAGGGATTCGAGGTGTATTGGCAGCCAGGTGTTAGGAAGCTTGCAAGAGGATCATCGTGAGGATTCCCACCAACTGCGTATAGCCTGATGCTTGGTCGTCAATGATTGGTAGCTGCATTTCTTCAAAGCAGTGGAGATATTGGGTAGTTGGTGATACTGCCAGCGCACTGTATCCCCTATTCTGCGTACTTGAGCTGATCACCTGACGTCTCAAAAACCCTCGGCGCGCTAAACCAATGCACTCTAGCGCATGCCGAGCGCGCTTATCTATAATATTGGCGGTTATAGGGGTACCTCTTACGTGAGAAAATACGGTATGACGTGCAATATCGCAGTGACAATTAAAGAGCTGGGACGCGGGCACGTGCCCATCGTCAAAAAGATGCAACTGGCTTGTGCGCCCTCAGGGGCCGCGCCAGCTGCCTTCCCATAGTCTACACACAAATATGCTGCCTCCCGCAGAAAAAAATAATTCTCAACGACGCTTACATAGGGATGGGAAGTTTACCGGCACTTTATACATCACTTTTATTTATTGGGAACTCTGTTTAAGCACCTTGTCGTGGTGTTTGTGCCAAATCACATCGAAGTGCGAGTACCTACCGAAGAGCCTGATCCATAGAAGAGCTTCATAACACGTGACGTCATTCATGCCGAGTTGGAATGGTGGCCACTGGTGTACCACCATCGCTATTATGATCTAGACAGGTGGCAGATGATTAATGACCACCATCGCGGTTGTCACGTGTCATGCGTCATCCTGCAGTGAGGGTTGTTGCATGTTGAGAATACCGTCATCATTGCGGGTATCATATGTCGATCGTAGTTTCACCTCACCTGACGGAGATCCATCGTCTTATGTAGCAACCAGCCGGCGAGATGTACATCGTTGTGGAACATCGAGACGCAGGATGTTGGTTCCAAGCCAAAAACAGTGCACCGTATATTGACCAGATGCAGACACTTGAACAGCAGTCCCTTCACCCTTCCAGTTGCAGCACAAATCCGGCGTGGATGGTACAGCTACGGCGAGTAGTCTGTAGTCATCTAACGCCAGGGCCGCAAGTGCCCACAATCCTAAATCTTGTTGAAGCAGCTGCTGCAGGACTGTGTAGGTCGGCAGCCGGTGCTGGGACCTGAACGTGTGCATCTTCAGTGCGACCAAGAAAGAGACCGGTGGGTCACCACCTGAGCCATTCACGGTGGTGTCCAGCCAGCGGATGGTGTGAACCTGGGCGGTGAAGACGGATGCACCAAATATTTTTGTGGCTATCCGCTGCAAAGCTTCCCTTTCCCCCTGGGTGAGGCCTTGGCTGTGTGATGGTGGACTGCTCATGGTTGGTTGCGTAGGGGATCTCGTACGGCTATTCTCACTCGATGACGGTGGTGAGGACTCCCGGGATTCTGAATAACGCGATGGTCTACTAGAGGTGGTGGTGCTGGGGCTTGGAACTCTATGCTGCTTCTGGGTTCCAAATACTTCTGGAAAAGCACCACCCATCAATGTATGGTCGATCTTGCTTGCAGGCCTTGACGCGCTTTGAATCGTATATGCAGCAACCGGTGGATTAGTAGTCGGTGGAGTTTGGATCGGTATATATGCAAAACCTCTTTCTCATCACGTGATCTTTCTTCCTATCAACACGCTGGGGATTCATTCTCAAGACGCACACTCCCAGAGGATTCTGCGCAGGGGGTCAGATTGGTCCTGACCAGTCCTAGCAATAAGGGTGAAGGCTATCAGTCGGCGACCATGTAGTCCGCAGGACGCTAGTCTTTCGGACTATGCCGGGTTCCCTTTGTTGGTTCAGTGTTCTACATACTCCAGTCCGGACGGCCGTCCACGATGTGTGGACGTGATTTTGGTAGTTTCGTGCGAGCTGCGGACGGACTGTACCGAGATAGTCACCTGTCTGTGATGGGGGAGGACGGCGCCCATCCCCCTCCTTGCTGTTGGATGGACAGCGCTAGTATTGGACGGATGGCGCTAGTATTGGACGAATGGTGCTAGTATTGGACAGATGGCACTAGTATTGTTAGGTAATATATCACGTGCAAGTACTAAGTACATGAAAATTTACCTAAATCCTCTGCTGAAGCATTGCACATCTACTGCCACCAGTCCACCACAATCATGCTGCGACCTCGGGTGAAGAAGAGCAACAAAGCGACAGCACTGCTACATTCCTGTAACCGAGAAGTCACCTGAATGATATGCCCATCCGCACGAGTTTCCCATGCTGATTCATCTGAGTAGTCGGCGGGGCCTACACCAACAGCAGAGATCCCATCTACGATTCCGATTCAGTGGCAGAAGTTCTCGATCAGGACTCTGCTTTTTTCTGCGATTCTTTCTACAGCTGCGGTGGTGTGCCAACCACTACCCCACCCTGCTCATTAGGCCACAACAGATGTCTGGCCCATTGGATTGCCACCATAGGCACTTCAGCTACTGAACCTGCCACCAGCAAGAAATAATTAGGGGCTCCAGAAATACCACTATTTTGGTGGCGCCTAGGCAGTCGACCGCCGTCGACTACAGTCCGTCCCTTCTTTGGACACTCAGAACGGTGTACTGTCCAGTCCAGAGATTGGACGGATGGCCTGAATTTTAGGTAGTCCCATCCGAGGTCCTGGACGGACGGACTGGACTATGCGGAACACTGCGTTGGTCCTATTCGGGATAAGATGTGGCTCTTCCGGAGCCTGTCACCCTCCTAGTTTGCCACTAGTAACTTCTATTCCCCATCCTCGGATTACACACTCGGGAAAACACCCCAACACGACGAACCTAAGATTATTCCGCTGTGGATAAAGACCAATCGAACCTGACTTCACGATATCTTTACCTCCACCTCCATACCCGAGTACCCAGGTGTCACACTATAATCTTAGTTCACAAGTTACCTTCGATTGACCCACGTTTATGCCTTCGTTCGAGCAAGACCACTTCTTCCTACTCGAACTCGCGAAAATTTTCGAACCTGTTTCAACCCAACACTTCGATCAGAGCTGCCAATCAATCGCAGCTCTGCTTCATGAAGATCTCTGGGAGGAACACATAGATGGCCCCCAACCTGCCGAAGCAGTTATCGACTGCCGACCAACCTCTGGGTATACTGCACACTGGAGGCAGTGCACCATCACCAACACAATTGTCGATTGGAACGGATACAAGTTCAGGGAACTGTTCAACTACGATTTTTTCGGTGACCACACGATCTACACCATACACCCCCTAGACCTATACTGAAATGACGGAATCCAACGTCGATATCCTCCGACTGGAGTACCCACCAATCGCGATGGAGGTCTTTGAAGACACAGAGACTGACCAGCCAACCATCAACCTCCCAAACCCTACTGCATGGGTTCGACTGCTGGTTACGCAGCACCAGCAAGCACAATGGGACTTGAAACAGCTCCATGGACTATGTGGCGAAGCCTACAATGAGGCCAACTGGCAGATCATAGCCATCGAGTGGAACTACCAACTGCTTACCCAAGCCCTCGAATATGTCAACAAGACAGCCAAGGCCAATACAATGGTATCTCATGAGTGGATGCAAACCGAGCTGAAGGGCAACGCCAGCGTGGCTTAAAAATTCACCACCGACGTATGGATGGCGATCACATCCCGCGACAAAGATCTGGCCGACAGGGAAGGACACCAAATCACCAGGATGATGTGGTTAAACGACATGGTTTAGTTCCTCCAGGTGGCAGACGGAAAACGATTGGAAGAACAGCAGACCTGGAATAACAACTGCGAACAGTTGGCTCGAAACCAGCAAGAGGAAACGGAACGGCTGGTCAAGGAGCAGCAGCGGTTACGTACGGAGGTAAGTGCCATACAATGGGAGACCACCACGTCCACTTACCTACAGTCCACCCTTCCAAAGGACGTTCCACTCCCAGCCTTCAGAAAGGGTACCCCGGAGGAAGCAGCAGGAGGGTCCGGGGGAGAGCCCCCCAGACCACCACAAACCAAGTTGGTGCTCCATTCTCCTTCCCCGGAACCAGCCAGGCCGGCTGGAAGCCAGGTAACCAATGGTGATGACGACATGTACATGATGCCAGAACGACGACAGGACCAAACAGTGGGTAGACCCCCCCCAGGGACAATACCGCGGCAACCCGAGTACATCGCCACCATGTTGACCCCCTAAGAAATCGCCCGTCTGGTGGGGTAAGTCATTGCGGCAACCCAGACAGACCAGAGGGTCCCGGAGGTAAGAATTAACACCTCCCGGTTGAAGCTGAAAAACCCAGAATCCTTCGATGGGAAGCCCACCTCGGCCTTAAATATCTGGTGGGAGTCGGTCCTCGAGTATATCGGGTTCTATCCGGAAACCCTCGACACCCAGAAAATCGTCTGGGTAGGAACTCTGGTGTCAGACACCACGAGAGCCTGGTACCAGCACCGACAGAGAACAATGGCGGACCGGGATACCTGGGCCCGATACACCGCAGCTATCCGGGCTGAATTCCGAGACACAAGGGAAGCAGCGAACCCCCAACTGAAGCACAGCCAGCTCAGGTACAAGGGCGATGTCAAGGCATACTTTACGGAGTTCCGGGTGTTGAACATGTACGCCCAAGCTACTGGGAAGGATTGAGGGAGACGATCGACCAGGTGTGACACTGGGGTTGTATCGTAACCGGAGTGGAGTGGAATGAAAGGTAATCAGGCTACTTTCGATAATTCACAACGGAATAATCTTAGATCTTGTGTGTGGGTTTTCGGTGGTAGTGTTCGGTCTGTCTCTTCTTCCTTTCGGGAGAAAAGAGCCTTGTTATATATTTATCTTTTTTGGGGTGTCGTGAGATCTGGTGACTCGGGCTAACTATTCCTCCGAGGCTTTCGACCCCGTGGGCAACTCATTGGTCCTGGCAGGGTGTAGATAAGGAGAGATGAGCTTTGTCGGTTTCGCACTGCAGGGTCTTCCTGCGGCGGTGTGGGGTAGCCGCGTCAGACTTTTTCTCGTACACCTTTCGGGTGATGTGGCAGCTCCCTTTCGGGGAACCTGCCCTAGTCTGCCGGTTTCCACTCGTTTGCTTCCCCGCAACCCCCTCAACTCCCGGAGTTAGTTCGCTTACGTCCGGTCTCGGCTGTAAGTTCTAACTCCGTTCCTTATCTCCCTCCTAGACTCTCAGAGCCGATCTTTCCTGAATAGCCAACTACCGTGTCCTCATCCCGGTACGTACCTCCCCAAGGATCTGTGCCGACCCATGATAATAATCCAGTGTAACACTACCTCCCCCTCTTCTTAGCTTCGTCCCGAAGCTAATGAGTGTTTTTCCGGAGTAGCCCGTCTCTTTCTGAAGATTCTTTCGGTCATGATACTTGCCGCTGAATGCAGTCCTCCGCCCCTGCATCCCTCCCCATCGTTGGCCAGCCGGTTCGGCACCGGGGAGCCTCGGACGATGGGGCCCTCAGAGTAGGCCGGTGCATACTCTTACTGATCGGGTCATGTTGAATTGTACTCGCCGCCACGTTGCGTCAAGGCTTGGCCGGCTTGGTGAGGTTCCGGGGTCGCCGTTGGCACAGGGAATCGGGAGAGGCATGGTGTCCTTCGTGCTAGTAACCCATTAACTCGGCAGTGACCGCGCCCACGTCCTTCCGGGGGGAGACTAGTATGCTGGAGCAGTGACAGCGTTGTCTGGGACTCACTTCACCGCTTATGTGCCATCAACGCCGGTTCTGTCGGTCCGGGTCGGTCGCCAAGAGGTCGATACGTCTGTTCTGAACGGTTTTCCTGACTCTCAACAGTTTCGGTCGCGTGCACTCTTCGTCGGGCGCTGGGTCGGCGGCTTTGTCATGGTTGCATGAGAAGCGGGTCTTTTCTTCGTTCTCATAGTTTTTCGTTCCGTGCGCAAGATGAAGTCCTCCAACCCCTTCATCCCTACTACCGCTCGTGCTTCGTTGGGCCCTTTTATGGACATCCCACCTAGGCGTTGGTGAGCCGATAGTCCCTTGGCACGTCTGGATTTCGTCGGTGAAACTCCCGGAGTTTCTCCAGACCGCCCACCGAAAAGTTGTCGAGTGGTTCATCCGTCCAGTCTTTGCGTTCCGGATAGTCGAGCCATTTGACGAGGTAAAGGATTCGTTTGTTATTTCCCCGGCCGCACTCGGCCGAAGCAATAACTTCTTCCACATCATATACCTCCGACTGTTCGACATCGTCTGCTTCCCGCAGTACTTTCCAGGGGTCCGGATGTAACGGCTAGGTCAGGCAAGGCTCCCGACGGGGAAACAGGACAGGGACAGGGACGGGGTCAAGGACAAGAGTCGGCGCGCGGCGGCAGCCGAGGACAGGACACAGACAAGGGCGGCGCGCGGCGGCGGCGGAGGACAGGACACAGACAAGAGCGGCGCGCGGCGGCGGCCGAGGACAGGACGCAGACAAGAGCGGCGCGCGGCGGCGGCCGAGGCGGGACAAGGACAAGAGGAGAAGGGTTGTAACGAGATGCTTC
>Ga0307508_10005033_pt1 | contig 12701 bp, 13 predicted proteins | sample 9_EM_MG_FD_203089 | JGI IMG/M metagenome (GOLD analysis project Ga0307508, IMG submission 203089) | Populus trichocarpa ectomycorrhiza microbial communities from riparian zone in the Pacific Northwest, United States - 9_EM | ecosystem: Host-associated > Plants > Roots > Unclassified | place... | reverse complement strand
CGATGTTGTTGTGGGACACTGCATAGCGGAAGACGTTGCCGGTCCCCGTCGTCAGCTTCGCGGCGAAGCCGTCCGCGTCCTCGCCGTCGGAGTCGGCGTTGTCGTGCGACTCGGCGCTGAGGATCAGGTTGTTGGACGGCCACCCGCTGCTCGGGGTGGACGAGGAGATACGGCCCAACTGGAGCCCGGTGTCACGGTTGTAGCGCGTCACCGTGCGCTCGATGACGTTGTTGCTGCCGCCGACGTAGATGCCGTTGTCCCCTGCCCGCTCGACCGTCAGACCGTAGATGCGCCAGTAGTCGGCGTTCAGCTGGAGCCCCCGGTTCGACGAACTCTCGCTCTGCGCCGAGAAGTTGAGCACCGGCGTCTCGCCCGGGTAGGCGGAGAGGGTGGTACGGGCGGCCGAAGTGCCGTTGTTTCCGGCCGGGATGGTGACCGTCGAGGAGTAGGCGTACGTCCCTCCGCGCACGTAGATCGTGCCGCCGGCGGAGATCCGGCTGATCGCCGAGGTGAGCGTGGTGGGCGCGGAGATCGTGCCGGCCGCGCTGTCGGTGCCGTTCGTCGCCACGTAGAGGGCGGTGGCCGAGGGGGTGTCGGTGCCGTCGGCCGTCGTCGCGTCGAGACGGTCCACGTTGGGCAGGCCGTTCGCGGTGGTGGGGTTCAGCCGGATGGTGTTGGTGCCCGCGTTCACGGGGACCGTGAGGGTCTTGGTCGTCCAGCCGGTCCAGGTGCCGGTGCCCTCGAAGGACACCGACGCGGCCGTGGCGCCGTTCACGATGATGTCCGCCGGGCGGGCGGTGGTGGTGCCGTTGGCGAAGCGGACGCCCAGGGTCGCCGTGCCCGATGCGGGTGCGGTCACGGTGAACTGGGCGTAGGCGCCGGTGGCGTTGTTCGCGTTGCAGAAGCCGCTGCCGGAGTAGCCGGTCCATTCGGTCTCGACCGCGCCGGTGCAGATCGCGGGCGAGGTCTCGGCCTCGTAGCTGGTGGTGGCGGCCTGAGCGGTGGTGCCGGACAGTGCGACGAGCGTGCCGGCGACTAGGCCGACGGCGGTGATGACGGGTCTCAGGTGCATCGTTCGTCTCCATGGTGTGCGGCGACGGGGGCACGTATGGTTCGGAAGGTAAGCGCTTGCCATGGCCGCGTCAACGGTTGTGTATGTGATCGCTGTTCACAGATACGAATTGGATACCGTTGGCGGCATGACCCTCTTCGTGAAGATCTGCGGCCTGAAGACCGAGCAGGACGTCGACACGGCCGTCGAGGCCGGCGCCGACGCCATCGGGTTCGTCTTCTCCGACAGCCCGCGCCGCATCGACCCCGCCACGGCCGCGCGCCTGGCCGCCCGGGTCCCGGAGAGCGTCCTGACGGTGGGCGTGTTCCGCCGCGAACCCCTGGAGTACGTACGGTCCGTGGCCGCCGAGTCGGGCATCGGGGCCGTCCAGCTGCACGGCCCCGAGGACCGCGCCTACTACGCCGAACTCGCCTCCCCCGGCCGGACCTTGATCCGCGCGGCCGCCTTCGGCGACGCGGTACCGCGCTGCGGCGAGTACGGCGAGGACATGCTGCTCCTCGACGCGCCGATCCCTGGCTCCGGCATCGCCTGGGACTGGTCACGCGGCCCGGTCGCCGGACCGGACGAGAAGTGGCTCCTGGCGGGCGGCCTCACCCCGGAGAACGTCCGCGACGCGGTGGACGCCACCCGGCCCTGGGGCGTCGACGTGTCCAGCGGGGTGGAGCGCAGCCGCGGAGTGAAGGAACCGGCCCTGATCATGGCGTTCGTCGAAGCGGCCCGCGCGGGGGCACCCGCCGTCGGGCGGGGGGACTGACCCGCCCCTTGATCCCGTCCTGACCCCCGCTGAAGGACAATGCGCACATGAGCATCGTGAAGATCAACGTCCTCACCGTCCCCGAAGAGCAGCGCGAGACGCTGGAGAAGCGGTTTGCCGCGCGGGCGGGGGCCGTGGACGGGGCGGACGGGTTCGAGTGGTTCGAGTTGTTGCGGCCGGTGGAGGGGACCGACACCTACCTGGTGTACACGCGCTGGCGGGACGAGGAGTCGTTCCAGGCGTGGATGGCGGGGTCCATGGGAGCGGGCCACCAGGGGGGCGGCGACCGGCCGAAGCCCGCCGCGAGCGGGTCGACGCTGTGGTCGTTCGACGTGGTGCAGCAGACCGCGCCGAAGGAGATCGACTGAGATTCCTGCGGCGCGAAGACATCCGGAGGGCCCCGAGCGACGAATAGCGCCCGGGGATGCACCTGAAACGTGCTCCCGGGGCGGCGAGGGAGGCCCCGGGAGCACGTTCGTCCGTGCGGGTCACCGCCGGGGCAGTCCCAGCCGGCCCCGGGTCGCCGCCAGCAGGATCAGGGCCGCCGTCGCCGCGGCGAGCAGGAAGGCGTGGGCGGCGGTGCCGTCGGACAGCGACGGGAACATCTCGAACAGGGCCAGCGAGATGAAGTTGTTGACGCTGCAATGCATCAGCATGACCAGCGGCATGCTCTCGCCGGACTTGTTGAAGACCCAGGTCATCGCCACGCTGAACGCGATCGTCGTCGCGACGAACTCCACCGGCGCGGTCCACGCCACGTGCGGTCCGCCGCCCCACTGGGTCAGGAACAGCGGCAGGTGCCAGACGCCCCACAGCACGCCGACGACGAGGGTCGCGGTCAGGGGGCCGTAGCGGCCCTGCATCCGCGGCATCGCGAACTCGCGCCAGCCGGGCTCCTCCGCGAGCCCGGTGGTGATCATCTGGACGAGCAGGCCGGGGAGATAGGCGGCGAGGACCGTGGCGGACGGCAGTACGGGGGTGGTGTCGGTGAGGGCGATCGAGGCGAGGGTCAGGGCGGCCGGCACCGAGAGCAGCACGGTCAGGTACCAGCGCCAGCCGACCTTGAACCGCAGCATCCGGCCCCGCCAGGCCCGCAGCCCCGCGCGTCCCTCGGTGATCCCGGTGACCAGGAGGGCCGAGACGATCGGGCCGAGGTAGGCGCCGGGCAGGACGCCGAGGAGCTGGCTGCCGGCGCGGCCTCCGGCGAAGGTGTAGTCCCAGACGCCAAGGCCGTTCTGGGAGAGGATGTACGGCGTCCAGGCCACCCAGCTCAACCCGTAGGCCAGTGCGAAGAACCAGGTCAGAGGGGAGCGGCGGATGCTGCCGCGCAGGCCGGTCGGACGGTTCTCGACGGGCGGGTGCTCGGTGCTGACGGGGGCTTGGACGCTCACCGCGGGTCCCTTCGGAGGGGCTGATGTGATGCGTCCAGCACACCAGCGCGACGCCCGCGGATCATTGCCGTACAGGGCCCGACTCCCGTACAGCAGGCTGTACTACGACCGTCGGCGCGCGTCCTCCAGATAGCGCAGCACCGCCGCGACCCGTCGGTCCTGCTGGTCCGTCGGTGCCAGGTCGAGCTTCGCGAAGATGCTCCGGATGTGCTTGTGCACGGCCCCGTCGGTCACGAACAGCTTCTCCGCGATGGCGCCGTTCCCCAACCCCTCGGCCATGAGGGCGAGTACGTCCTTCTCGCGCGGGCTGAGCCTCTCCAGCCGGGTGTCCTGGTGGGAGCGGGTGAACAGCTGGGCGACGACCTCGGGGTCGATGGCGGTGCCGCCGGCCGCCACCCGGCGCAGTGCGTCGAGGAACTCCTCGACCCGGCCGACCCGTTCCTTGAGCAGATAGCCGAGCCCGCCGACCCCGCCGGTGAGCAGCTCGGTCGCGAAGCTCTGCTCGACGTAGGCGGAGAGCACGAGCACGGCGAGGTCGGGCCTGCGGCGCCGGGCCTCGACGGCCGCGCGGACGCCCTCGTCGGTGTGCGTGGGCGGCATCCGTACGTCGAGGATGGCGACGTCGGGCTTGTGCGCGTCGATGGCGTCGAGCGCGCCCTCGCCGGTACCTGCCGTACCGACCACGTCCAGCCCCTCGGCCCGCAGCAACAACGCGAGCCCCTCCCGCAACAACGCGTCGTCCTCGGCGATCACGATCCGCACGGCAGCTCCACCTCCAGCGTCGTAGGACCGCCCGGCGGGCTCGTCAGGCGGAGGGTGCCGTCGTGGGCGGCCACGCGGTGGTGGATGCCGGTGAGGCCGGAGCCGGCGTGGGCGTCGGCGCCGCCGTGGCCGTCGTCCGTCACGCGGAGCAGGAGTCGGGTGTCCGGTGCGCGGACGGTGACCGTGGACCGGGTCGCGCCGCTGTGCTTGGCGATGTTGGTGAGGGCCTCGGCGACGACGAAGTAGGCGGTGGCCTCGACGGAGGCGGCGCACCGGCGCGGTAGCTCGACGTCGACCCGGCAGGGCACCGCGGACTCGGCCGCGAGCCCGGTGAGCGCGCCCGCGAGGCCCCGGTCGGCCAGGACGGGCGGCAGGATGCCGCGGGAGACGGTCCGCAGTTCCGCGAGCGCCTGTTCGGCGGCGGACTGGGCGCGCTCCAGCAGTTCGTCGGCGCCGGCCGGATCGCGGGCGACCATCCGGCGGGCGGCCCCGAGCAGCACGGTGACCGTGACGATCCGGTTCTGGGTGCCGTCGTGCAACGAGCGCTCGATACGGCGCAGTTCGATGGCGTGGGCGTCCAGCGCGGCGGCCCGGGTGGCGGTCAACTCGGCGACGCGCAGGGAGAGATCGGCGTCGGGACCGGCCGACAGGAGCCGGCGCCCCGGGTCCGCCTGGAGCCGTGCCATGCCGGGCCCGAGCCCCAGGATGATGGCGATCCAGCCCACGCCGAGCAGGCCGACGGCGAGGGCGTCCGGCCAGGAGTCCGCGTGGCCGATCCCGATGGACGTGGCGGTCGCGTTCTTGGGGGCGAGCCGCCAGTACAGCGGGAACGCGGTGTCCCGTACGGCGACGAGTGGGAGCAGGAAGCCCAGCAGGCCCAGAGGTATGCCCACGACCAAGTGCCGGACCAGCCAGTGCAGTTCACGCCGGATAGTGGGGTCGGTGAGGGCGGCCCGCACCCGGGTCGGCGGCGGCTCCGGGGCGGCGATCTCGGGGCCCCAGCGGGCGAGCCGGGCGCGTTCCCGGCCGGCCAGGGCATGCAGCGCGCGCAACGCGCCCGGCGCCAGCAGCAGTCCCACGCCCAGCGGAGCCGTCACGGCGGCGACCGCCAGCCACAGCAGCACGAACGGCGCCAGCAGGGCCGTACCGAGTCCGGACACCAGTTGCCCGAGCGCGGCCGACGCGGCCGTGGCGATCCCCGCGACGACACCCTTGATCCCCTGCTCGTCGACGACGGCCATGTGCGCTCCCCTCACCGGAGGTCCTCGGCGACAACGACCATAGGCGGAAGGGGAGTTCGCCGTACGCCCGGAGGCCGGGAAGTACAGCCTGCTGTACCCCGAACCGGGCGGACCGCTGGATCGGCGGGGCGCGGTGCCGGCTCATAGCGTCGGTGGCGACAGGAACGAGACCGCCGAACCGAGGAGAACACCATGACGAACCAGACCCCCTACGCCCCCACCCCCCGCACCGACCTCGCCCGCTTCCTGCTCTGGCCGGTGCTCCTCGTCAGCGTGATCGGCAACGCGGTGGCGTCCTTCGCCGGTGCCGACACCGCCGCGCATCTGGCGTTCGGGTCGGTCACCGCGCTGACCGCCACCACCCTTGTCGTACGGCGGCTGCGCGAGCGCCGGTGAGACCGGCCACCGTGGGCTACTTCAGACCGATCGCCGCGCAGTCCGCCGCGAACGCCGACGTGCAGATCTGCTTGACGGTGTAGACGCCTTCCTTGACCACCGTCTGCTTGATGTTCTCCTGGGTGAGGGCGACCACCGGCACCAGCACCGAGGGGATGTCCTTCTCCGTCGGGCTGTCGCTCTTGTCGCGGACCAGCGCGTCGAACTGGAGGTCGCGGCCCTGGACCTTGTACACCGCGATCTGCGCGGCGTTGGTCGCCTCCTGGAGGAAGGACTTGTACACGGTCATGTACTGCTCGCCCGAGACGACCCGCTGCACCGCGTCCAGGTTGGCGTCCTGCCCGGTCACCGGCGGGATCTTGGTGACGCCCGACTCCTTGAGCTCGTCGATGACCGCGCCCGCCATGCCGTCGTTGGCCGAGTAGACGGCGGCGATGTTGTTCAGGCCGATGGAGGCGATGGCCTTCTTCATGTTCGCCTTGGCGACCGAGGGCAGCCATTCCTTGGTGTCGTACTGCTTGGCGATGACCACCTTGCCGTTGAGCTCGCTCAGCGCGCCCTTCTTGAAGAGGGCGGTGTTGGGGTCGGCGACCGAGCCGTTCATCATGACGATCTTGCTGGTCTCGGCCTTGTCGCCGAGCGCCTGGACGATGGCCCGGCCCTGCACCTCGCCGACCAGCTCGTTGTCGTGGGAGACGTAGGCGTCGATGGGGCCCTGGGCGAGCCGGTCGTAGGCGATGACGGGTATGCCCGCGTCCTTGGCCTTCTGGACGTCGGACTGGATCGCCCCGGCGTCGACCGCGTCCACCACGATCACGTCGACCTGGTCGGCGACCATCTTCTGGAACTGCTGGCTCTGCCGCTTCGCGCTCGCCTCGGCGTTGGCGTAACTGACCTTGCCCTTGCCGTGGGTGAGCGACCCGACCTCCTTCTGGAAGAGCGGGTAGTCGAACTTGTCGAAGCGGCTGGTCTCCCGGTCGGGCAGGAGCAGGCCCAGGGTGATGTCGTCGCCCTTCTTGGGGCTCACGGCGGTGTTGCTGCTGCCGACTCCGCACGACGTGAGCAGGAGGGCCGACACGCAGACGGCCATGACGGAGGAGAGGGGACGCATGGCGATCCTACGGGTGGGGGGCGTTCACGTAGGCGCAACAGTAAGTGTCCTCAATCCCGATCAAACGGCCTGACCGTTTCCTTCAACGGATCATCACTCCGCATACGCAACTACTCGCCGATGCGCACATTTTGCACAGCTGTCAGCGTGCGCACCATGAGGATCCCGGCCACGGCCGCGCCGATGACCGTGGCGTCGGCGAGCAGCAGCGGGGTGACGCCGTCGTAGGCGCGGGCGATGACGTCGTCCGTGTCGTCGGCGTACATCAGGCCGACCCCGCTCACCATGCCGGCCAGCCACAGCGCCCACCACACGTTCACGACGAGGGGCAGCTTCCGGTCCGGGGCGCTCTTGCGGTGGATGTCGGCGACGAGGCCGCGCGGGATCCAGAGGTTGGCGATCGGCACGATCCAGCCGGCGTAGACCCAGAGGCCGTGGTAGCGCGGGCGCTCTCCGGACAGTGCGCTCGCGTTGTCCCGCATCCGCCACAGCCAGCCGACGAACAGGACCGCGCACAGCAGCGTGGCCGCCTCTCCGGCGGTGCTGACCAGGTGGTACGAGTCCTCCAGGGCGTTCAGCGGCCGGTGCACGCCCTCGCCCTGGTCCGGCGGTCCGGAGACGGGCTCCCCCGCCATCGCGAGCCGGATCTGCCACACGGCCCGGGCCGCCCAGGCCAACCCGGCGAGCCCGAGGCCGGCCACGGCGAGCTGCGCGGACGCGCCGACCTGGCGCGTACCGGGCCGAACTGCGTTCTCACTCATAGGGTCCCCCTTCGGAATGATCGGTTCACCCCCACATCGTTTCGGACCCCCTCACCGGTTCACGCGGAGATCCCCGGCGGGCGCGGCGGAGAAGCGGAGAAGAATTCCGGCGGGGCGAGGATCGTGGGGGCCATGGACGAACAGCGATACGACGTGTGGGCGTCCGGCGCCGCCTACGACCGCTACATGGGCCGCTGGAGCCGACCGGTCGCGCGGGAGTTCACGGCCTGGCTCGGCCGTCCGGACGACTTGCGGTGGCTGGACGTGGGATGCGGCACCGGCGTGCTGTCGGGGGTGGTGCGCGAGCGCGGCCGGCCCCGCCGGGTCGTGGGCTGCGACCGCTCCGAGAGCTTCGTACGGGCGGCCCGGGGCTCGGTCGTGGCGGACGCCCTGGCGCTTCCCGTACCGGACGGCGCCTTCGACGTGGCGGTCAGCGGTCTGACCCTGAACTTCCTGCCCGACCCCGCGGCGGCCGTGGCCGGGATGGTGCGCGCGGTCCGTGCGGACGGCGGTGTGGTGGCCGCGTACGTGTGGGACTACGCGGACCGGATGGGCATGCTGCGCCGCTTCTGGGACACGGCCGCCGAACTCGACCCGGCCGCGGCGGAGTTGGACGAGGGCCGCCGGTTCCCCGACTGCCGTCCACAGCCGCTGCACGATCTGTGGACGGCGGCGGGACTCGTCGACGTGCTCGTGAGAGCGGTCGAAGTGCCCACCGTCTTCGCCGACTTCGCCGACTTCTGGGGCCCCTTCCTCTCCGGCCAGGGCCCCGCCCCGGGCTATGTCGCCGCCCTCGCCCCCGCCGAACGGGACGAACTGCGCGAGGCCCTGCGCGCGACCGTCCCCACCTCGCCCGACGGCTCGATCTCCCTGTGGGCACGCGCCTGGGCGGTGCGTGGAAGGAAGGCCGGCCTGAACGTCGGCGACGGGGGCCGCTGACGTAGATTGTCCCGTGTGTTCCGTTTCAGTGTGCAGAACGGCAAGGTCGTCGCCGGTGCCGTCGCCGGGGCGGCCGCGCTGCTCGGTTTCCTGGCGCTCGCCAACTCCATGGCCGCGCCGACCCGGTCGACCACGGAGCTCAACCGCTACGACACCGTGATGATCGACGGCCACAAGGCCCTCAAGCCCAAGATCGTCGCGGGCCGCATCCTCAGCCTCTACCACCCGCTGCCCTGGGTCGGCACGGAGCTGCGCGCCCCGTCCTGCCCGACCGCTCTCAAGGCCGTCGCCGGCACGACGATGACCTGTACCGCCACCCGGCACAACGGCAGGACCGTCGAGATCCCGGTGACCGTGGTCGGCGCGACGGACACCCACATCACGTGGAAGTTCGAGCGCTGACCCGTCACTTGTGGCGCACGCGACACCTCACGCCCCGGTTACGTTTCCCTCAACCCCTGGTTGCGGGACGGTGATCGGGTGACGATGGACACATGACTCTGGCCGAGCGTGCCCTGGAGCGCCTGGCGGCGTGGTCCGACCTCAGCGAGGCCGAGCCCAGCTGCGGCGCCGGGCTGGCCCTGCGCTCCGCGCACAGCGAGATCGCCCACTTCCACCCGGGCCGGGACGTGGACCTCCACCTCACCGACCGGGCCATCCGAAGATTCCACGACGACCTGGAGGGCTCGACCGCGGTCCGGCTGATACCGGGGTCGCGGTGGGTCACCGTCCACCTCGACTGCGAGACCGACGTCGACCTGCTGATGAGCCTGGTCAGCATGGCCCTCAAGGCCCACCAGTCGGGCCTGGCGCCCGCCGGACCGGCCGAGTGCAACTTCCACCGGGTGACGGTGGTCCCGCGGGCCTACCCGATCGAGCCGATTCGGCGATAATCGGACTATGAGTACCGGAACGTTTGTCTTGGCGGCCACGTCGAGCGAGGTACTCAACGTGATCGCCGCCTTCGCCGGTGGACTGTTCATCGCCGGCGCGCTGGTGTGGGCCGTGCAGTTCGGCATGCGGGTCCAGGACCGGGAGCTTCCACGGCCGCTCGGCACGGAGCAGCCGCACCTCCCGGAGACCGGGCCGATCCATGAGATCCGGGAGATGCGGGAGCCGGACGAGATGCCGGCCGCCGCCGAGGGGCGGGAGCGGCTCATGCCGTACCAGCTCCATCACTCGGGCAGCAGACGAGGAAAGGACCAGCACCGCAAGCGCTGGCTGCCGGGGTCCAGCGGCGGCTTCGGCAGCGGGGGCCTGGGACACGTGTGACCCGCGGCGGGGGCTGCCCCGCCGACCGGGGCAGCCCCGCGCCAGGGCCTGCGTGGTGCCGCCGGGGAGGCGCGGTACCGGGCGCCTTGCCATGACAGCCGTGGGGTTGACCAGCACTGCCGACGCCCCGCACGTCCTTCCCCCGGCGGCAGATCCAGCATGTCGCAGCCCCGGGGCCCGGCCCGACCGGATCGGGGAAGATCGGTACACCTAGCAGCCGAGATCGGTGTACCTACCAGCCGCGTACCTACGTCCCCGCCCCCGCCGGGATCTCGGTCCGCGAGGTGATCCCCAGCTTGGCGAGGATGTGCTCGACGTGCGCGTCCACGGTCCGCTTGGAGATGACCAGCCGCTCGGCGATCTCCCGGTTGGACAGCCCCTGGGCGACGAGCGCGGCGACCTCGCGCTCGCGCCGGGTGAGGGCCGCCGAGGACGCCCGCGGCCCGGGAACAGGCCGTACGGGGGCCCGCGGCGGCTCGTCCAGACCGGCCCGTACGGCCTCCAGCACCGCCCGCCCCGGCAGCTTCGCGCCCGTCTCCCGCCACCGCTCGAACTCCTCGGCGCCCAGCGCGGCCCGCACCGCCTTGTGGACCGCCTCCTGCTCCTCCAGGAGCCGGGGCAGGATGGCCACCGGGTCACCGCTGAGCCGCCGCGCCTGCTCGGCGTACCCGAGCAGCCAGCAGGCCCGCACCCACCGCTCCTCCCGGGCCGCCGTCCAGGCCAGGCCGAGGCAGGCGAGCGCGGCCACCAGCACCTCCCCGACCTCGCTCGCGGCCTCCAGGCCCCGGCGGAAGAGGTCGGCGCTGCGGCCGTACTCGCCGGTCAGCGCCAGGATGACGGCCTGCGCGGTCAGGGTGGAGCCGTAGATCTGGCGCTCCCCGGTGCCCTCCAGGTGGGCGAGGCCCGCCTCGCAGAGCGCGGTGGCCGTGTCGGTGTCGCCGAGGGCGGCCCGCAGCAGGGCGGTCTCGTAGTGGGTGACGGCGATCCCGAGCGGGTCCCGGGCCTCGAAGAGCCTGCGGTGGGCCCGCTCCATGGCCGCCTCGCCCTCCGCCCCGGCCCCGCCGAGCAGCGCGAGCCCGGTGAGATAGGAGTCGGCGAACATCTCCACCCGCTGCTCACCGACCCGCCGGGCCACCTCCAGGGCCTCCGGCAGGCGCTCCAGGGCGGTCTCCAGATCCGCCGTCCACACCCCGAAGACGCCGGTCATCAGCAGTCCCCAGGCCCGCTCGGGGCAGTCCCCGGGCAGTCGGGCGAGCCCCTTGTCGATCCAGTACCGCCCCTCGGACAGCGCGCCCGCCGCCCGCCAGTGGAAGCCGAGCCGCGCCGCCATCCGCACCGCGTCCGCGGCCCGCCCGTCCCCGCAGCAGCCGTACTCGAGGGCGGCCCGCACATCGGCGACGTCCTCCCGCACGGCCCGGTGCAGCCGCACCTGCGCCGCGCTCAGGAACTCCTCGAAGAACCGGTCGGCGAGCCGCTGGTAGTACGCGAAATGCCGCTGCCGTACGGCGTCGGCGTCCACGTCCGTCCCGGCCAGCCGCTCGGCGCCGTACTCCCGGATGGTGTCCAGGAGCCGGTAGCGCCCGCCGTCCTCGCCGATCCGCTGCACGACCGACTTGTCCACGAGCCCGATCAGCGCCTCGACGACCTCCCCGCCCGCCAGGTCCCCGCCCGCGCAGACCCGCTCGACGGCCGACAGCTCGAAGGACCCGGCGAAGACGGACAGGCGGGCCCACAGCGAGCGTTCCTGGGGTGTGCACAGGTCGTAGGACCAGCCGATGGCGGTGCGCAGGGTCTGGTGCCGGGTGAGCGCGGTGCGCCGGCCGCCGGTGAGGACCTCGAAGCGGTGGTCGAGCCGGGCGACGAGTTCGGCGAGCGGCACCGCGCGCAGCCGTACGGCGGCGAGTTCGAGGGCGAGGGGGATGCCGTCGAGGCGCTCGACGAGGGCGAGGGTCTGCTCGCGGTCGGTGACGGCGCCGGCGCGTTGGCCGAACAGGTCGAGGGCGTCCTCGGCGGGCAGCGGGGCGATGGGCACGAGGTGCTCGCCGGGGACGTCCAGGGGCTGCCGGCTGGTGGCGAGGACACTGAGCCCCGGGGCCTCGCGCAGCAGGATGTCGCAGAGCATCGCGCACGCGTCGACGAGGTGCTCGCAGGTGTCGAGGACGAGCAACAGCCTTCGCTGCCTGAGGTGTTCGACGACGGCGTCCAGGACCGTCATCCCGGACTGCTCCGGCAGCTCCAGCACGCCCGCGAGGGTCGCCGGGACCAACTCCGGGTCGTGCAGCGCCGACAGCTCGACCAGCCGGACCCCGTCCTCGAACCGCCCGTCGAGCGAGGCGGCGGCGCGCAACGCGGTCCGGCTCTTGCCGACCCCGCCGGGCCCGACCAGGGTGACCAGCCGGGCCCGCTCCAGTCCGCCTCTCACGAGGGCGAGTTCACCGGTCCGTCCGACGAAACTGGTGAGCTCGACGGGCAGTTGCCCGCCACGCCGCTGCCCGAAGCCGAATCCCATGGCACCCCCGTAGCCGCACACCACCCGACATCACAGGGTAGCCATGCGACTGCCCAGGGTGAATGGCGTACGGCCCGGACGTCAGCGGTTCGGGCGAAGCTCACCCGGTTCGTACACCGCGAGCGCCCAGATCACGAAGAAGTCGATGGCGATCATGATGACCGACCAGACGGGGGCGTACGGCAGGAACAGGAACTGGGCGACCATGCTCAGCGAGGCCAGGAAGATGCCGGTCATCCGGGCCCAGCCGGCACCCCTGAGGATGCCCGCCCCGGTGGCGGCGGCGATGACGCCCAGACAGAGCAGGATCACGCCCCAGCCGGTGAGGTTGATCTTGTAGACGTAGTCGCCGACGCTGGTCCAGACGTCGTCCTTCGCGAGCAGGGAGATGCCCTGGAATATCGCCAGGATGCCGTTCATCAGCATCAGCACCCCGGCGAAGACGACACCGCCGGCGGCGAATCCGGACGCCGGGGGCACGGGCTCACGGCCC
>Ga0307508_10005032_pt1 | contig 12703 bp, 7 predicted proteins | sample 9_EM_MG_FD_203089 | JGI IMG/M metagenome (GOLD analysis project Ga0307508, IMG submission 203089) | Populus trichocarpa ectomycorrhiza microbial communities from riparian zone in the Pacific Northwest, United States - 9_EM | ecosystem: Host-associated > Plants > Roots > Unclassified | place... | reverse complement strand
CGATCTAGTCGAAGTTGGTGAGGGGCTGCGGGAGCTATCGATAACTCCCGGAGCCCCTCACCAAGTTTCGCTAGGCAGCAAGCTGCCAAGCTACACTATCCTCTCCCACTGGAGAGGATGAAGAAAGCGACACGCTCTCGTGAAGACGTCATGACGGCATATCAATCCGCTGGACTTGGCCCCGCATCCGGCCTTAGCCTGCAGCATCCCCGGGGGAGTATCCGATGAAGCTCGCTATCCGTCTGGCACTTCTCGGGCTTGCGCTTGCGCCCGTCATCGCCTCTGCCGACAATCGTCCTGAGGTCGTGATGGCGACCCCTGGCATTGGCGCGGGTGGATCGATCCAGACCTTCACCGTCCGGTTCAGCCAACCCATGGTCGCGCTCGGTGACCCGCGCGCGAAATCGCCCTATGCCGTGAGCTGTGCGGTCGACGGCGCCGGCCGCTGGGTCGACCCGCAGACCTACGTCTATGATTTCGCCAGCCCGCTTCCCGGCGGCACCGCCTGCAGCTTCAAGATGATAGCGGGGCTGAAAAGCGTTTCGGGCTATGCCGTGACCGGCCAGCAGGAATTCAAGGTCGATGCCGGCGGCCCGGTGGCGCGCGCGGTGCTGCCCGCGGCGAATGATAGCGAGATCGAGGAGGACCAGATCTTCCTGGTTGCGCCCAATATGGCGGCTACCCCGGCCTCGGTCGCCGCCAATGCCTATTGCGCGGTCGACGGCATCGGCGAGAAAATTCCGGTCGACGTCATGGCCGCCGGCCTGCCCGCCTCGCTGCTCGGCGAGATGGGCACCGATAACTGGAATGTCCGCAGCTTCCTCGACAATGCCGGTCTCCCCACCACCATTCCGGCCAGCGCAGCCGACCGCGAAAAGGCCTTTGCCGGCGTGATCGCGGTGAAATGCCATCGGCCGCTGCCGGCCGGGCGCGACATGGCGCTCGTCTGGGGTGCGAAGATCGAGGGCGTTGGCGGCAAGCAGGCAGGCACCGACCAGCGTTTCGACTATACCGTCCGCAAGCCCTTTGCCGCGCGCTTCGAGTGCAACCGCGTGAATGCTGCGGCCGGCTGCAGCCCGGTCGAGAAGGCAACTGTCTCCTTCTCGGCGCCGATCGCGATGAGCGCCGCCCAGGCGATCCGCATCCAGACCGCCGACGGCAAGCAGATTTCGCCGGTGTTCGACAAGGACGACCAGAAAAAGGCGACGATCGAGACGATCACCTTCAAGGCACCGCTGCCGCCGGCGACCGCGGCCAAGCTGATCCTGCCCGCCGGCCTCAAGGATGAAAGCGGCCGGTTGCTGTCGAATGCCGAGCGTTTCCCGCTCGACATCCGCTTCGACCAGGCGCCGCCGCTGGTGAAATTCGCGGCGGCCTTTGGCATCCTCGAGGCGAAGGAGGGCGGGGTGCTTCCCGTCACCGTGCGCAATGTCGAGGAATCGCTGCAGGGGACCAATCTCGGCATTGGCGGACAGAGCCTGCGCGTCTCCGGCTCGGACGGCGAGATCGCGGAGTGGCTCCGCACCGTCGACAGCGCCGACGATTATGAAAGCCATGACGTCAAGCAGGGTAAGGAAACCGTCACCGTCAACGATACCGGATCGAAACCGATCCTCGGCGGCGGAAAAGGAACCGCGTTTAAGCTCGGCCTGCCGGGCAAGGGCAAGGAGTTCGAGGTCGTCGGCGTGCCGCTGACCAAGCCCGGATTCTATGTCGTCGAGCTCGCCAGCCCGGTGCTTGGCGAAGCGTTGCTCGGCCGCAAGACGCCGCGCTATGTCGCCTCAGCCGCGCTCGTCACCAACATGGCGGTGCATTTCAAATGGGGCCGCGAGAAATCGCTCGCCTGGGTGACCTCGCTCGACACCGGCAAGCCGGTCGCCAATGCCGAAATCCATGTGACCGACAGTTGCACCGGCAAGCTGCTCGCGCGCGGCGCGACCGACTCGAGCGGCGGCTTGCTGGTGCCGCCCGGCCTGCCCGAACCGACCACCGATAGCGGTTGCGAAAACGAGGGAGCTCGTCCGCTGATGATTTCGGCGCGGGCCGGCGACGATTTCAGCTTTACGCTGTCCGCCTGGGGCGAGGGCATCCGGCCTTATGATTTCGACCTGCCTTATGGCTATGAAGCCAAGGGCGACATTCTCCACACCGTGTTCGACCGCGCGCTCGTCCGCCAGGGCGAGACGGTCCATATGAAGCATATCCTGCGCACCTCGGTTGGCGCGGGGTTCGGCATGGCGCCGGCAATGACGGGCACGCTGCGCCTGTCACACCGCGGATCCGAGACCCAGTTCGACATGCCGCTTGCGATCGACGCCAGCGGGATCGGCGAATCGACCTGGACCGCGCCCAAGGGCGCGCCGATGGGCGATTACGACCTGAACGTGATCGTCGGCGACAAGACGATCTATACCGGGCAGAGCTTCAAGGTCGACGAATACAAGCTGCCGACGATGCGCGCGACCGTGACCGGGCCGAAAGAGGCGGCGGTGCGGCCCAAGACCCTGCCGCTCGACCTGTTCGTCGGCTATCTTTCAGGTGGCGGCGCCTCGAACCTGCCGGTCGATCTGCGCGTCGGCTATTTCGGGCGGAGTTCGACCCCCGATGGCTATGAAGCCTATACGTTCGGCGGCAATGCCGTCACCGAGGGCACCAGGGCGCTGAATGGCGACGGCGAGGAGGAGCAGACCGCGCTCCCGCCGACCCAGACCTTGCCCGCGACTTTGGGCGGCGACGGCACCGCCAAGAGCGTGATCGACGTACCGCAGACGCTGGACAGCGCCACCGACATGCTGGTCGAGATGGATTATCAGGATGCGAACGGCCAGGTGCTGACCGCCTCCAGGACGATCCCGATCTTCCCGTCGGCGGTGCAGCTTGGCATCAAGACCGATGGCTGGCTGATGAAGCAGGACGATCTGCGCCTGCGCTTCGTCGCGCTCGACACGCAGGGCAAGCCGATCGCCAACCAGAAGGTGACGGTCGCGCTTTACAGCCGCAAGATATTGACGGCACGGCGGCGGCTGATCGGCGGCTTCTACGCCTATGACAACCAGATGAAGACCGAGAAGCTCGCCCAGAGCTGCACCGCGACCACGGACGCGCAAGGGATGGCGCAGTGCAAGGTCGCACCGGGCATCTCGGGCGAAGTCTATGCCGTTGCGACCACGGCTGACGCCAATGGCAATGTCGCGCGGGCGACCACTTCGGTGTGGCTCGCGGGCGATGAGGATTGGTGGTTCGGCGGCGACAATGGCGACCGCATGGACGTGGTCGCGGAAAAGACCAGCTATGCCGCCGGCGAGACAGCGCGCTTCCAGGTGCGGATGCCGTTCCGCGAGGCGACCGCGCTCGTCACCGTCGAGCGCGAGGGCGTGCTTGCTTCTTATGTGACAGAGCTTTCGGGCGCTGATCCTGTCGTCGAGGTGCAGATGCCGGGGAGCTATGCGCCTGACATCTTCGTCTCGGTGATGGTCGTGCGCGGGCGAGTCGAGGGCGGCTTCTGGAGCTGGATGCACGGCATCGCGCAAAGCCTGGGGCTGGCCGGCGGTCCGCCGCAATCGACTGAGCCGACCGCTCTGGTCGATCTCGCCAAACCCGCCTACCGCCTCGGCATCGCCAAGGTGAAGGTCGGCTGGGAGGCGCATAAACTCGCAGTGGCGGTCAAGGCCGACCGCGAGCGATATGCAGCGCGCGATACAGCCCAGGTCGATATCCAGGTGAAGGGCCCTGACGGCAAGCCGGCGGCGAGCGCTGACGTGGCCTTTGCCGCGGTCGACCAGGCATTGCTCCAGCTGGCGCCCAATGAGAGCTGGGACGTGCTGACCGCGATGATGGGCGAGCGCTCGCTCTCGGTGCTCACCTCGACCGGGCAGATGCAGGTTGTCGGCAAGCGCCATTATGGCCGCAAGGCGGTCGAGGCGGGCGGCGGCGGCGGCAGCGACATGTCGGGGCTTAACCGCGAGAATTTCCAGCCGGTGCTGCTGTGGAAGGGCAAGGTCGCGCTCGACGCTGAGGGCAGAGCGCGGGTTCCGGTGCCGCTGAACGATGCCCTGTCCTCGTTCAAGCTGGTCGCGATCGCGACCGATGGATCGCAATTGTTCGGCACCGGCATGGCGAATGTGCGGACTGCGCAGGATCTGTCGATCTTCGCCGGCCTGCCGCCCCTGGTGCGGAGCGGCGACTATTATGCGGCGAGCTACACGCTTCGCAACGGATCAAACAAGCCGATGAAGGTGACCGCGATCGTCGATGTGACGCCGCGGATCGCGCAGGGCCACCCGATCACCGTGACCATTCCGGCGGGCGGCGCGGTGCCGATCGCCTGGAATCTGACCGCACCGGCCAACGTCACCAATCTGCGCTGGCATGTCAGTGCCAGAACGGACGACGGCAAGGCGGTCGACCAGAGATCCGACAACCAGGACGTCATCCCGGCTGTGCCAGTCGAGGTCTGGGCGGCGACACTGGCCCGGGTCACCGCCGACGGCGCGATTCCGATCGCCCCGCCAGCGGGCGCTTTGCCGGGACGTGGCAGCGTCGATATCCGGCTCGACGATACGCTCGCGCCGCCCTTGCAGGGGGTGCGCGACTATATGACCGCCTATCCCTATGATTGTTTCGAGCAGCGCCTGTCCAAGGCAGTGGCGCTGAGCGATGCCGGCGCCTGGACCAGACTCGCGAACGACATCCCGACCTATCAGGCGCCGGACGGGTTGCTCCGCTACTGGCCATCGGACAGCCTGGACGGCTCCGAGGCGCTGACCGCCTATGTCCTCTCGCTGACGGCGGACGCCGGGCTGCCGATCCCCGAAGGGCCGCGCACGCGGATGATCGAGGGGTTGAAGGCAGTGCTTGACGGGCGGCTCCGCCACGAGAGCTATGGCGATGTCCGCTACCAGCGGCTGGCGGCGATGTCAGCGCTGGCGCGCGCCGGGGTGGGCACGCCGACGATGCTCGGCCAGATCGGGATCATCCCGAAGGACATGCCGACCGCGTCGCTGGCCGATTATATGGTCGCGCTCGACCATATCCCCGGCATCGCCAATGCAAATGCACTGAAGGCCAATGCCCAGGCGGTGCTGCGGACGCGGCTGGCCTATGAGGGCACGAGGCTCGACCTTACCGACCAGAACAGCGCCGCCTGGTGGCTGATGTCATCGGGCGACGAGGCGGCGATCAAGGCGGTGATCGCGACGCTTGGCCGGCCCGGCTGGCAGGACGATGCGCCGAAGATGATGGTCGGCGTCTCGCTTCGCCAGTCGCGCGGGCATTGGGACACGACCACCGCCAATGCCTGGGGGACGATCGCCGCGCGCAAATTCGCCGCACTGTATCCAGCCGAGGCGATCGGCGGGACGACGACCCTTGTTTTGGGCACACAGACGATCAGCAGATCATGGCCGCTGGCGGTGAACCTGCGCCAGGCGAGCTTCCCGCTGCCCGGCGCGCCAATGCCGCTCCGGCTGTCGCAATCGGGTGGCGCCGGGCCATGGGCGAATGTGTCGGTCTCGGCGGCGGTGCCGCTGACCAAGTCGCTGTTCGCCGGCTACAAGATGACGAAGCAGGTCGATGTCGTGCAGGCGCGGACCAAAGGCGTGTTGACCCGTGGCGATGTGCTCAAGGTGACGATCACCGTTGAGGCGAGCGCCGAACGCAACTGGGTGGTGGTCAACGACCCGATCCCGGCGGGCGCGACGATCATCGGCGATCTTGGCGGGCAATCGAGCATGCTGGGCGCGGTTACTGGCGGGGACGGTGTCGAGCCGAGCTATGTCGAACGCGGCAACGAGGCATGGCGAGGCTATTTCGCCTGGGTGCCGGCGGGCAAGTTCAGCGTCGTCTATACATTGCGGCTGAACGGCGCAGGGCGCTTCAACCTGCCGCCGAGCCGGGTCGAGGCGATGTATTCACCCGCGATCCGCGCCCAGGTGCCGAATGCGCCGGTGGTGGTGGCGCAACGGTGAGGCGATATGGGAGCGCTCATATCCTTCATTGTCACCCCCGCGAAAGCGGGGGCCCATCACCCGCGGTGTGAGCTTGATTGATTTCGGGAGATGGGTCCCCGCTTTCGCGGGGATGACAGAAAAGGGAATGGAGCGACTGCGGGCGCTCGTCGCGTCGGTGGATCCCTTCGCCTGGTGGAATGCGCTGTGGACCCGAAGCGGAATGACGCTTGCCGGGCTGACGCTGGTCATCGTGACGTATGCCGCCATCGATTACGCCACCCTGCCCCCGCCGCTGCCAGGCTTCGGGCAGGTCCGCGCCGCCTGGCGCCCGTCCGAGGCATGGCTCTATGATCGGAACGGCCAGCTGATCGACAGCGCCCGGGTCGATTTCGCCGCGCGGCGGCTCGCCTGGACGCCGCTCGATCATGTCTCGCCGGTCACGCGTGAAACACTGGTCTCGGTCGAGGACCGGCGATTCTTCAGCCATGGCGGGGTCGACTGGCTGGCACTGCTCGGCGTCGCACGCAACCGGGCGCAGGGGGAGCGAGCGCGCGGCGCGAGCACGCTCTCGATGCAGGTCGCCGGATTCCTCGCGCCCGATCTGGCGGCACCGGGCTCCCGGCACATCTGGGACAAGCTCCGCCAGATGCGGGCTGCCTGGGCGCTCGAAAACGGGTGGAGCAAGGACGAGATCCTCGAGGCCTATCTGAACCTTGCCGGCTTTCGCGGCGAGGCGCAGGGAATCGGCGCGGCGGCGCTCGGCCTGTTCGGCAAGACGCCCGATGCGCTCGCGCATGACGATGCCTTGCTGCTCGCGGCCTTGCTGCCCGAGCCGCAGGCCGGGGCCGATGTGATCGCGCGGCGCGCCTGCGCCATGTCGCACGAACAGGATTGCGCGCGCTTCGCGGGCGAAGCGGCCTCGATGCTCGGCCCGGCGCGCAGCCTCGCGCTCGACCCGGGGCTTGCGCCGCATCTTGCCGACCGGCTGCTGACCAAGGCGGGGATGAAGATCACCACCACGCTCGACATCCGCATTCAGCGGCTGGCGATCCTGGCGCTGAAACGCCAGCTCCAGGGGCTGGGCGGCGCCCGGGCGCGCGACGGGGCGGTGGTGGTGATCGACAATGCGAGCGGCGATGTACTCGCTTATGTCGGCGGGATCGGCGGCGCTTCGACCGCGCCTGCGGTCGATGGCGCGAACAGCTATCGCCAGGCGGGATCGACTCTCAAGCCCTTTCTCTACGCGCAGGCGATCGAGAAGGGTTATCTGACGCCGGCCTCGATCCTCGATGATTCGCCGGTCCAGCTCGACACCGCTTCGGGGCTTTACGTGCCGCAGAATTACGATCGCGGTTTCAAGGGCCAGGTTTCGGCGCGGAGCGCGTTGGCCGGGTCGCTCAACGTGCCGGCGGTGCGCACCTTGCTGCTGGTCGGGGTCGATCCGTTCCGCGACCGGCTGTGGGACACCGGCTATCGCGGGATGACCGAGGACGGGCAATATTACGGCTTCTCGCTTGCGCTGGGCTCGGCCGAAGTGACCTTGCTCGAACAGGGCGATGCCTATCGCAGTCTGGCCAATGCCGGGCGCTGGTCGCCGCTCCGCCTCACCCTCGACGCCTCGCGCGAGGCGCCGCGCAAGGTGACGTCACCGCAGGCCGCCTGGCTGGTCGCCGATATGATGGCTGACGCCAATGCGCGTGCGGCGACCTTCGGGCTCGATTCGGCGCTGCGGCTGCCTTTCTGGGCGGCGGTGAAGACCGGAACTTCCAAGGCGATGCGCGACAATTGGTGCATCGGCTTTACCGACCGCTACACCGTCGCGGTGTGGGTCGGGAATCTCGAGGGTGATCCGATGCGCGCCGTTTCCGGCACCAGCGGCGCGGCGCCGGTATGGCGCGACCTGATGCTTGCGCTGAACGACGGCCACACAGTGACGCCACCGCCGCGTCCGCCTGGAATCGAGCAACGCGCGATCAGCTTCGCCAACCATATCGAGCAGCCGCGCCTGGAATATTTCCTGGCCGGGACCGCGCAAACCCAGATTGCCGCCGCGCCCGCGGCGGCGCGCCGGCCACGCATCACCAACCCCGTAACCGGCACTGTCTATGCGATCGACCCCGATATTCCGCCCGACCGCCAGCGGGTCGCGGTGCTCGTCTCGGGGGAGGTGACAGCGCATCATCTGCTGCTCGACCAGCGCGATCTGGGCGCGGCGGATTCGCAGCCGCAGATCCTCGCCGCGCCGGGGCAGCACCGATTGCGGCTGATCGATGTGGCGGGGCATGTCGTGGATCAGGTATTTTTCACCATTCGCTGAAGAATGGTCGCTGAAGAATGGCGGGGCCATCGAATACATCGGGCGAAACACATCGGGGCTTTGTGCGTTTGCGCTATGGCCCTTCCCCTTTCGGGGCCGTGTCGTCTGCACGTAACGGCACCGGCCGCGCCTGCGGAGATCCGAGGCGCGGCCGAACCCGGGCGGTAAACCGCCCGGGCCGCGACGAAATCTTACCAGTAGAAGTTGCGGATCACGTCGATAACGATGCCGCGGCGGACATCGACCAGCAGCAGATCATTATAGTGCCGGACCCAGCGCTGATTATAGGCGGCCGGCGGCAGATGATAACGCCATGGATCGGCGAGGAAATATCGCGGGCCATAATAAGCCGGCGAGATCCTCAGGCCGGCGCGGAACGGCGTGTAGCGGAACGGCGCGCGCCAGGCGCCGCGGGCGAACACGGCGCGATTGCGACCGCGCCAGTCGCTCCAGTCATTGCGGCCCCAGCGGCGATTGCGATCGTTCAGATCCTCGCGATATTCCTGGCGGGCCTCGCGGACATCGCGGCGCTCCTCGCGGACATCGCGGCGCTCCTCGCGTACATCGTGGCGATCGCCGGTGCGGCGTGCCTGATCGAGCTCGCGCTGCTGCCGGTGAATGTCGTGCCGGTCGCGGCGAAGCTCGCCCTGGGACTGCGCGCTGGCGGCAGCCGGAAGCGCAACGGCGGCCATCAGTGCGGTGATGATCAATTTACGCATGATCTCTTCTCCTTTTTGTCCGGCGCCCCATCTGCTGGGACGCCACGCGCCCCTTTTCGCCGAGTCGCGCTGAACGGGCCGCGAACCGGCCTGTCAGGAGATAGAAAGGATCAAGGAGCCCAAGAGGCCCTTTGGATCAGGGCGTGTCGCGCCCGCCGCCATCGTTGCCCGTGCCGCCGCCGGCCGCGTTGACCGTGCCGATATTGCCGAACAATTCGTCGAACAGGCTGCGCTTGCGGCCCAGCGTCGGGGTCACCTTGCCATAGGGGCTGATCGACGCGATCTCTTCCTTGCCGGTGCGGCGCACGCCAGTGACCACGCCGCGTGTGTCGAAGGTGACTATCAGGGTGGTCTGGTTGGTCACCTTGGGGTTGTTGTACGCGAAGTTGCGCGTGTCGCGGGCGACATAATACCAGTCACCCTGGTTGAACTCGCTGGTGAAGCTCGGCTTGCCCAGCACCTGCAGCACCGACTGGCGCGTATCGACGCCGGCCTGGACCGAGTTGATCAGATCGACATCGAGCACATAGCCCTGATGCCCCTTCAACGGCGAGCAGGCGCCGGTGGCAATCGTCGCGAGGCCCAGGGCGGCGCCCATCAACATGCGGGCGGAAATCACACTCATCAAACTCTCCAGGCACGCGAGATGCGCAGGCCGGCGCATTGCATCGCGCGGCGCCAGCCTCAATATGCCGATGAACGCGGCCAAACAAGGGCACGCGCGGGAGACATTACAGGTGCAATGGTTCGCAAAGCTTTTCGGAAGCCGGGATGAGGCGGAACTGCCGCTCTACACCGCGATCATCGCGCGGGCGCGGGCGCCGCACTGGTATGAAGCGGGCGCGGTGCCGGACAGCATCGACGGCCGCTTCGACATGGTCGCGGCCATCCTCGCCTTTGTGCTGCTGCGATTCGAGGGCGACCCAGTCGCTGCCGCGCCGAGCGCCAACCTGACCGAGCGCTTCGTCGAGGATATGGATGGGCAATTGCGCGAGATCGGCATCGGCGACGTGGTCGTCGGCAAGCATATCGGCAAGATGATGAGCATGCTCGGCGGGCGGCTCGGCGCCTATCGCGACGGGCTGGCGAGCGGCGACCTTGATGAAGCGCTGATCCGCAACCTGTATCGCGGCGTCGCGCCGGTGCCCGAGGCGCTTGGCCATGCACGCGAATCGCTGCTGGCGTTCCGTGACGCGCTGGCGGCGGCGCCTACCGCCGGCCTGATCGCGGGCGAACTGCCATGACCGTGCCCGAATTCTCCCGGCTCGAACGAATCGACACGATCGGCGAGGGCGAGCGCGAAATCGCCGTCACCGCGAACGAGAGCGAACGGGCGGCGCTTGCCGAGCGCTTCGGGCTGAAGGCGATCGACCGGCTCGAAGGCATTTTCCGGGTGCGGCGCGATGCCGCCGGGGTTGTCGCGCGCGGCACCGTCCGCGCCGCAGTCGTGCAATCCTGTGTCGTGACGGATGATGCCCTGCCGGTGACGGTCGAGGAGCCGGTGGCGCTGCGCTTCGTCGCTGGGGATCAACCAGAGGCCGATGAGATCGAGCTCGACGAGGATGCGCTCGACACGATGGGCTTTGACGGCGCCGCGATCGATCTGGGCGAAGCGGCGGCGGAGACGATGGCGCTCGCGCTCGATCCCTTTCCACGCGGGCCGAACGCGGCGGCTGTGCTGCGCGAAGCAGGGGTGATCAGCGAAGAGGAAGCGAAGCCGCTGGGCGCGCTGGCCGGGCTCAAGGCGCAGCTTGAAAAACGTCAGTCCTGATCGGGGCCGAGGCTCGGATCGAGATCGCGTGGCCGGACGAACAGCGCGAGTGTCGCGCTTCCCGCCGCGACATCGTGCCAATCGGTGACGTCAAAGCGGAGCTGGGCTGTGCTCGCGGTCGGGAATTTGGCCTCGACGTGGTCGCGCAGCGGCTGTTCGTCCGAATCGGGGACCAGCATCAGCACCAGATCTTCGAGGCCGGGATTGTGCCCGACCATCAGCACATGATCAGCACCCGCCGGCAGTTCATGGACCAGATCGAGCAGCGTCGTCGCCGAGGCGAGATAGATGCGGCGATCCAAGGCGGGTGCGAGCGCGTCGCTATAACCGGTCGCGACCTGTTCGATCGTCTCGATCACCCGGACCGCGGGCGAAGCGACGGCATGATCGAAGGCGAGCCCCAGGGTGCGCCAATTGCGGCCGACGAGCTGGGCGGCCCGCTTGCCCTTGCCGTTCAGGGGCCGATCGAAATCGCGCAGCACAGGATCGTCCCAGCCCGATTTGGCATGGCGCAGGAGCGTCAGCGTCTTCATCCCGGCAAACGTCTCCGTCAGGCTTCCTCGCGCGCCTCATGCCCCACATGGCTGACGGAAGGAAGATGGCCCGCGCGGATTACCGCCTCGTCGAGCGTCACGCGGCGCACCGTCACGCCGGGCGGAAAGGCGGTAAGAAGGCGTGACGGCATGGCGGCAGAGAGCAGGACGAAGGCGCCATGATCGTCAGCGCGACGGATCAACCGCCCGAACGCCTGGGCGAGGCGGGCGCGAACGATGCGATCGTCATAGGCCGAGCCGCCGCCGGCGAGGCGTCGTGCGGCGTGGAGCACAGTCGGTTTGGGCCAGGGCACGCCCTCCATCACCACCAGCCGGAGCGAGCGGCCCGGCACATCGACACCGTCCCTGAGCGCATCGGTGCCGAGCAGTGACGCCGAGGCGTCATCTCGGAAGATATCGACCAGCGTGCCGGTGTCGATCGGATCGACATGCTGGGCGTAGAGCGGCAGGCCCTCGCGCGCGAGCCGGTCGGCGATTCGAGCGTGGACGCCGCGCAAGCGCCGGATCGCGGTGAACAGGCCGAGCATGCCGCCGCCGGAAGCGACACCCAGGCGCGCATAGGCATTGGCGAGCGCACCCATATCGCCGCGCTTCACATCAGTGACGATCAGCACCTCAGCCTGGGAGGCATAGTCGAACGGGCTCGGCGCCTCGAACCGGCTCGCGCCGCGTACAAGGTGCTGGGCACCGGTGCGCGCCTCGGCCACTTCCCATTCGCCGCCTCCCCGGAGCGTCGCTGACGTCACCAGCGCACCATGCGCCTGTTTGAGGACGGTTTCGGCAAAGGGTTTCGAAGGATCGAGCCAATGGCGGTGCAGCCCGATATCATATTCGCGGCCCTCCACCCGGTCGACCGCGAGCCAGTCAACGAAATCCGGGGTTGCCGGACCACCCACGCGCGTGAGCAGCGAGAGCCAGGCGGCGACCGTCTCGGCCCGCCAGCCGATCGACGCGATCGCGCCCTCGATTCGCGCGCGTGCCGGGCCATCCATCCAGTCCGGCGCCTCGGCGAGTACCGCCTCCAGCCGGCGCCCGAGCGTGACGAGCGGGCGGACCAGCGCGTCGAGCGCCTGAGCTGCGGGTGCCGCCGCCTCGATCAGCGCTGCGTCGGGTTCTGCCAGCTCGGTTTCGAGGCCATAGCCGGCATCGCCCGCCGCGTCGGCACGGGCATAGGCAAGCCCGCGCACTGCGGCGAGCAGGGTCTCGATCGGTCCGAACGGCGCGCCTTCGCTCAGCCGCTGGAGCCAGCCATCGCTCGCGAGCGCTCCGGCCGCCTTGATTGCCTCGGTGATGGCGATGCCGCCGCCTTCGTCATAGCTCGCGACATCCGAGAGTCGCGCCGCAAGCCCGCGCCGCCGGCCGCGTCCGCCCGATTCGGGGCCGATGATCCAGCG
>Ga0307508_10005031_pt1 | contig 12704 bp, 7 predicted proteins | sample 9_EM_MG_FD_203089 | JGI IMG/M metagenome (GOLD analysis project Ga0307508, IMG submission 203089) | Populus trichocarpa ectomycorrhiza microbial communities from riparian zone in the Pacific Northwest, United States - 9_EM | ecosystem: Host-associated > Plants > Roots > Unclassified | place... | reverse complement strand
ATACGGGTGCCGGCTTATATGCGGGTGCCGGCTTATATGCGGGTACCGGCGAGCGCGTGGACGCTGTCGAGTACGCCCGCGGCGCCGTGGTGGCGTCGGTAGGGGCGGAGATGCCGGGCCGCGGCGGTCAGACTGCGGCTGGCTCTCAGGGAGTTGAGGGTGGGGTAGACGTCGAGGAAGGCCCGCCAGTGCGGTAGGGCCTGGTCGAGGTGGCCGAGTCGGAGGTGGGTCTCGGCCAGACGGGCACGTGTCAGGGCCTCAGGGAGCCGCTCGCCCGGTGCGCGCATCCGCAGGGAGACGGTCAGCGCCTTCAGGGCCGCCGTGTGGTCTCCGAGGGTGGCCAGCATCGAAGCGCGCTGGTATTGCAGGGCGCCGGGCGGGTAACTGCCGAACGGTCCGGGGGTGTTGTCGGCACGGGTGTAGAGCTGTTCGGCCCGGGAGAGGGAGTTCAGTGCCGCGTGCCGGTCATGGTGGGCCTGGAGGACGGCCAGTTGGATCTGTGCGTAGGACCGGACCGCGGGTGGGGCATGGCGGGCGTATCGGGCGGCCTGCTCGGCGAGGTCGAGGACGGCCGGGGTGTGGTGGCTCAGGTCGTGGGCGTGGGCGGCCATGGTGCGCAGCGTGATGGCGAGGGTGGTGCGGTCGTCGGCGTCGGCGGCGAGCCGGGCGGCGATCTGCTGATAGTGCTGAGCGGCGCCGTCGTGGCCCGCGTCGACACACATGCCGGCGAGCAGCAGCGTCAGTTGCGCCGCAGCGGACAGCACGTCGGCGCGGGCCTGTCCGCGGGTGGCGGTGTGCAGGCGCGGGATGACCTGGTGGGCGAGGTAGGCGCTCAGCGACGCGCGCACATGCTGCCCGCCGTGCCGGTCGGCCGCGGCGGCGAACACGGCGGCCATGGTGCGCATCTGCTCTGCCCCGGCATCGCGAGGGCGCCCCGGGAGGCGGTCGGCGGCGCGGGACGGCGACGGCAGGTACGGCAGGGCGAGGGCGCTGAGGGTGAAGACGCCCGCTCCCGGCGGAGTACGGCGCTGCGGATCGAGTTCGGCGTCGGTGAGGTGGGTGAGCTTGCGCACCGGATCGGCCTCGAAGGACAGGTCCGCGACGGCGGCCGGGGCACGGGTGAGCCCGGCCTCCCGCGCGGTGACTCGCCGGCCCAGGCGATGTGAGAGACATTCCAGGATGAGCGCGGGAAAGGGCGGCCTCGGCTGGACACCCTCCATCCAGCGCCCCGCGGTGGTGCGATGACACACCAGGCCGAGGTCCCGCTCGGCCCCCACCTTGCCGATGGCCAGGGCGAGTTGGGCCGACCCCCATCCGGCGTCCTCCAGCAGGAGCTGTAATCGCGTGTTCGGAGAGTTCGGCATGACTGCCTCCCGGACAGACAGGGGTGACGCACCTGTGGGTGCCGCCGGACGGGGGATGGGTGCTGCCGGACGGGGGATGGGTGCCGCCGGACGGGGTGGGTTCCCCACAGCCCGTTCGAGCCGCACTTTGGTCATCCGCACCCGGCCCACGCGGTGACGGGCTCCCCGGCGCGACCTCAGCAGGAGGTGCGCCGCGCCCGCGATCTGTCGCCCGGCCTCAGGGCTGCGGACGGACAGGACGGCGGCGGTTAAGAAAGGATCTTGCACAGCGGGTTCCCCTCCGCGCGTGCGGTGCGCCATGAAATGGGTGTCTTTGTTGCGCTACGGCAGTCAAACCCAGCGGCCGGGCAGAGGTAAGCGTGTGCGCGCGGCATATGCATACAGTCGGTTCCCACCTCACGCGCTGTGCGCACACCCCGAGCGCGAGGTGTGCACCCGTGGGCGTCCGGCCGGTACGAGGGACTCCGCAGCATGCGCGAGGTGTCCTCCTCGACGGTCGCTCCGATGTGGTCCCCCAGGGCGCACCACCAGCATCAGATTGACCCCCGCCAGGCCGCGCGCCGGCCACGCTTCACACATTCACGAAGCCGCACGATATGCACCGCGCCGGCCGCGTTCACGGCTGTCGAGCGAGCGAGGGCCGTGTTGGACTGACCATCCGTTGCGGCGCATTGCTGAACAGCCGGCCCGAACCGGCCGACTTTCCCTGCCCGTTCGCCGCAGCAGGCCGACGGCCTGTCCGGATATCCCGCGCGGCCGGAACCGGCCCCATGACGGGGCAATACAGGGGGACATATGAAGGAAGACGAAACACTCCTCACGCGCACTTCCGACGACTGCCTCCCCGATCTGCTGCTGGAGCAGGCGCGCCGCACCCCCGATCGGATCGCTGTCGTCCACGGTGAGCACTGCCTCAGCTATGCCGAACTGACGGACAGCTGCCGCGACCTGGGAATCTCCCTGGTGGACGCGGGAGTGACGCGCGACAGTCGGGTAGGCCTGCTCATGGAGCCGTCCATCGACCTGATGATCGGCGTCTGGGGCACCCTCTTCGCGGGAGGCGCCTATCTTCCGCTGTCCCCGGAATACCCGGAAGAGCGCATCGCGTACATGATGAGGGACGCAGAAATGACGGTCGTCCTCACTCAGGAGCATCTCCGGTCCGCTCTCCAGGAATTGGCCGGTCCGGACGTGAGGGTGCTGACGATCGACGAGACCCGGAAGGCGACAGCGCATACCGAGCGTCGAGCGCCCTCACCGCGACCCGATGATCTGGCATACGTCATCTACACCTCGGGCAGCACCGGAAAACCAAAAGGGGTGATGATCGACCATCGCGGCCTGGTGAACCAGTTGGAATGGCTGCACGACGCCTGCGAGGTGAACAACAACAAGAGGATTCTTCAGAAAACCCCGATCAGTTTTGACGCCGCGCAGTGGGAATTACTCGCTCCCGCCTGTGGAGCCGCGGTCGTCATGGGCGAACCCGGGATGTACCGGGACCCGGAAGCGCTCATCGACACCATCGTCCGGTACGACGTCACGACGCTCCAGTGCGTGCCCACCCTGCTCCAGGCACTGATCGACACCGAGGAACTGCCGTCCTGCCGTTCGCTGCGGCAGATCTTCAGCGGCGGCGAGGCCCTCTCCCGCGGCCTGGCCCGGCAGTGCCTCGACGCTCTGCCGGACTGCCGGTTCGTCAACCTCTACGGGCCCACCGAGTGCACCATCAACGCCTCGGCCTACGTCGTCGATCGGACAGCCGTCGAGGACGGACCGCCCACCATGCCGATCGGCACCCCTGTCCACGGCACCGCCTTCCACATCCTGGACGCCGAAGGACAGCCCGCCCCGGCCGGGGAGGTCGGCGAACTCCATATCGGCGGGGTGCAGGTGGCCCGCGGTTACCTGGGCCGCCCGGAACTCACCGCCGAGCGCTTCATGGACGACCCCTTCGCGGCCGAGCCCGGCGCTCGCCTGTACCGCACCGGCGACCTGGCGCACTGGAACCCGGACGGGACCGCCCAGTTCGTCGGACGCGCCGACAACCAGGTGAAGCTGCGTGGCTACCGCGTGGAACTGGACGAGATCAGCCGGACCATCGAGTCCCACGACTGGGTCAGGAACACCGCCGTCCTGCTGCGCGACGACAGCGCCACCGGTTTCCAGAACCTGGTGGCCTTCGTGGAGTTGAACCCCAAGGAAGCCTCCCTGATGGATCAGGGCAGTCACGGCGCCCACCACCGGTCCAAGGGCAGCAGGCTCCAGGTCAGAGCCCAACTGGCCAACAGCGGCTGCCGCGACGAGGCGGAACTGGCAGGCCGACCGGTGATCGAACTGCCGGGTGCGAGGGCCACGCCCCGCCAGCGTGCTCTCGCCTTCGCCCGCAAGACGTACCGGTTCTACGAGGGCGGCGAGGTCCGCCGGGACGACATCCTGCGGCTCCTGTCACGCCCCCGCCCCGCCGCCCGGGACGACGTCCCTTCTCGTACGCCCGACATGCTGGACCTCGATGAACTCGGCTCCGTCCTGCGGAACTTCGGGCAGTACCTCAGCGACGAACGGCTGCTGCCGAAGTTCGCGTACGCCTCCCCCGGCTCGCTGTACGCGACCCAGATGTACCTCGAACTCGCCGGAACGGCCGGGGTGTCCCCGGGCCTGTACTACTACCACCCCTTGCACCACCACCTGGTGCGCATCGGCGCGGCCGACCCGCGGCCCGGCCCCGCTGTACGCGTCCATTTCCTCGGCAAGCACCGAGCGATCGAACCGGTGTACCGAAACAACATCCGCGAGGTCCTGGAAATCGAGGCCGGACACATGGTCGGCCTGTTCGAGGAGATCCTGCCGGAACACGGCCTCGACATCACGGCCACCGCCCTCCGCCCCGCGGTCGAGGAGCGCTTCGACTGCGCGCCGGAGGACCACTTCCTCGGCTCTTTCGACTGGGTGCCGTACGGCACCGCCGCCCCTGCGGACGCTCTCGACGTCTACGTCCAGCCCCACCCCGGGAAGATCGCGGACCTGCCCGCCGGACAGTACCGGTACGCCGACGGCCGCCTGGAGCGGGTCAGCGACTCGCTCGTGCAGAAGAAACACGTGGTCGCCATCAACCAACGGGCGTACGAGCGCGCCGCCTTCGGCATCGCCGTGGTGGCCCCTGGCGATGCCGGGCAGCCCTACGTCGACCTCGGCCGCGCGCTCCAGCGCCTCCAGACGAACGACGTGGGCATCGGCCTCATGGCGTCGGGTTACAGCTCCGAGTCCGGCGACGACCTGCCCGCGGCCCGGCGTCTGGAGCAGATCCTTCTCTCCTGCGGGCTGCCCACGGGCCCGTCGTACTTCTTCGTCGGCGGGCGGATCAGCGAAGAGCAGATACGCAGCGAGGGGATGAAGGAGGACACGGTCCACATGCGGGGCCCCGCCGAACTGATCAAGGAGGATCTGTCCGGTCTGTTGCCGCACCACATGGTGCCCCACCGCATCGTGGTCCTGGACCGGCTGCCGTTGACCGCCAACGGCAAGACGGACACCAAGGCGCTGGAAGCCTCTCAGGAGGCCGAACTCTCCCTTTCGACGCGGGCTTTCGTCGCCCCGCGCTCCCGTACCGAACGCCGGGTGCGGGACGTGTGGCGGGCGGTCCTCAAGCGGGAACAGGCCTCGGTCCTCGACGACTTCTTCGACAGCGGCGGCAACTCCCTGCTCGCCGTGGCGCTCGTCCACCGGCTGAACAGGTCGTTCGGCAGCGCGCTGCCGATCCAGACGCTGTTCGAGGCGCCGACGGTGGAGAAGCTCGCCCGCAGGCTGGACGCCGAGTCCCCCGCGCCCGTCTCCCGTCTGGTGCCGTTGGGGCCCGAGGGCACAGGCACAGGCACAGGCACCCCCCTGCACTGCTGGCCGGGCCTGGGCGGCTACCCCATGAACCTGCGCCCGCTGGCCGCCGCGCTCGGCACCGACCGGCCCGTCTACGGCATCCAGGCACACGGCATCAACCAGGGCGAGATCCCCTACGGCACGGTTCGCGAGATGGCGCTGGCGGACGTCAAGGCCATCAGGGACGTCCAGCCGTCGGGGCCGTATCTCCTGTGCGGGTATTCCTTCGGTGCCCGGGTCGCCTTCGAGACGGCCCACCAGTTGGAGCGGGCCGGCGAACGCGTGGAGCATCTCTTCCTCGTCGCCCCCGGGCAGCCGCGGCTGCGCCCCGAGGACGCGGCCGCGGCGGGCGGCACCGCGGACTTCGCCGACCGGGCCTTCCTCGCGCTCCTCTTCTCCGTCTTCGCCGGCACGCTGAACGGCCCGGTGCTGGACGAGTGTCTGCGGACCGTCCACGACGAGGACGGCTTCACCGCCTTCGTCACCGCACGGTTCGGCCGCCTGGACGAGAAGCTGGTCCGGGCCGTCACCGGGATCGTCAAGCGGACGTACTCCCTGACGTACGGGTTCCACGAGCTGACAGGACGTCGGCTCAACGCTCAGGTGACGCTCCTCAAGGCCGCCGATGACGACTACTCCTTCGTGGAGAGCCGGAGCGGCTACTCGGCCGGGCCGCCCGCCGTCCACCGGCTCGGCGCCGGTCACTACGCCGTGCTGCGCGAACCGCACGTCGCCGAGCTCGCCGCACTCATCCGCGCCCGGCTGGCCCGCCCCACCCCACCCGTGACCCACATCCCGTTGCAGGAGGTCGGAGTGCCCCACGTCAACATCAAGCACTTCCCGGTGCCCCTCACCCATGAACAGGAGAGCGAGCTCATCACGGCGGTGACCAGCGCGGTGCGCAACGCCTTCGGCTGCGCGGAGGACGTCGTGTCCATCTCCCTCGAACCGGTCGAGCAGAAGGTCTGGAACGAGCGCGTCTACGTCCCGGAGATCGTCGGGCGCAAGGACCTGCTGCGCAAGGTGCCCAACTACTGAGCCTCCCACCGGAAGGATCGCGCATGACCACGCATCAGCCAGGCGTGCACCACCCCGTGCCTCTGGTGTTCACCGACGAGGTGGCCACGGCACTCGCCGCGGACGACCCCGTGGTGGCCCTGGAATCCAACGTCATCACCCACGGCCTGCCCTACCCCGACAACGCGGCCACCGCACGCAAGGTCGAACAGGCCGTCCGGACGGGCGGCGCGGTGCCGGCCACCATCGGCATCGACGGCGGCCGGATCCTGGTCGGTATGACCGACGACGACATCGAGCGGTTCGGCGCGGCCTTGGGCATCCCCAAGGTGAGCAGCCGGGACCTGCCGGTCGTCCTCGCCGCGGGGACACCGGGCGCCACCACCGTCGCCTCCTCCCTGGTGGCGGCGGAGCTCGCCGGGATCCCGTTCTTCGCCTCCGCCGGCATCGGAGGCGTCCACCGCGGGGCGGAGACCACCATGGACATCTCCTCCGACCTGATCCAGTTCACCCGGTCGAAGGTGGCCGTGGTCTGCGCGGGCGCCAAGAAGATCCTGGACCTGGGCCTGACCATGGAGTTCCTGGAGACGCACTGCGTCCCTGTCATCTCCTACGGCTTCGACGACTTCCCCGCGTTCTACTGCCGTTCCAGCGGACTGCGCGCCCCGCACCGGCTGGACGACGAGACGCTGATCGCCCGCGCGGTCGACACCCACTGGGCACTGGGCAACCACGGTGCCGTCCTGATCACCACCCCCACCACCGCGGAGGACGCCATCGACGGCGACGAGATCGAGGCGGCCCTCGCCCAGGCCCTCGACAGCGCCGAGCGGGACGGGGTGCGCGGCGGCGCCGTGACGAAGTACGTCATGCGTGCCGTGGACCGGGCCACCGAGGGCAGGTCGGCCGCGGCCAACACGGCGGTCCTCGTCCACACCGCCGAGGCCGGCGGCCGGCTCGCCGCGGCCCACACCGCTTACCGCCGCCGGGAGTGCCGATGACCGACCTTCGCGAGGAGCGTGCGGACAGCCGTAGGCAGGAGACAGACATGACGCGAGTGGCGATCTTCGACCTCGACGGGACCCTGATGGACTCCCCGCAGGCGATCGTGCGGACCTTCGCGGCCGCCTTCGAGGCGATGGGCGTCGCGCCACGGGACCCGGCGGATGTACGAGCCACCATCGGGCTCCCGCTTGAACAGGCGTTCGCGGACCTGCTGGGCGTGAGCCGGGGCGACGCCCGGGTCGCCGAAGGCGTGGCCCGCTACCAGGAGGCGTTCCGCACCGTGGTCCTGCCCCGGGCCGCCGAACTGGTCTTCCCCGGTGTCGCGGAAGGACTCGCCGAGCTGCGCCACCAGGGCATCACCCTGGCTGTGGCCACCAGCAAATTCCACGCGAGCGCCGACGCCCTGCTCGGTGCGGCCGGCCTCAGGGACTGCTTCGCGGTCCTCATCGGCGCCGACGACGTGACCCACCCCAAGCCGCACCCGGAGTCGGCGCTGACCGTCCTGACCCGGTGTGCCGTCGGGCCGGAGCGGGCGGTGGCAGTCGGCGACACCAGCCACGATCTGCTCATGGCCCGGGCGGCCGGGATCCGCTCGATCGCGGTCACCTACGGCGTCCACACCCGCTCGGCACTGGCCGCGGCCGCCCCCTCGTACATCGCCGACAGCTTCGAGGAGGTCGTGGCACACCTCGTGAAGGAACTGCCGCCGGACGGTCGCGCCCGCACGACCTCCACCCCGGTGGTCGACCGTCTGCTCGGCGACGGCAGTCGGCACATCGAGTTCAACGGTCATCTCACCGACCACATCAAGCACGCCGTGGTGGCCCTGGCAGGCCTCGGCGTGGACCCGCGGCGGATCGAGGAGTACCACGACGCCTACGTGAGCCTCACGTCGTACGGATTCCGCGTGGAGCCGGCCCGGCCCGCGCGGCGCACGATCGACGACGGCAACTGGCTCGAACTGCTGGGCAGGCGCACCGACTTCGCCGCGTACTGCGCCTTCTTCGACCGCCGCGAGCGGGAACTGGGCCTGCCGGAGGTGCTCCGCCGCTATCTGCCCCACCTGCTGCCCGGCTGGGTCGGCGCGCTCACGCACGCCACCATCCATCTCGGCTGGGCGCTGGACGCCGGCAGCCGCCGGATGACGATCGAGGGGCTCGCCTACCTCGCCTTCGGACATGTCTCCTGTCACCCCGAGCGCGCCTTCCCCGCCACCGACCACGACGACAAGAGCCCGCTGGACTCCCTGATGCGCATCGCCACCTTCTGGGAGGACAACCGACAGGAACTCGCCGACTGGGCGGAGAACCTGGTCGGTGACACCTCGCCCGAGGCGCTGGCCGACATCAACCCCGAACTCCTGCGCTCGGGGATCCAGTACCGCATCGCCCGTATGCACCACGAAGGCCACCCGCTGATCTACGAGACCCCCTTCCTGGGCCACCGACCAGGACCCCACCACCAGCTGGAACGAAGTCACCCGCCTGATCACGCTGCTCTATCTGGCGGAACCCGGCGACTTCCTGCTGGTGCACCTGATCACCTCGGTGCACGCCATGCGGCACATCGCCGACGCTCTCCCCGCCGACCGGCGCCACGAGGTGGTCCGCTGCCACTGGACGGGCTTCGTCGGTGTGCTGTTCTCCCGCGGCCACTTCCCCCGGCCGCGCAAACTCGCGGCGCTGGCCGCCCTCTTCGACACCGCCCTGGACGACCTGGACGACCCGCGCTGGGCCCGGGAATGGGACTGGCTGATCGGGCGGGCGGTCGAGGAGGACGAGGAGCACAACCCGAAGCTGGTGTACGTCATGCACGAGATGTGGTGCCGGAGCGGCGGACAGTCCCTCTACCGGGTCGCGGCGGGCCAGTTCACCACCAGGCCGGCCCTCCCCACCACCTTCGAAGAGCCGCCCGCCGACCAGGAGGCCTGATCATGACCGCCCCCACGCTGTCCGTCGAGAAGTACCTCGGCACGAACGTCCATCTCCTGCCCCAGACCCACCAGTTACGGGCCCTGCACACCCTCGTCCGCGACCGGAACGCCCGTCGCGAGGACTTCGTGCTCCACTCCGGCCGTATCATCCGCATGCTGATCGAGGCGGGACTGAACCTGCTGCCCTTCGAGCCGTACGACGTCCACACCCCGGTCGGCAGCACCTACCCGGGGCTGCGCCTCGGGGCCGAACTGTGCGGTGTGCCGGTGATCAGGGCCGGGGAGAGCATGGAGACGGAACTGCGCGCGGTGTGCCCCGGTATTCCGATCGGGAAGATCCTCATACAGAGGGATCCGACCACCAAACTGCCCCGGCTGTACTACACCAAGCTCCCCACCGACATCGCCGACCGGCATGTCCTCCTCCTCGACCCGATGTTGGCCACAGGGGGAACCGCCATGGCCTCCATCGAGCTGCTGTTGGAGCACGGGGTGGGCCAAGGGCACATCGTCTTCGTCAACTTCATCACCGTGCCCGAGGGCATCACCGCTGTGTGCGAGCGGTTCCCCGAGGTACGGATCGTGACGTCCTCCATCGAGCAACGGCTCAACGAGAACGCCTACATGGTGCCCGGCATCGGCGATTTCGGGGACCGCTACTTCGGCACGGACGGGTAGCGCGCAAGGAGGAGCAGAGCCGACGGCACGGCCGCGACGGCGATGACCGCGGTGACGTAGAACGTCCTGACGAAGTCCGGGGCTGTCGGCTGCTCCCCGTGGAGGAGGACCAGCAGGGCCAGGCCGACGGAGCCGCCGATGTACTGTGCCGTGGTCACCAGGGCACTGCCCATCGCGTTGCTCTCCTGCGGGAGGTCGCGCGTCCCGGTGATGAACATGCCGGTGAACGCCATCCCCTGTCCGAAACCGCTGAGCAGCAGCCCCGGGAGAATGCCCGGCGCGTATCCGGCATCGGCGCCGACGGCCAGGGCGAGCACCACGAGTCCGGTCGCGCCGATGAGGAAGGCCGTGGAGAGCAGCCGCCTCAAGGAAAGTCGTCCGGCGACCCGGCCGGCCACCGTGTTCCCCAGGGTGACGGCCCCGGCCAGCGGGAGGAAGGCCATCCCCGCGGCGAGCGCGCTGTAGTCCCGCGATTCCTGGAGGTACAGGGTGACGAGATAGAACTCGGCTCCGAAGCTCGCCATGTGCAACGCCGCCACCAGACAGGCCACTTGGAGGGTACGCACCCGCAGCAGGGCGCGGGGCACCAGCGGTCTGCGCCCGTTCTGGAAACGCACGAGGAGCCCTCCGGCCAGGACCGCCACCGCCAGTGCGGCGGCTGCGACGGGGAGGGAGGGCTGAGCGCGGGAGAGCTCCGTGAAGGCCACGACGAGGGCCACGACGGCGGTGCACGCGGAGAAGGTGGCGGTGACGGCGACGGGAGCCCGGGCCCCGGACGGGGTGGACCGGACCGCGTTCCCGGCGGCGAGCAGGCAGAGCGCCACGATGGGGAGGTTGATCCAGAAGATCCACGGCCACGAGGTCACCGCGAGGATGCCTCCGCCGACGGTGACACCGAGGGCGAGCCCGACCGCACCGGTGGTTCCCCACACACTCACGGCCCGGTCGCGCTCCGGCCCGGCCGGGTAGGCGGAGCTGAGCAGGCCCAGCGTCGCGGGAACCAGCAGGGCCGCCGCCACCCCCTGCGTGACCCGTGCGGCGATCAGCGGTGTGGCGGAGGACGAGAGTGCGGCACCGATCGAGGAGGCGGCGAAGAGCAACTGAGCGACGAGGTACACCCGTCCGGCTCCGAAGACGTCCGACAGTTGCCCGCCCAGCAGCAGGAATCCGGCGAAGAAGATCGCGTACGCGCTCACGATCCACTGAAGCGCCACCGAGGAGAAGTGGAGGCTGGTCCCGATGTCGGGCAGCGCGACATAGATGATGGAGAAGTCGAGCGCCACCAGCAACTGCGCCCCGGCCAAGGCCGTCAGCAAACGGGCACCCGGCGCCGGAGCAGAAGAAACGGGCACGACCTCTGAGCCTCCGTACATCACTGCTCAGCGTGCCCACCGGCGTGCCGGCCCACACATCGAGAACGCTCAAGGGGCCGCTTCAGAGATTCTCTGAAGCGGCCCCTTGAACTGCGACTTCGTAAAGTCGGGACGACAGGATTTGAACCTGCGACCCCTTGACCCCCAGTCAAGTGCGCTACCAAGCTGCGCCACGTCCCGATGCCCGTCTGACCTGGGGTTTCCCCTGGCCGTACGCGCAGAGAAACCATACCGCACTCGGGTCGGTGGTCGCGCATCCCTTTCCCGGCCGTGACCTCAGGCGACGTCCGCGCTCAGTCCGCGCCCGGCAGGCCCAGCTCGGGATACGCGTCGAGCAGCCCGGACGGCGCCGCCTGTCGCCATGAGTCGGCGAGGATGTCCCGCAGTTCCCCCTCGTCCTCGATCGCGGTGAGGCGGGCGCGCACCCAGGCGAACTGCGCCTCGTGGTCGGCGATCCAGAACTTCGCCGGCTCGGCCAGCACCAGCTCGTCGCGCTCCTCCTTGGGGCAGCGCACGGCGATGGAGGTCTCGTCCTCGGGCAGCGTGGCGAACATCTTCCCCGCGACCCGGAACGTGGGCATGCTCCAGGCGATCTTCTCCGTCGTGTCCGGCAGGGACAGGGCGACTCGGCGTACGTCTTCGGCGTCCGGCATGACAGGCACGGTAGCGGCCGGCACTGACAATCACCTGGTGGGAGCGGTCGCCCCCAGTTGCTTGTAGTACAGCGTCGTCGGCCGCAGCACCCCGGCGGGGTCGGCCGCGTAGTCGGGGATGATCCCGGCCCGGGTCCAGCCGGCCGAGCCGTAGAGGCGCTCGGCGAGGCTGTCGGTCTCGGTGTCCAGGTGGAGCAGGGTGATTCCGGCCCCCAGGGCGGCCTCCTCCGCGATGCCGAGCAGCCGGCGCCCGAGGCCGTGTCCGCGCGCGTCCCGGTGCACCATCAGCTTGACGAGTTCGGCGCGATGACGGCTGTTGGGTTTGGCGGAGAACGGGAAGACCAGGCTGACGGTGCCCACGGTCCGCCGTCCGTCGTGCGCGGCCCACACCGCCCACTGCCCCGCGGACACCGCGTCCGCACGCTCATTCCACCAGGCGACGGCCTCCGCACGGTCCATGGGCGCGAGGAAGCCGATGGAGGCGCCCCCGTCCACGGTGTCCACCATCAGGTCGCCCAACTCCTCTACACGGTCCAGCAGTTGGGTCTCGTCCAGGCGGGTGACGATCACGGCAGCACCACCGCCAGCACGTACCGCACCGCGTCGGGACCCGCGCACCGGAACCGGGTCGGCCCCCACACGCGCAGCCGCAGACAGTCCCCGGTGTCGAGATGGTGCTCGACATCCTGGGCGGTGACGTCGAGCGCGCCCTCCAGCACCCAGATGTGCTGCTCCAGACCGGGCACGGGCGGCCGGTCGTAGGCGATGTCGGCCCCCGCGGCGAGCCGCCCCTCGACGAGTTCGCCGC
>Ga0307508_10005030_pt1 | contig 12706 bp, 4 predicted proteins | sample 9_EM_MG_FD_203089 | JGI IMG/M metagenome (GOLD analysis project Ga0307508, IMG submission 203089) | Populus trichocarpa ectomycorrhiza microbial communities from riparian zone in the Pacific Northwest, United States - 9_EM | ecosystem: Host-associated > Plants > Roots > Unclassified | place... | reverse complement strand
GCCCGCGGCACCCGCCGTGCCCGCGGTACCCGCCGTGCCCGCGGTACCCGCCGTGCCCGCGGTACCCGCCGTGCCCGCGGTACCCGCCGTGCCTGCGGCCCCCGTCGCGCCCGCGGCGTCCGAGCCCCCTGAGACCGTGCCCCCCGCGCCCGCTGAACCCGCCGTGCCCCCCGCGCCCGCCGAACCCGCCGCGCCTGCGGCACCCGCGGCGGTCGTGGCCGAGGAAGAAGCCCTCACACCCGACGCCTACCGACCCGACGACATCGCCATCGTCGGCATGGCCGGGGAGTTCCCCGGCGGTGCGGACACCGAGGCGTTCTGGCAGGCGCTGCTGAAGGGCGAAGACGCGGTGCGGGTCATTCCCGGCGACCGCTGGGACTGGCGTGACCACCACTCCTTCTCACCAGACGAGCCGGGCACCTCGTACGGCCGCCACGGCGGGTTCCTCGACCACGCCCTGGATTTCGACCCCGTCTTCTTCAACATCACCCCCGTCGAGGCGCGGTCCATGGACCCGCAGGAGCGCCGCTTTCTGCAGTGTGTCCACCACGCCCTGGAGGACTCGGGATACTTCGCCCGGCCGACCGACGACGTGGGCGTCTTCGTGGCCGCCATGTTCGGCCACTACCAGGACCTCAACGCCCCCGACCGGGTGATCGGCAGTTCGTTCGCCGCCATCGCCAACCGGGTCTCCTACGCCTTCGACCTGCAGGGCCCCAGCATCGCCCTGGACACCATGTGCTCCGGCGGGCTCACGGCACTGCACCTCGCCGTCCGCAGCATCCGCTCCGGGGACTGTGCGCTGGCCGTGGCCGGTGGCGTCAACCTCATGACGCACCCGGGGAAGTACCGGCTGCTGTCCGAGGGCACGTTCCTCAGCCCCACCGGCCACTGCCAGGCCTTCGGTGTGGAGGCGGACGGCTACGTGCCCGGCGAGGGAACCGTGGCCGTGGTCCTCAAGACGCTGTCCGAGGCGCTGCGGGACGGGGACCGGGTGCACGCCGTCATCCGGGCGACGGCGGTGAACGCGGGCGGCAGGACGGCCGGTTTTACCGTGCCGTCCGAGCGCGCCCAGCACCGCGTCATCACCTCGGCGCTGGCCGCCGCGGACATCGAACCGGCCGCGGTGACCTACGTCGAGGCGCACGGCACGGGCACCCGGCTCGGCGATCCGATCGAGGTACGCGCGCTGAGCCGGGCGTACGGCGGGCCCGAGCAGGGCCGCGCTCACCTGGGCTCGGTCAAGAGCAACATCGGGCATCTGGAGTCCGCCGCCGCCATGGCCGGGCTCGTCAAGGTCGTCAAGCAGCTCGCCCACCGGACCCTGGCGCCCACGCTCCACTGCGCACTGGAGAACCCCGACCTGCACCTGGAGGACTCGCGGTTCGCCCTGGTCAAGGAGGCCCGGCCCTGGCCCGGCGGCAGTGGTCCCACGCGCTTCGCCGGACTCAGCTCGTTCGGCGCGGGCGGCGCCAACGGACACGCGATCATCCAGGAGTTCGTGGCACCGCGCGAGAACCGCCCCGTCCCCGCGTTCCCGCGCTACTTCATCCCGCTCTCCGGACGGGACGAGGCCGCCGTGCGGCGGCGCGTGGACGACCTGCTCGCCGCGCTGCGGAACGCGCCCGACACGTCGTTGTACGGGCTGAGCTACACCCTGTGCCGCGCCAGGCAGCACTTCCGGGTCCGGCGCGGCTACTGGGCCGAGAGCGTCGAGCAGCTGACCGGCCTGCTCCGGGGCGAGGGCGGGATCTCCCCGGCCGCGCCGCCGGACGACGACCCCTGGGCCCGTGCGGCGGCGGCGTACCTCGGCGGCGAGAACCCCGGCTTCACGGAGCTGTTCCCGGTGCCCATGCTGGTGGACGCCCCGCTCTACCCCTTCGCCGCCGAGCGGTACGTGGCCGACACGCTCGACCACACGAAGCGGCCGACCGCACCGGCCTCGGCCGACGACGCGACCGCCGAGCTGCTGCTCGCTCCGGTGTGGCGCCGGCGCGCGGTGGACGACCTGGCGGCCGACGATCCCCCGGTGCGCCGCGTCCTGGTCCTCACCGACCGTGGCCACGCGCACCCGCTTCCCCCCTCGCCCGAGCCGACCCGGCTGATCCGGGTGGTGCCCGGCGACGCATTGGCCATCGAGGCGGACCGTATCGAGCTGCCCGAAGACGACGACGTGGCCGCCCGCCACATGCTGCGGCATCTGACGGAAGAGCTGGGCCTTGACCACCTGTACTGGGTGGACCTCCGGCGCAAGGCGACGGTCGCCTCGGCCCTGTCGTTCGCCCGGGCCCTCCAGTCCTGCCGCACCCCGTCCACGATCCTCGGCGTGACCCGTGCGACGGATACGGCCGAGGTGCGGGCCCTGGCCGGGTTCCTCCACGGACTGGCGGAGGAGAACCCCCACATCCGCACCGTTCAGGCACGCCGGACCGACACCGCGGCCGCGCTCGCCGACGGCTGGCCGCCCCTGCTGGACGAGCTGCGCGCCGCCCGGCGGCCGCTCACCGAGGTCAGGTGGTCGAACGGCACACGCGAGACACGGGAGCTGACGGAGATCCGGCGGGGCGACGGCGTCCGGCTGCGCACCGGGGGGACGTATCTCCTCACCGGCGGTCTGGGCGCGGTGGGCCGCGCCATCGCCGAGCGCCTGATCGAACGGTACGGCGCCACGGTGATCGCCGTCGGCCGCTCCGCGCCGGACGCCGGGCGAAGGCAGTGGATCGCGGCGTCGCCGGGGCTGCACTACGAGCAGGCCGACATCACCTCGTCCACCCGGACCCGGGATCTCATCGAGGGAATCCGCGAGCGCTTCGGCGGGCTCGACGGGGTCATCCACTCCGCCGGTGTCATCCGCGACGCCCTGGTGCAGAACAAGTCCGCCGAGGACGCGGAGGCGGTTCTCGCGCCCAAGGTGCGGGGCACACGGAACCTGGACCGGTACACCGCGGAGCTGGGCCTGGACTTCTTCTGCGTCTTCTCCTCCATCTCCAGCGTCATGGGCAACACCGGGCAGAGCGACTACATCGCCGCCAACCGCTTCCTCGACGATTTCGCGGCCGAGCGCGCACGGCGCGTGACGGACGGCGAACGCAGCGGCCTCACCCTCTCGGTCAACTGGCCCCTGTGGCTGGACGCCGACGACGAACGACGGGAGCGGTACCAGGCGCTCGCCCGGTACCTGCGCGGCGAGTTCGGGATGGAGCCGCTCTCCTCGCGGCGGGGCGCGGAGCTGTTCGTCGATCTGCTGGGCGGCTTGCCGCAGGAATGCCACCAGGTCATCCCCTGCGTCGGCGACGTGGAGCGGATGCGGCAGCGGCTGCTCCCCGCCACCGGCCGGGCGGCGCCGAAGGCAGACGGCGGGGACGCGGCACGCCCGGCCGCCGCGGCGCTGGAGGACATCGGCGACCGGCTCGTGGAGCTGGTGCGCGCACAGACCGGGCTGCGGCCCGCGGACATCACGTTCGACAGCACCTGGGGCGACCTCGGCTACAGCTCGGTCATGCTCCAGGGCCTGGCGCGGGAACTGGGCCCGGAATTCGGTGTGGAGACACCGCCCAACGCTCTCTTCACGTACAGCAGCATCACCTCGCTGAGCACCTATCTGAGGGACCAGGGCGTACCGGCGGAGGAACCCTCGGCCGCACCCGCGATCCCCGACGCACGGCCCGGCCGCGGCAAGTACGCCATCGTCGGCATGAGCGGCATCCTGCCCGGAGGGGCGGACCTGGCGGACTTCTGGCGGCTGCTCGTCGAGAACCGCAGCGCCATCCGCCCGGTCGACCGCTGGAAAGACCACGCGAAGGACGACGCGAAGGACCACGGTCAGGACCACGGCCGGGACCACGCGCAGGAGTACTTCGCGGGCACCATCGACGGGTTCGACTCCTTCGACCACGGCTTCTTCGGGCTCTCCGCCCGGGAGGCGATGCTCATGGACCCGCAGCACCGGCTCTTCCTCCAGTGCGCGTACAACGCCCTGCTCGACGCGGGCCACGCGCCCGGGGCGCTGCGGGACGTGGGCATCTTCGCCGGGGTGCAGTTCAGCGAGTACCAGGAGGCGCTGCACCACGGCGCGGACTGGGCCCACCCGTACGCCGTCACGGGCAACGCGCACACCATGCTCGCCAATCGCGTGTCCCACCTCCTCGACTTCACCGGACCGAGCCAGACGGTCGACACCGCCTGTTCGAGCGGTCTGGTGGCGCTGAACCGGGGTGTGCTCTCGCTCGCGGCGGGGGAGTGCGAGATGGCCCTCGTGGGCGCCGTCAGCGTGCTCGTCGACCCCGCCGCCACCGACGCGGCGAGCGGGCTGGGCGTGCTCTCCCCCGACTTCCGCTGCGCCACCTTCGACAAGGAGGCCAACGGCTATGTGCGGGCGGAGGGCGTGGGCTGTGTGGTGGTCAAGCGGCTCGACGACGCCGTGCGGGACGGCGACGCCGTCCTCGCGGTGGTCGAGGCGGTGGCCGAGAACCACGACGGCCGCTCCAACTCGCTGACCGCCCCCAACCCCGAGGCCCAGACGGCGCTGCTGGAGAAGGCCTACACACCGGAACTGGCCGCCCGGGTCACCCACATCGAGACGCACGGCACCGGGACGAACCTGGGCGACCCCATCGAGGTCGGTGCGCTGCGGGCCGCGTTCGGCACGCTGGCCCCGCACCGGGAGCCGGGCAGCATCACGCTGGGCGCGGTGAAGACGAATGTGGGCCATCTGGAGCCCGCCGCGGGGATGGCCGGGCTGCTGAAGCTGCTGCTGTGTCTGCGCCACCGCCACCTCCCGGCGAACATCAACTTCAAGGAGCCCAATCCGCTTGTCGAGCTGGACGGTTCGCCCTTCCGGCTGCTGCTGGAGAACGAGCGGTGGGAGCGGAGCACACCACTGGTGACCGGCGTCAGCTCCTTCGGGTTCGGCGGCTCGAACGCGCATGTGGTCCTCTCCGAGGCACCCGCCCCGCCACCGGCCCGCAGGGCGTCGCGGCCGTACTGGCTCATCACGCTCAGTGCCCGCTCTCCCTGGTCGCTCTCGGCGATGCGGGACGGTCTGCTGGAGTGGCTGCGCGGCCCGGAGGCGGAGTCGGCGGACCTCGCGGACATCGCTCACACCCTGGCGGTCGGCCGCGACCACTTCGAGTACCGGATGGCCTGGATCGCCTCCGGCACCTCCGATCTGCGGCGGCAGCTGGAGGAGGCCCGGCCCGAGGAGGTGGCCAAGTGCGGACGGAATCGGCTGACCGCGCCCCCGGTGGCCCTGCCGGACGCGGCGGAGACCGGTCACCGCGCCGCGCTGGAGGCCGTACGGACCCGGTATCTGGAGGGGGAGGAGTGCGCATGGACAACGGTGTTCGACGACGGCCGGTACCACCGGCTGCGTCTGCCGGGCTACCCGTTCGAACAGAACCGGTTCTGGTTCGAGTGACCGGCACCGGCACCGGCACCGGCACTGCCACCGGCACCACCACGGCGCGGCAGGGAATCGAGAGTGGGCATGGACGAGCTGCTTGAGGACGACACCCCGGTCGTGGTCGGCATGGCCTGCCGGTTCGCCGGAAGCGACGGCCCGGAGGAGTACTGGGAGCGGCTGCGGCTGGGCCGCGGCGCCCTGGGCACCACCGACCGCTGGGCGGGGGAGGAGGACGCGGCCGGGTTCGTCGGCGGCTTCCTGGACGGACACCAGGACTTCGACGCGCGGTTCTTCCGCATCTCGCCCAACGAGGCGCAGTGCATGGACCCCCAGCAGCGCATCCTGCTGCAGACGGTGCAGCACGCGGTCGACGACGCCTATCTGACGCCCGCGGACCTGCGCGCCCTGGACTGCGGTGTGTTCGTCGCCGGACTGCCCGGCGACTACCGCTCCCTGGTGGCGCGGCGCACCGACGTCGTCTACGGAACCCACAGCTTCCTGGGCAACGCGCCCTCGACGCTCTCGGGCCGCATCTCCTACTTCTACGACATCAACGGCCCCTCCCTCACCCTGGACAGCGCGTGTTCCTCCTCACTGACCGCACTGCATCAAGCGGTGCTCAACCTCCGTGCCGGGCAGTGCCGTTGTGCGGTCGTCGGTGGCGTCTCGGTGTTCAGCACCCCGGAGGTGCTGCGTTTCGCGCGGAGCTCCCGGATGAGCTCCCCGGAGGGTGCGTCGCTGCCGTTCACCGACGCCGCCGACGGGTTCGTACCGGCGGAAGGCTCCGCGTGCCTGGTGCTCATGCGCCATGACGAGGCCAGGGCCCGGGGGCTGCGCATCCATGGGGCGGTCCGGGCGACCGGCACCAACCACAACGGCACCACCAACGGTCTGATGGCGCCGAGTTCCCAGGCGCAGTCACGACTGATCGCCGAGCTGTACGAGCGCGAGAAGATCGACCCCTCGCGAATCGCCTACCTGGAGACGCACGGCACCGGGACGCCGCTGGGCGATCCCATCGAGCTGGAGGGCCTGAAGTCGGCCTTCCGCCGGACCGGCGGCGACGGCTGCCACCTCGGTGCGGTGAAGCCGCTCATCGGGCACACCCTGGTGTGCTCGGGCCTGGCCGGTGTCATCAAGGCGTTGCTCGCCTTCCGTCACGAGACCATTCCGCCGGTGGCCGCCACCGACAGGTCGGTCTCCTACCTCGACATCGCGCCGTTCCGGGTCAATCGGGAACCGCTGCCCTGGCCGGAGGGCAAACCGCTCTGTGCCGTCAGCGCCTTCGGCTTCACCGGCACCAACGGCCATGTGGTGCTGAGCAAGGTGCCGGGCGGTGCCGCGAGGGAGGCCACGGTGGACCGCCGCCCCGGGCGGGCGCTGCCGTTCTGCCTGTCGGCGGAGTCGCGGGAGAGCCTGGCGGTGCTGGTGGACCGCTGCCGGGCGCTGGTGGCCGAGCTGCCCGAGGATCAGCTCCGGGACCTTTCCCAGCTGCTGCTGCGACGTCCGTGCTACACCCATGAGCGGGTGGTCGTGGCCCGCACCCGCGACGAACTCCTCTCCGGCCTCTCCGGCCTCGACGACCTGGGAGAGCGCACGGACACCGGCCGCCTCGACGACGACCTGCGCGACCTGGTCGCACACTGGCGGGCACACGACGCCCACGCCCTGCTCCGGCGGCTCGACGCACCGGCCGACCTGGCCCGGATCACACTGCCCGGCTACCCCTTCGAGAAGCGGCGGCACTGGCTGACCGAGGACGCCCCCGCCACCGCACCGGACACGCCGGACGCGGGCCCACAGCCCGCGGACGACCGACTCGCCCGGCAGCTGTGCGCGGAGCTGTCGGCCCTGCTGGGCTTCGACGGGGCAACGGACCACATCACACCCGGCACCCGAATCGCCTCACTGGGCCTGGACTCCCTCTCGGCCGTCCAGCTGCTGAGCCCCCACCAGAAGGCCGGAAGCCCCATCAAGTCCCATGACCTCTTCCGCCACGAGACGGTGGCCGACCTCGCCGCCGCCATCGCCGGACGGCCCGTCGAACCGGAGGAACGGCGAACGCCCCGGGCACCCCGTACACACGCCACCGCACCGCTGACCCGGTGGCTGGAGTACGGCCACGACGGGCGGCCCACCCTGCTGCTCCCCCCGCTCAACTGCGACCACCGGGCGTGGACCCAGCAGATCCCGGCCCTGCTCCGGGCGGGGCGCACGGTGTACGTCCCGGAGTACCCGGGGCACGGGAACGCCCCCTTCGACCAGGACCGCTTCTCCTTCGAGTCGCTCGCGGACGAGGTGGCCGCCTTCCTGCGGGATACCGCCGACGGCCCGGCCGACCTGGTCGGCTGGTCCCTGGGCGGCTGCGTCTCGGCCCTGACCGCCCTGCGGCACCCGGAGCGGGTCGGCTCCCTGACGCTCATCAGCTGCGCACCCCGCTACGGCGACGACGCCTTCGACCGCACGCTGGAGCTGCGGGAGGAACTGCGCGTGCACGGGAGCCTGCTGGAAGCGGTGTTCGGAGAAGGGGGCAACCCGGCCGAGCGGTTCACCGCGGCCACCTCCATGGACACGCTGCGCCGCTACTACACGGCGCTGACGGGCTTCGACATCGTCGACCGGCTCCCGGATGTCACCGCTCCCTGTCTGGTGGTCCGTGGTCGCGACGACTGCGTCGTCGACGCGGGAGCCGTCGCCCTGTACTCGGCGATTCCCGGGGCGCGAGTGCGGGAGTTCGACGACCACGGGCACTACATGCCGCTCACCGCGGGGCGGGCCTTCAACCGGACGCTGGCGGAGTTCTGGTCCGAGCGGGATCACCTCATGGGAAGGGAACGGTGATGAGGACATGCTGGTAGACGTGGACAAGGCGGCGGTCGTCCTTTTCGATATGCAGCTGGAACTCATTCCGCTGCTGCTGGACGGCACACAGTTGCTGCACAACACCTGCTGGGTGGCGGACGTGGCGCGGGAATTCGGCCTTCCGCTGTTGCTGACCGAGCACAAGAAGCTGGGCGGACTCTCCCTCTCGCTGCACGAGGCGGCCGAGGGCGCACCCCGGCTGGAGAAGGAGCACTTCGACTTCCTCCGTGAGGATTCCATCGAGAACCATGTGGTGTCCTCGGACCGGGACCAGTATGTGCTGGCCGGTGCCGAGACCCACGTGGTCGTCTTCCAGTCGGCGCTGAGCCTGGTGGAGCGGGGGAAGACGGTGTTCGTGCTGGCCGACACCTGCTCCACGCGGAACCGGGCGGACCATGAGCTGGGGCTCGCCCGCCTGCGGCAGAACGGGGTGCACCTGATCACACGGGAGATGTTCTTCTTCGAACTGATCAGGAACTCGGAGGACCCCCGCTACCTCGAACTGGCCAAGAAGTACCTGGACGGGCGCTACATCCGCTGACGAGGCGGTACGGCCCGGCGCGGTCCCGTGGGACCGCGCCGGGCGGGGCCTCAGGCGGGCCGGACCAGCCGCCCGCCGGACAGCTCCAGCAGTCTGTCGCGGTGGCGCTCGCGCAGGGCGCGGTCATGGGTGACCATCACGACCGGGCCGGTGAAGCGCTCCACCGCCTCCAGGAGCTGCTCGACCAGCGCCAGGCTGAGGTGGTTGGTGGGCTCGTCGAGCAGCAGCAGATGCGGCTGCCGGGCGAAGAGCAGTGCCAGTTCGAGGCGCCGCCACTGGCCCACGGACAGCCGGTTCGCCGGAGTGCCGAAGTCGGCGGACTCGAACAGCCCGAACCTGGTCAACTCGGCCGCCGCGTCCTCGACATGGGCCGCGCGGTGAGCGGCGAACATGTCCAGCAGACCGCGCCGCTCCGCGCCGAAGTCGCTGTCCTGCCGCAGATATCCGATGTGCAGCCCCGGCGCGCGCTCCAGCCTCCCGGCGTCGGGGGCCCGCTCGCCCGCCAGCACCGACAGGAGCGTCGACTTGCCCGCGCCGTTCGGACCGGCGATCACATACCGGGCACCCGGCGCCAATTCCAGGTCCGCTCCCCGCAGCACCTCACCGGCGGTCAGGCCCTCGGCCCGCAACAGCACCCCGTCGGCCGGTTCCGGGACCTCCTCGGCCGGGCCCGCCTCCCCCGGGGGAGCGAACGTCAGGGGCTCCGGCGGACGCGGCACCGTATCGTCCAGCAGCCGTCGCAGATGCTGCTGGGCGGCGCGGGCCGTACGGGCGACGGCCGCCTCGGCGGCGCCCCCGGCGGCGTTGTACGACAGCTTGTCGTTGTCGCCCCGCCCCCCGAAGACGCGACCGCTCGCCCGGGCCTTGTGCACCCGCCGCCGGGCCTCGGCCAGCTCCTGGCTCCAGTCGCGGTACCGCTGCCACCAGCGCTCCTGTGCCGCGGCACGCTCGTCGAGGTAGTCGCGGTAGCCGCCGCCGTAGCGCACGGTGGAGCCGCGGGGGCCGTCCAGGTCGACGATGGCGGTGACGGCCGTGTCCAGCAGGACGCGGTCGTGCGAGGCGATCAGGCAGGGGCCCTGGTACCGCGCGAGCCACTGGACGAGCCAGTCCACCGCCCGGTCGTCGAGGTGGTTGGTGGGCTCGTCGAGCAGGAGCCCGGCCGGTTCGGTGAGCACCAGCGAGGCCAGCGCCAGCCGGGCCCGCTCGCCGCCGGAGAGGGTCCGGGTGGGCCGCCCCCGGTCCAGCCCGGCCAGCCCGAAGACGTCCAGCACTTCACCGACGCGGGCGCCGAGTTCCCAGCCGCCGCGGCGGGTGAACTCTTCCTGCAGACGGCCGTACTCCTCCAGCACCGCGTCGAGGTCGCCCCCGTCGGAGCCCATCCGCTCCTCGGCGGCGCGCATCCGTGCGGACAGCTCCCCGAACTCCGCGGTCGCCCGGCTGAGCACGTCCTCGATGGTGGAGTCGGTGGGGAAGTCCGGCCGCTGTGGCAGAAAGCCCACCTGGCCCGTCACCGCGCGCACGACCTGGCCGCGCTGTGGCGTCAGCTCCCCGGCGAGCGCGCGCAGCAGGGTGGACTTCCCCCGGCCGTTCTCCCCGATCAGGCCCACCCGCTCGCCGTGGGAGACCTTCAGCGAGACATCGCACAGCACCGTGCGGTCCCCGAGCACACAGTGCAGGTTCTCGCCGAGGAGGTGTGCGGAGCGGTGGTCGGCGGAGAGGACGTCCTGTCCGCCGGTCCGGGGTGTGGACGCGTCAGTCACCGGCGGGCGCTCCGGTCTCGCGCAGGCTGCCCGCGGACAGCCGCAGCCAGCGGTTCACCCCGATCTCCTTGAGGAACCGCTCGTCGTGGCTGACCACGACGAACGCGCCCTCGTACGAGTTGAGTGCCCCTTCCAACTGCTCGACGCTGTCGAGGTCGAGGTTGTTGGTCGGCTCGTCGAGCAGCAGCAGCTGCGGTGCGGGCTCGGCGCCCAGGACGCAGGCCAGGGTGGCGCGCAGCCGCTCACCGCCCGACAGCGCCCCCACCGGGAGATGCGCGGCGGGACCGCGGAAGAGGAAGCGGGCCAGCAGGTTCATCCGCTCCGCCTCGGGCTTCCGCGGCGCGTAGTCGGTCAGGCACTGCGCGACGGTGCGGTCGAGCGGCAGCGTGTCGAGGCGCTGGGAGAGATAGGCGACGCGGCCGTCCGACCGCTTGAATTCCCGGGCCCGCGCGTCGAGTTCGCCGTTGATCACACGCAGCAGCGTGGACTTGCCGACGCCGTTGGGCCCGGTCAGCGCGATGCGCTCGGGCCCCCGGATCGCGAGGTCGACACCCTCGCCCGCGAACAGCTCCCGCTCGTCGTACCGGACGTGGAGGCCCTCGCCGAGGAAGACGGTGCGCCCGGCGGGGACGTTGGTGTCGGGCAGCTCCAGCGTGATCCTGCGGTCGTCCCGCAGCGCCCGGCTCGCCTCGTCCAGCCGGGCCTTGGCGTCGGAGAGGCGCTGGCCGTGCATGTCGTTCGCCTTGCCCGCCGACTCCTGGGCGCGGCGCTTGAGCGTGCCCGCGGCCATCTTGGGGATGCTGCCCTTCTTGGCGGCCTTGGCGCCGACCCCGGCCCGGCGCGCGGCCCGCTCACGGGCCTGCTGCATCTCCCGCTTCTCCCGCTTGACCTGCTGTTCGGCGGTGCGGATGTTCTTCTCGGCGGTCTCCTGCTCGCCGCGCACGGACTCCTCGTAGTCGGTGTAGTTGCCGCCGTACAACCGCATCTCGCCCGAGTCGAGTTCGGCGATCCGGTCCATGCGGTCCAGCAGTTCCCGGTCGTGGCTGACCACCAGCAGACAGCCGGGCCAGCTCTCCAGCACGCCGTAGAGCTTGCGGCGGGCGTCGAGGTCGAGGTTGTTCGTCGGCTCGTCCAGGAGCAGCACATCGGGCTGCTTGATCAGCTGGGTCGCGAGGCCGAGGGAGATGACCTGGCCCCCGCTGAGGGCGTGCAGCCGCTGGGTCAGCGGGACGTCGCCCAGGCCTAAGCGGTCGAGGTGGACGCGGCTGCGCTCCTCGATGTCCCAGTCGTTGCCGACCGTCGTGAAGTGCTCCTCGGCCACATCCCCCGAGGCGATGGCGTCCAGCGCCTGGATGACCGGGGCGATGCCGAGCACCTCGGCCACCGTGAGGTCGACGGTGAGGGGCAGGCTCTGCGGGAGATAGCCGAGCAGGCCCTTGACGGTCACGCCCCCGCGGTTCGGCCGGAGTTCGTCGGCGATCAGCCGGAGCAGCGTGGACTTGCCCGCACCGTTCGGTGCGACCAGGCCGGTCCTGCCGTCACCGACGGACCAGGACAGATCCTGGAACACCGGAGTGCCGTCGGGCCAGGAGAAGGAGAGATTCGAGCAGACGATGAAGGCTTCGGACATGAACGGAGGCCTCGCAGATGATGCGGGCGCACAGAAGTGGCCCGGAGGATGCGGTGGTCAAGGCATGGGGGTACGACCACAGAGCCGCGCACGCTGGGTGCACCTCTGCGTTCGCTGACATCCGGATCACCCGGAGATGTCGTCGTCACCCGCCACAACCACGATTGCCTCTCCTATGCTGTACATCACTCGCACTTCACCCTACCAGAAGAGGCCGTTGCCGCCGGGCCGGATATTGCCGCCGCCTATCCGCTGTCGTTAGCCTCGCTCTCGCACATTCGGTAAACACCTTTCTGTGAAAGGGAGTAGTCGTATGCGGACCGCAGACAAGGAACTTCGAGTCAAGAAGGCGTGACGCAGCCCCGATTTCGTTTCCTTCGATACGACACTGGAAGTCACCGCCTACTTCGCCCGCGACTGACGCATCGTCGCAGGAAAGGACGGAGCAATGAGGGTGATCCTGCTCGGCACTGCCGCCGGTGGCGGATTCCCGCAGTGGAACTGCGCCTGCG
>Ga0307508_10005029_pt1 | contig 12707 bp, 12 predicted proteins | sample 9_EM_MG_FD_203089 | JGI IMG/M metagenome (GOLD analysis project Ga0307508, IMG submission 203089) | Populus trichocarpa ectomycorrhiza microbial communities from riparian zone in the Pacific Northwest, United States - 9_EM | ecosystem: Host-associated > Plants > Roots > Unclassified | place... | reverse complement strand
CGTTTCTTGATGCTCGCCATGGCCGTTATCATAGCCTGAGTTTTGCTCAGATAGTTGATACTGAATATACAACATACACAACGCACATTACGATAAGTCGTTCTGGTAGACTTTTCATATACTTCGAGCTCCTGAGCGAGCGCATGTCGAGCAGGAAGACCTGGGTCTAGAACGAACAGAGAAGTATACAAAGTTCGAAACTGATCGTACATCGCAGCTAGAAGCTTTTGACGATCTGACATGGCAACTTTCGATTGTGCAGGGTTTACTTGGAGTCGTGGGGCTCCAGACTAACCACACGCAATAATGATTAAAATAACCGAATAGAGAATAGAGTAAGGCGGAAAACTGCTGTTATGATCGTTCTACGTACTGCAGTTACGGGTATCACTTTCTGTATCTTTCGTGGTGGCTCAGTTCCATTCGAGGATGACGTCGAAGGTGTCTGAGCTGGGCGTTTTGCCGTGGTAGCCACATCCGCTTGCGAGGTCGAATCAGCACGAGTAGATATTGGTTGGAGCGTTGGCGCCACCACTTTTTTTCGTGGTACAGGAAGAAGAGCGTCGATCAGGGAGGTAGGTTTAGGGAGTTCAGCGGCAGGTTTATGCGAATATGGACATGGGCTTCGTTTGCAAGTGTCGGCGTCAGGACAGCGTAGCGAGGCGAAGAGTCCCTGAGTGATACCTATTAGTGAGTATCTAACTCAAAAATTTGAGTTTGCAAGCATCGCAAATATCATGCACCTGCGGTCGGAACATCGCGTCGCCCGAGGAGCTGTAAATCGCACCGACTGGCGTTTATGGACGAACACAACTGTACACAAAGATAGAAACGCCCTCTCGTCATGATTGTGAAAGATCTCACCACGGGATATTACCGCTATACCGATATTGTGGGCCTTTGCCGCTCACCCGCATCAGATACATGTTGACTATCCCCCCTTTCCTCCTAGGCTTTCGAATGGTCAGTCTAACATCGTGCGCCACCCAATGGATTGTTGATAAGATTCAAGGTACAAATCATTTGAGAATCCCAAGCATATGGATGCTGTCAATGCATTTCTGGCTAGAGATGCATTGGTGCATCCTGACCATCCCTTTCGTAAACCAGACGATTCTGGTGTTGAGCTTTGGATGGGTGAGGAATATTACCAGACCAACTTGAACTGAATCCAAACCGGAATAACTTGACTGATTGAAAACAAGTTACGCTCTATAACGGAGAATCACGCCTGTGCTTCTCGTCGGCTCAAGTCGAATATGCTCGCTATTATGTCAACGCCGTGGGGCTCGTAGACATCCTTCTCCCCCTACCATCCTCGCACTACCTGATTACCAAGTCAATGATAAACGCTGTTTCCCCGATTTATTACGATAAAGCCAATGCCATCAAAAAAGATCTTAACAAGATATCCAAGAACAACAAGAAACTCAAAAACACCGATGATCCTCGCCTCGCTTCTCTCCGTCTTGTCTTCGATCACATACGTGCAGCTTGGCTCGACCAGAATGCCACTTGGGTAGCACTTGATTTTGAAGCATGGGAAATGTATCATCATGACCTCACGGAATTCGGTTATGCCATGGTACGTTTCAATAAAGGAAAACAAGTGGAAAGCGAGGAGGAACATTGGATTGTCCTGGAGAGACAACATCTTCGCAATGTAAGTGTTATGATAAACTCTCGTTCACATGATGTTGGAGCTGATCGCCTGTTGTGCCATGTACATCCCAGTCCAAGTATTTGGTTGACAATAAAGACGTACGTCCCGATGCTTATCGGGGAAGGGTCCAATCAGCCGGTTGATCAATTCAGCTCAGAATTATGAATTCGGGCAAAGTATTCTGATACGGCTCAAAGACTTCAGCCAAAACATTCGAAGCCTGTTCTCCAGACTCCATACGCTCCCCGGTCCGCTGTTCCTGGTTTTTCATGACGCGACTGGAGATATCAAGCAAGTCCTACGACCCCTCGATCCATTAATTTTACCCATACCTCATTGCCTTAGATATCTTCGAGAACAATTGGCGGTCCCAGAAGCTAAAGTTGCCACTCGAATGATCCCCGACACACCACCGAAACAAGGTATATACATTGTTGACACCGCAGAATTATTCGCCGCATTGGAAGGGCACAGTGGCGAACGAAGAGGTTTAGAACGAATGTGTCGATTACTTGGAATCCGCGAACTCAAGTACATGCACAATGCTGGAAATGACGCACACGTACGTATATATATTTGACACCTTGATTCCATCATACATCATCCATCAGCCCACCCACCTACATGAAGTTTATGCGGGCAACGATTTTTCTTTGTGATGATGCTGAATAAGCTCTAAAACTGAATCGTACTTCTTTCCTATATTTTGCTGTAGTGGACGCTCGCTGCTCTTCGATCCATGGCTTCTGGTCAACCCCTCGATATGCAGCGTGAAGAACGCTGGCCAGCGCAAACAGAAACAAACCCGCTCGGCCTTCCGGGAGTCAAAATCATGCGAAAGCCATGGGAAGTTGATAGTGACTATGACGACATGGAGGGTGTATTCGGCGAATTTCCCGGCGAGCCCGATCCTGAAAGTGATGGGGATAATGACAACGACCAAGACTTTGCGGGATAAAGGCCAGAATCAATTCGGACCTCTGAGCGGCCCGCCGGCATGAGCGATCTTGCATTTCTTGGATTCCGATGGCACATTTGCAATCAATTTCTTGTAGTGTCATGTCGCTGATACTAGACATTCACCAGATCCATATCAATGATGATGATGAATGACGAAGACCAACTTCCCCCTCAGTAGTGTACCTGAAGCGCACGGGGAAAACGCGTTTCCCAGGCGGTGAATCGCCAGTTGCAAAATTCATTTAATCAGTGGGCAATGCTGGGTGCTATGCGAATGCAGAATAGGAATAATGGAAATACTGCTGTATAATAATAGCGTGCAGTCAACTGCACGCAGCCCCCAAAGAGAATTTGGAATGCAGGAAATAACAAAAAAAAATCAGCCGGCAGACCAAAGAAAAACAAAAAGCTGTCGGTGCCGCAGTGGTTTATCGGTGTGAATTCGTGTCAAAGCCTGAGGTGGTTGATGATATCACGCCCCCGGAGTGCTCAGTGCCTGTCGTGTCGATGCGAACCTATGAAATGTTAGTGCTTCATAATCAGTGAAATTTGTTAGTGAGATGGCAGCAACTTCAGTTGCGGGTTGGTCGATGGTTGGTGGTCGGTAGCCGTCGTCGTTTCTACAAGGTTGAAGCTAGAGAGGCCTGAATGCTGCGGGTAAAGCTTGGGAGATCGTGAGAATGTAGGCGCTGCCGAAAATAGGACACCAGGTCGAGTTATTGGATCTTAGCTCGCTTTGCCTCGGCTATGGAGGGGAAGATGTTAATGAGGAACGACGACGGCTACGGACAAAGCATGGCATACCCTTTCGTCCTAGGTGGTCCGCGCCATTTTCCATGTTATCGTCATTAAAACTTCGTTTTGAACTATGGGTTGACCAACTTCGTATGGGCGACGAGGGCTTGGTCTCAACAGGCGGCAATTCCGTGCGTGAGGTGAGCACTGGGACCGTCTCCGCGGTGGAATCGATCGGGTCATCTTCGTAGGAAATCGCAACCTCATCGTGTTCAGCGTACTGGTCGTGTTCTTGGGGATCTTTAGACTCTTGGCTGTTCTCGCCTTCCTCGCTCGCAGCACGCTCGACGCCGTTTGGCTCACCGTCCTCGACCTCGTAAAAGAGCAACTCATCCGGCTCGTCATCCCAGAGCTCGGACGCTGGACTTTTGAATACGTTAGAAGAGGGTTGGACATCTTCATCACCATATTCTGCGAGAAAGCACCGTCATCAACATGCCCGGGCGTCGCGTGTGTGAAAACCTCACCTCCGGGGTCATTTTCATCAGTCCGAGTATAATCACGGGAGGATTCGAAAGTTTTACTAGGATGAAGGGTGGTGGCGTATCCTATGAACTTGGTTAGGATTACCGTTGGAACGTGGAATAGGGGAAATCCTACCTCGTTCAAAGTCAGCAGCGTACGCATCCGCGTCATCGTCGTTGTCGTGCAGATACACTAAATCGAGAGTTACTATATGCCACAGAGTCCTAAATGTAGGCCACGTACTGTCCGGATGGTAGGGGACGTCCACGCCGTCTTGAGTGTTAAACATGAAACTTGGACCTGTCATCTGACTCTCGAACCTAGTCGTCTGCGTTTCTAAAGATGGGGCTGAGTAAATTACAAATATCTCGTGCGGGTCAAACTGACCATCTCCCAGCAGGCTGGTCGTGTCACCTACTTCGCCTTCTTCTTGATCAGATACATCAAAGGTGACTCTGTATGGGGGAATACCCTCGCTAGCGACGGCAGATGGGCTGTCGATATTGCCTGCTCGTTTACTACTTGTGGCCACTTCTGTAAACTCTGGTGAGAAGGCAGAAGACTCCCTCCCCAAACAATAGAAAACCGCACCTTTCGCGCGATGGTCGACCGTCGTGGTGTCTGCAAGGTGCCCGGTAGAGGCTCCGGAGTTGGCAACTAGAACGACAGTTAGCCGTGAGAGATGTGGAGATAACGCAGAATGGAGCTACCCTCTGACGATTCGGGCACGTCCCGTGCAGCAAGTTGACCGTCTTCTTTACTATCTTCGGCGGGGCGGGCGTCTAACCAGTCAAAGATATAGTGAGATAGGTTCGTCGTCCTCGGGCTAGAGTCACGTACAATTTCCCTCCCGTGTGAGGCTGGTATCACCCATTGTATTCAATGGCATTTCCCTGGACGTCTGGGGTGAAGGCCTTTCTGGGGGCGCGTTCTTGTCGCTCGCTGCGGCGGCTATAAGATTTTTGGGGCGGGAAGTGGCTTCCGCTGTTGCAGAGACGGTTGATGGATCGTGTTGACTAGGGTCTCCAGACGCTTGATCATCCTCGCCAGCGCCGTTGTTTTGCAGTCCCGTTTCGGCTGCCGGGTACTCATCATTGCCTTCCTGGTCTTGTTCTGTCTGATCAGCGTCTTGTTTGTCAGGACGAGGAACTGGCAACTCTCCAGCATCTACGGAACCAACGGGTCAATACCGCAATATTCGAGGGAGAGGGAAGCGAGTAGGTTACCTGCATCCTGCTCAGCGTCCTGCACGGATGAGACTCTGTGCAGCTCAGCCATGATTGCACGATAACGGGTGATAAACCGAGGACTATTTTGATCCAAGCGTAAGGCCAACGAACCCTCAAGCTCACAGCCAATATGCAAAGTATTCAGGTCATTCAGAGAAACCTCGCGAGAGAAAACATTATCCTGCAACCACACACGAGACAAGAGTAAGCCGCCTGTGGGGCGTTGCCTTGGGGAAACGAAGACAGTAACGCACCTCAGACACATTGAGATCAAGGGCTTCACTGCAGAGTGTAAGCTCCACATGATCCATGATTCCTAGATCATCCGCAAGTGCTCGAAGAGCCTCGAACACGGCGTGCAAGGGCTCATAAAATAGCTGTGCTCGATCAGCGAAATAGACAACTTCTTCAGAGGAAGAATCGTCGGGTGGAGCAAAAAGATAGAACGATGCAAGGGTGGAAGATGATGGACTTAGAACGAGAACGGAAGATGGGTAAAGTTCGGTGGCTGATTCATCCACAGGTTCTAAAGACTCTTTGGTAGGCTCGGGCAGCGGATCGGTTGCTTCCTCAGTTTTTTCCTGCGCAGCATCGGAATTGACCACTGCCTCGTGGGGTTCGGAACGATCGGGCTCGCCGTCGGCGCGTGTTTCGGCCTCAGAGGCCGGGGGCGAGGCAAACCTTCCAGTAAGCGCCGTTTTGGGAGAGGCGAGATGTCCATTGGGTGGCGCTGATTCACTGGCTCGGCTTGCGTCCACAGGGGCATTCTCAGGCCGGTCGTTGTCTTGGTCGTCGTTTGCCGGACGTGTATCAGACTCCACCACAGGAGCTTCAGTCGAAGATCCGGCCGGCAGTTCCTCCGGAGGCTTGCCCCCGGGGATCTTATCGTTAGAGACAGAATCTGCTGTAGCGGGTGGTGGTGGTGATAGCGGTAACGGTGTTGAAGTAGGCCGAGGTAATATGGACGCTGCTGTCGGAATGGTTTGGGTTTGGGTTTGGTTGGTGACCTCAACAACCTCAGTTGGTGAGATAACAGGTTCATCGGGGAATTCAAGATGTCCCGAAGCATCTTCCATATCGTATTCGATGTCATCATCGGGTAATTCATTTGCCATTTCGACCTCTGGTATGGGTTGATGATGATGGTCATCTTGCATCATCTGGTCGTCCCAAGCCGCTGATGTCTCTTCCGGGATCATGTCTGCATCTCTAAAGCCGTGCACTTCCTCTACTTCCATCATCGTGGAAGGACAAAACCTGGCGAAGTAAAAGCAAAGGAGTCGGGGGATTAGGCTTGAAAGTGTGAGTTGTTTGGTGTTGGCGCTTAACTGTCCGGCATTCTCCATTTCCATTTCGTTCCTTCGATTCTTTGACGCCAAAAGAGCTTCAGCGCAGCTCGTTGGGGCACAAGCGGATTCGCATGGAAGCTGCCAGGATGCTCTATGAGCTACCGCATACTCCCTGCATTACTGGAACTTTCAGCTCCACGACGTCCGCGTACTCAAGGCATGCGCAGATAATATGCCTCACAAAGAGATCGCAATGAATACTTTGATTTCATATAATCGACGGAAAATTGAAAAGAAATATCTCCCCATAGCAGGATGTTGCGTGCATACAGTATGCGAGGCATCACCCGATCACATTTGGAAGGCTGTTTTGGCCCGCTATGCTGTCCCCAATAATGCGTGCTTATAATGGGCGCGCCTCTTTGCAGGCGCCGTGTAGTCCTCTCTTCCGTCACGCGGGGTCGTACGCCGTAGTGGCGTTTATTATCAACATAGCTAGTTGATCGAAGTAAGAACAAAGTGGTGTAAATAAGCGTAGGCGCAGGCCTAATGTGGCCGTACCGGCGCTCGCCGTGACAGTGCTTGCTGCAATTGCTTCAGAGTCACCCGTACCCGCAAATCTCCGTCACATTTCGTTTTCGTTTAACTCAGCTAAGCCAAAATAATTTCCTCCGTTAACCTCACCACGCCCTTTGCATGCGTTTCTCAAACGTTCTGAATAAAGTAAATTGCAAATCTGACGAAGCCGGCATATATATGCACATTTTCTCGTGATGATACTCTTTTGGGCTCGCCAATGCAATGAGCGGTGAGTGAGCTCCTATCTCGATATCTCGAACCAGTCTCGCATCGGTAATATTCTGATCTCGAAGGAGCAGGGAGCAGGTACGAACACTCATGATTTCATTCAACCCTTGCACAACTCGCGCATCCCCCGCATCAACCGTATACACAGAGGCCTTCAATCCGCGACAAATTTATAGCTTTCTGTGCAGTATTGACAGGGTAAAGCAGGCAGGCAGCGCTGCGACGTAATCCCCTTAGCATTACATACACCTACGGAGGAAGATTGCCCCACATATTGGTCCCACAGGAGTGGAACTGGATGACACGACAGTTGATATGAGGAGTTATTCAAAGTCTGTCCAATCAAAAATACCCTTCCGGTCCTCCCAGTACGGTTTCAGTGCCGCCACAGCGTTGACGCTGTCATCATGTTTCCGAGGATGACATGCCACAACGTCCTGTGAGGCGAGCATCTCCCGGAACAATAGGTTCTCGTTGCTGCGGATCACCCCAAGGGCTCTCGTGAGAACATCCTTTGATATTGATGCAGTACTGGCCACCTTCGGTTTGTGGATAAGGGGGGTTCATACCATGTGATAGTGGAGGCGGTATACGAACTGCCAATGCCGCCCGATCGTTAGTAGGGTGTGGGTAGGGTGTATTTGTTCTCTTTACCTTCTGGTTTTTCAAGACTGAGCTGAAAGACAATAGAGATACATGTATATGGGGTTAACTCGCTCCCAAAAAGCCCTATTTCCGCGGCAACGGGGGGCGCCGCTGCAACGCTTGCCCGGTTCCTGACTTGATTCAAGATGGCAGACATATGTTCCTCAGCCAACGCGGCCTCAGGGTCAAGAACAACGGGAATGATGATGTCCACTTCTCTTTGCGGATATGAGCATTGGATAGCCTGTCCTCGTACAACGGCAGCCCAGAGATGCTGGGCTTTTGGCGTCATGGTGTACCGAACGAAATGGGTGAAATAAACCTTGGCATTTCCGAAAACCGTTTTGGCCGTGGCCTCCGGGCTGCCCCCACAACAAGGAGAGCTAGACCAGAATTTGTCTACGGCAGAAGTGCTGGGGAGCAAGGCACTCAGGAGATCCTTCACAGAGATACTCGAGACTGGTTTCAAGTAACCCGATACTTGGGGGGGGGAGGCGGAGTGCTTGTAGAGGGCCAATATCAAAATCAGCCTAGCCACCAATTCGCCCTTCTCGCCCTTGGCAACATGACGCTCAATGACAGCATCTCGCATCAGGGACAAGGTGCAATATCTCTCCTTCCGCCTGTCAACCTCGTGCAAATGGTGAAGGGCTGCAATGGCAAGTGTTGGTTCGGAGGGATATCCGCTGATCACGTATTGGCGACGTTTGTTCATGGACCAGACTATCCGCATATGAGAAGCAACGAGCTCTATTTGAATGAGTTGCGGAGTATAGAGCTCCCCAAAGTCAAAAAGGACGCAGACAGCAAGAGCAGCAAGGTCTGCATTACGCCGTGCCTTTGAAATGGTGGCTACACCTTCGTGCAATTCGGGAATGATCGTACTGTTGCGAAGTTTCTCAAGTGCAAAGTTTATGATCTCTTCCTTGGCGGCGTCACTGCCAGAAGAGTATCGAGTTGACCACCTGTCACCAAAAACAACCCGAATTAGATGTTTCCCCGCAAACCAGCAAGTAGTCACAGAGGGCGACCGAATTTGACAATATGCGGAATAACCCGATCCGAGGATTGGACCCTTCGAGGAGGTGCGAGCTCATAAAGGCAAGACGCAGTCGACGTGAAAACAGCAAGGAGAGACATTGCTTTGAAAGAATCAATACCCACATCAGAGGGAGTAATTGGTGCGACCCTTCGGGTCTTTCCATAGGGAGGTTTGTGCGGAATGCACTTCATCTACATAAAGAAGGAGCGTGAGCATCTTTCACTCGTTGCTGGGCGATGGTTTGATGTCAGGCACTGGTGGGGTTCGAAGGAGTTTGATCAAGTTTTGAAGATATTCCCTTGTGCTGGTCTCCGCCGCATCGATGCGTTCTTGCAGTCCCTACCAAAGGGGTGGTCAGGAACCCCTGGGAGCGACTGATAATCAACTAACCGCTTTTGGGGGATCTCCGAAGCTGGTCCCCCGCAAGTCGTGGAGATTTTCCTTGTAGGCAGCATAAGACGTCTCAGTAACACGGGTGCCGAAATATCCACATACCTGAAGGTGAGGCTCGTGCATGATGCCATGATACAGAGCGTCACGATTACTTCCCTCACCCTGCTTGACCTGGCGGTCCAGCCAATCACGCCAGACCTTTGGATTTGCGATTACGGTCGTTGTCAACGAGACGAGTAACCTCACGGAAGAGGTACCCCAGGAATAGCGAGAAAGCCAATCTGGCACTATTGAAATTCTTGTACCCTTGGATAAAGAATAGCAAAAGCCCCTGGTCCCTTGGCGGATAGCCAGCTTACACACGTCGCTTGGTCAGCATACAATGGGGATGACAGCCAAATCAAACTACACCCACAAGCGCTGCATCGCAGGTTCATAGGGATAGTGAATATATCCGCCGCTGCTTCGTAAAGTAGGCGGGATTTCCCTGTCCCAGAACTCTAAAGAATGGTGATCACGTTTATGCACGCCGCTTCGGCGGATTCTTCTGCTTGGGTTACCATGCTTGCTGCTAGACGGCCCCGTTGTTCATTCCAATCGGTCAACTCATCCAGGAATATTTTTTTGGCACCGCCTTCATATTTCACTCTCCAGGCAGCTGTTGCTAGTTCCTCAGCTCTGTTTCACGGGGAAGAGAGCACATGTCCCCTACCTTGTTCTAAAGAACCCGGTAAGCTGTGCGGATTCATATGAAACAACGTGGTACATACGAGCGTCCGAGGTCAAGCCGGTCCCATCCGGGTCTGTAGCGGCGGGTGCCAGTGCGGGTGACGGCGCTGACAGACGGTGAGTTCAAAAGCGGGAAGGCGCGAGTGGTTTGTGCTCGCCGTAAGTCCGAGTTTGCACAACGAGGTAAGCCATTTTGGGTGTTAGAGGTTCGGTAAAAGTTCAGATACATGTGTCACGTCACCCAGGATTTCTCCCACTGGCAGGTTGACGTGATTGGTTAGTACTCACCGGGAGGGGGAACTTGCACAACCAAATGAAGCATGCTTTACTGGAGGGCCAGAGAAATAGCTTGACAGCTTCCTCAAGACTCTGAGCTTTTCGGCGCCGCCTGGAATTTTCGCAGGATCGTCGACCCCCTTGAGCTGTTCACCGATTACATCTTCTGAAAAGGGAGTCTCGAGCTGCAAGTATATTGTTGTCACCAGTCGTGGTTGGGGCGGGCGGGTTTGCTCACCTTCCAAATATCAAGCGAACTAGCGGCGATGTGGTTGAGTCTTGGCGCCACCTCCTTCTTGATTGCATCCTTCAGGTGACCGACGGTTCTATCGCGTAAAATATCGACCGAAAACAAGCGTTCAACAGAGGGTCCGAGAATTGAACACCAGAGCTTGATTTCGTCGGATTCAAGGGCCTGAGAGCCTGTTGGACTGATCAGCACCTGCCCCTGTAGAGAATCATGAATAATGACGCGCCTTCAGGCGGAGAAGGGCCTGGCTGAGACATGCTTTGTGGCACGGAGATCGATCGATGTGGGTGGTAGCAGTTGTATCGGTAAGTGCCGATAGATTCGCCAGCAGGCGCTGAAGCTACATTGCGTCGCCACAGGTCATAGTATGGAGACCAGGTTTTGCTCACCTTCCGAATCGTAATCCTACGGAGGGGAAACTGGCTTGAGTTCTGGAGACGTTGAATTCTTGATCAGGGTCTTAGAGAGTTGATTGTTCGGTTGGGGTGGGTTAAGACTGCGCAAATTAGCTTATGCTCAGGAATCCAGCAGCGGAGCTAAAGCTTGAGCGAGTTGTCCATCGAAGTTCGCCCTCAACTTAATGCCTGTTGCGGTCCCACGCCCACCTCGCTGACGTCAGCCTTAGGGCGTCCATCTTCTCCCGCCAACAATGTGTGCCGTACGGACAAAGAATGTTATACATCGTCGTGTATTATACCGGACGCCGCTAACTGGCAGCAAAAGGTCATGGGAGACACTTAGGACGCGCCTCCCAAGCTATACAGAATGGACAACTATTGGGGGGATCACCGCTGAGAAGTGAGAACATACGAGTCCAAACCGCGGAAAACGTGGATCCGAAAGCGAAACAAACAACAGTAGAGTCAGGGCGTGCGGACAGACAAGAGCGCTGGGCATGCTCGGGTATGTAAAACGTGAGCATGGAGGCAACAAGGCAGAAGAATTGAATGGGTTCGCAGGGAAAAGCGAAATGAAGAGGATAAGCATTAGGTTCAAAAAACGGCAAGCAACGCATTCGTGCTTCGGGGCTGGAAAGCTCAAGGACGAAAGGAAGTAAAATGTTCATCGGAAGGCATGAAGAAAACATTACAAGTCATTAAGAAGGAACGCGCTGCAACATCGTGCTCTCCAGCGCCTCACGGACATCTTCGTCCGTCATCCTTGCTGGTGATTTGCGGCCACTGTCCTCGTTCGAAACTTGGAAGGCTTTGATGTTCGGCAGTTTGGCGTTCGAAGTGAACGTATCGTTCAAGGAAAGTTGCTCAATGCCAACGAAGTGCCCGGAGAGTGTGAATCCGTCGCTTGTAAGCGTGCTGTGTGTGTAATACACGGAGTCGGGGTCATCAGGGTCTGCAAAAGACTCTTCATATTGCCGACGTCTCTCCTCATAGATGAGTTTTTCCTGCTCTGCGCGAGCGAGGAAGGGCTGTTGAACCGGAGTATCCCCGTTAGCGCCCGCGGGCATGATGAATGTATGCTGGTATCTGAATGAAACCGACCTTTTTCTCTTCATCGCTCATATTACGCCATTTGGCCGCAGCAAGCACACTTTGTTTTGTGGTTCCAACTTCTTCACCAAACACTTCTTTCACCATCTCGGGACTCGCGCGAATTCTTTGCAGGAACATGAAGTAGGCGGACAGGGGCTTCTTCGGCGCATTGGGATCTTTCATATTGGCTCGGCGTGATCTGCCGTCCCTTCGCTGCGCAGCCCTGAACGCATTCTCTTGCCGAACATCGTCAGGCGTCAATGTTTTCTCCCATGCCGCCATTAAGCGGTCCCGCTCAGCTTTTGCTGCTTGCGCTCGACGCTTGTACGGCTGTGTGTCATTGAACGAATGATCAGCGGGTGTTGGACATGAGCACTCATAAAGGCAACGCACTTCTCGTTGTGCAGCAGAGAGTCTCTTGTATTCCTGCGCGAGTTCCTTTGCCGCCTGCGCCACATTCAGCTTCTGGTCTGGGTGCCTCGAGCGGTAAAGTTGGAGCTGATCGGTGAAATAAATCTGCCAAGTGGACGGGGAAGCTTTCGGGGGCTGCAAAAGCGATTTCTTGGGGGCTGTGAACATATGATTAGTATTTTAAATGTAAATCGGAACTTGTAACATACACTCTTTTGCGACCTCCTTTCCGTCCTTGGAGTCTCGCTTGCGCCGCTTCTTGG